>Ga0172372_10012487_pt1 | contig 10637 bp, 8 predicted proteins | sample LakKiv5m_2_FD_114544 | JGI IMG/M metagenome (GOLD analysis project Ga0172372, IMG submission 114544) | Freshwater microbial communities from Kabuno Bay, South-Kivu, Congo - kab_092012_9.5m | ecosystem: Environmental > Aquatic > Freshwater > Lake | place: Democratic Republic of the Congo... | reverse complement strand
TACCCGTTACACCGCCTGTATTTTCTTACGAAACACTAGGCGGTGCAGGGTTGATTATTTTAAATAGATCACAAACCACAGTTAATAACAAATTCGAAGGCTATTATGTAGCATTAACTGATAATAACAACAATAATCCAGCTACACCATTTGATGGCGTATTGAGCGTAAATGGTATTGCAAGTAATAATACGGTAATTGCGGAATATGTGGATGTTCCTCGGCCTAGATTAAACTTTTCTTTGAGCGCTACAAAATTTGGTGACGGTACTAGTGTAAGTGAAGTAATGGAAAATATTAGTAATTTTGATCTTAGCCCTCACACATTTGATGATACTCTCTCTCTTGGAATCTTTAAGTTAAGACAGAGTGTGTTTTCACCTGATGTAATAGCATTAGATTATGTTTTATCCGAAAGCTATGCTGGCTCACTAGATTATCATAGACAAATAGCATCACAAAATGGTGGCCCTGCACAAAGCTTTTTCTTGGGAAGTATTACTCAAGCATCTCCTAATATTCGAGTCCTTGTAAATCCACATATTAGTAATAGATATGGTGATACCTGGCTCGGCGGTGATGGTGTACCAACAAAGAAAGCTAGAATGCTTTCTTCCGCTCTATCAAAACCCTTCAATGTTCCGGGTTTCGTAGATAATAATACTTCATACGTTACAAGAGTAGGTACAGTATCCTCGGAAGTTACATCAAAACTTAATAGTTTAAGAACAACTAATTCGTTGTTTTCGCTAGGGGTTTACACAGACACGGTTGTTACGAATAAAGATATAGGTAATCTACCTCAAAAAGTAGAGCGAGTATTTGAACTAGTAGAAAACCCAGATCTTTACCCAATCAATATTGCATGTGAGGCTGGGTTAGGAACGATCTATACACACGTTGTACATCAGGCCAAACTCAATAATACCCCCGTATCAGCTTGTGGACCTTACATCGATACATTACCCATTAATGCGTTAAGCGCCTTTTACACAACGAACAGTGAAAATCTTACTAATGAGGGATTGGAGTTGCGTGCTAGCTATAATGCGGTTGCTAGCATTTTTGTAAATCAAGCGCAAAACCAGCGTAAAGATTTTCTTGTGGTACTAGATGCATTAAGACATATTTTTGTTCAGGGAGATAATAACAAAATTATTAATAATGCAAAGCTGTTTAGCCCTAATGCAGGGGTTGATCCAGATCCTTCTGCACCAGGATATTCGACTACTAATTTCAGTCAACATATTTACTGGCCATTGAGACATCAGTTTGGCTTACTTGACACTAGTTATGCCTGTACTTACGCTAACGTTGCTCAGGTTCTAGACCCATCGACTAATAGGCAAGTATGGGTACCGTTTAGTGGTTTTGCTGCCGCTGCTATGGGCAACACGGATGCTAATTTCCAACCATGGTTTGCCCCGGCAGGGTTTACCCGCGGTGTATTGCTCGGTGTAAATGATCTAGGGGTATATCCAAAAATGAAGCAAAGAGATCAACTCTATAAAATTGGATTAAACCCAGTAGCATTTTTCCCTGTAGAAGGTTTTGTAATATTTGGTCAAAAAACACTTCTAAAGAAGCCTAGCGCGTTTGATCGTATTAATGTACGTAGATTGTTCTTAGCTCTAGAAATTGCTACTAGAGACACAGTAAAGTATTATATATTTGAACCAAATACACTATTTACAAGAACTCAGGTTGTTAATACCCTCACACCTATTTTTGAGAACGCTAAGAACACTGAAGGTGTTTATGATTATTTGATTATTTGTGATGAGCGTAACAACACACCCGATGTTATAGACAATAATGAAATGAAAGTGGATATATATCTAAAGCCTGTACGTACAGCAGAGTTTATCCTAGTAAGCTTTTATGCAACCCGTACAAGTCAAAACTTCCAGGAGCTATTAGCATAACATTACTAGAGAATAAATAATTTTATGGCAGCCGTAAAACAATTAATAGCAGATTTTTATAGAGTAGCATCCGCTCGTGACTTCCAGCGTGATATTCATTTCAGAGTTTTAAGTATCTCCCCCGGGGGTACTACTCAGACTTTCGGAGAAGATGATTTAGTATATGCTAGATCTGCTACTCTGCCAGCTCGAGCCATTAACAATGTTACTACCTCCTACATGGGATTAAACTTTAATTTACCAGGCGTTGTACAGTACCCTAATAGCGCAAATTATCAACTTACCTTTTACAATGATGCTAAAAATAACATTAGACAAAAATTTGAAGATTGGACACGCGATACTTTCAATGATGCTAACAGTACAGGTAATTATTTTACACCCACACAGTCTAGCACTATTGATTTAATACAATTAGATACTCAAATGGAGAAGGTTGCCCAATATCAGCTAGTAGGTGTTAGTATTAGAGAAGTTGGCGGTATTAAGTATGATTTCTCCGGTGGCAAGGGTGATGTAGTACAGTTCGATGTCGGTTTAGCATATCATTATTTCATTCGTAAGTCATAATTATATAACCCTAATAAATAATTAGGGATGAACAATCCAATTACTAATGCCCTGCAAGGCTTGACTAATAATGTTTTAGGTACTGGTCGAGGTACTAATCCCCTCTCTCAGCCTCAAATTACAAATTTACTGGGGTTTAATATTCCTGGAATACCATTAATAAGCACTAGAGATTATTTCTTACTTCAATTACAAAGCTGGCTTACATCTATACCACTTCAATCACAATGGATTGCTATAATTGATTCATTTCCACGAGCCCTTAACTCTGAAATAATTCAAAGACTAGAAAGGGTGGATGGTGCAAAAAAAGGATATGATATTGATCAAGCAAAAACATTATTAACAAGTTATCCTTTTCAAAAAGTAATTGGCTGTGTATTCGCCCAAACTGCAATGATACCCCAGGAAACCTATCAAGTAAGAGATGTTCAGATAGGAGCTCAAGGCAAAAGTAGAGGGTTTGTACAGGGGATTATGACGGAAAGCCGTGCAGGGTATTCACAGACACCTTTAAGATTAGGATTCTTAGAAACCAATACAAGTATAGTCGATAATGTCTTTAGGCCGTGGGTTATACTAGCTAGTCATTTAGGAATGGTTGCGTATCCGGGTGATTTACCAGGTCAAAAAGATCTACGTAATGTTAAGTGTGATATAACCCTCTTATGTTATACTCGTAGTTATCAGAATATTAGTCAAATACCAAGAAAAGTTTACAGGTTTTATAATTGTGTACCAACTCTTATTAATAATATAAATCTAGATTACAGAGAGCCAGACCAGGCTACAGTATACGACGTCAACTTCGCATACACTAATTATACAGTAGAAAATAGTATGTACTTTCCTTTAGCAGATATTATTAACAATGTTAGTGGAATTATAAACGGAAAATATACACCAGCAGTATCTCCTCTACAAACCGGCCCAACTGGATCACAGGCTAATATTATTAACCCAGCAGGCTTCTTTTAATGAATAAGTTTTATTTAAATTGCTGGGTACCTAGCTTAAAAAATTATTTTGATATAGCAGAATTAAAGATGGTTCAATTAGAAATTCTCGTCAAGTATATCTTAAATGGGGATGATAATAACATTGAAAAGATTTTTGACAATATAATTCAAGATAATTTAATAGATAAAAGTATTTTTTCAAAACTTACTAGATTTGATAAATGGTTTATTTTGATGTTTTTAAGAGCAACATCTATTTCTAGTACCCTACATTACAAAATTAAAGATGTACAAGGTAATCCATGTGCAGCTTCTTTTAGTTTGTTTGATATATTAACAGATTTATCAGAAATTATTATACCCCCTATACCTTCTTTGACAATAGATGATGTAACAATAGATTTTAATTTTTCAAAAAAACTTACAAGTTCTAATGTTTTTGATAATATTTTTAAAATTACAAAAAATCAAAAAAAATATTACCCACAAGTATTTAACACCGATAAACGAAATAGATTTTTTGACACTCTAGCGAGTTCTGTTCTCCCTGATGTAACAGAACATCTTTCCCTTTATGAGCAAAATTTTAAAAATATTTTTATTATAAAAAACGATAAGCAGCTTAAAGATTTTTATTCTGTCAAATTTACTATGTTTGGTAATACATTGTACGAATTTTTAAAATCAATATTTGTACCGTACGCGCAAAGTTTTTACAAGAAAAAATTTATTTTACTTTCAAAGCTAGGTATTGATTTAAACTCATTAAACGATTTAACCCCTTTTGAATGCGACGTTTACATAAATCATTTTAATTCAGAAAAAGAGGGTATTGTAAAATAATATAAATAGTATATGGATGATATTAACACGGAAGAATTAAGCTCAGCTGAAAATGTATTTAAAGATATGTATTCTAAGCTCTATAATGTACCAAGGCAAGATTTAAACGATATTTCTATTCAAGAGTTAGAGCAACTAGAGTCAACCTTTAGTAAGCGCGGAAATAAAGTACAATTTAAAGAAATTGAACCTGTTAACAAAGAAACGGAGACTGATACTACAGCAAAAGAAAATATTCTACAGCCCCTTACTGAGCCTCCGATACTTGAAAAGGAGCAAGAAGTTGCCGATCCAATAGATTTTTCCTTAGAAAAGAGTGTAAAACCGGAACCTTTAGCTGATGTCAACACTAATAGTACAGTTAATACTCTACCGTTAAGTGAGCAAAATACAGAGGTTCAAAAGACTATTAATCCAGTAGAACCACCATTAAGTGAAAAGCAACTTAATAATACACAGGATTTAAAAAAAGACGAAAATTCTACTGTTCTGGATAGTAAAAAAATATTTAATGATACAAAAAAGTTTAATCAACCTGTTGTGGAAAACTCTACTTTGCAGCAAACAACTCAACCCAAAGAAGAATTAAATAATATACCTGATGTTACTAATTTAGATAAAAAACTAAAAATGGAAGTTGCTAGCTTGCCTGAACCCCCTAGTATTGCTACTGAACCGACAGAGCCTTCCTTGAAGGTACAAGATAACAAACCTATTGAAATTAATACAGATAGAATGGTAGACAATTTATTACACCATCCTATGCATAAGGCTTTTATAGAACCACCAAAAAGTATTTCAGTAGGTGCAGAGCAGCCAATGCAATCTCAAGACCTACCCGACCAGGTAACAAACCCAATAACTAAGACCACCCTTGAGCCTGCAGAGAAAATTAACCTTACCGAACCTACAGCAAACCCTTCATTAGAAGAAAGTAATTTACAACTCGGAGAAGCAGTCACAGAAAACGAGCAAAATATAATTCAGGATGTAATATCTAATCTAGACTCCCTTAATAAGTTCAAACCCTTTTCACAACAAGCAACTACCCCTAATCAACCTATATCACAACCTGTAGAATCGGGGGCTGTTACTTCTAATACCTTCAATGTAGCTAGTACACCCTCAACATCAGAAGTATTTAGCAATATGCCAGTTACAGAGATGCCAACACAGGTCACTAGTACTAGTGAGCATACCCTTAATGAGATTAACTTAGGTATAAATGAAATGGTAAAGACTACTACCATTTCAAATAAAGATCTTAAAGCGTCAATAGATTCTTTAAGGGGTATTGCTGAGCAAATTTTATCTATCTTACCAAATTTACAAGGCGGTAACGTTGTTGCTACTCAAGGAAAAACCAATACCGGGGAAGCAAAGCCAATCAATTCTGGTCTTGTAAATAACTATAGAAATGAGATTAGAATGCAGAATGGGAGCGATGTAATAGATATGAGAAATATGAGAGGATCTATTCCTGGATTTACTATATGACCTTACCCAAGCTTTATACTTTTAGTGAAGATATCGATAGGCTAGGGACTGGGGCGCCTAGGTTGGTACCAGCTCGCGGGGGGTCCGCTCCCTCATCTACTGGTGGTGCAAATCTCATTGGTAAAAACGCCGATAGATTTAGTTTGTACGATGTAATAAATGATTTTAATTGGACAACATCCCCTAGACAGGGTAGAATTGATATGCCAGAGATACGTCTTAAGGAAAAAAGATTAAGAACAAACGCCTTTATTGCTCAAGCCGCGTACTACGGTTACGCATTACAAGGCACTACAGCAGATGCTATTGAAGGTATGAAACGCTTTAAACAAGAATTTCCTATTTTTGGTACTGCTATTGATAGTGTAATGGGAGCGTTTATGGTAGATAAATTTGGTGGAAGGCAGATTGCAGAGGGATCTACAGCCTTCGCCTCGTTAATTCCATCTCTAAGAGCTACCACCGCAGTTGCTCCGGGGTTAATTGAAGGGGTAGTAAGAGCAGGCGGTCAGCTTCTTGGTGGTATGATTGGAGCGGAAGGCATTCTTAGTAACATAAACGGAATTATAGGGGGCGCTTTTAGCGGATTACAAAATATGGGAGTAAATTTAAATGTAGATAGTTTAGCAAGTAAGTACCTTTTAGCATACGAAGGCCTATATTTAACAGAGGATACAAATTTTATTTACAGGTTTCCATATTTTGTTAATAATTGGAATAATATCAGTAATAGTTTTTCTAATACCCCTATGTTTAATCCAAAAGATATTGTCGGGCCATTAGGGGATGTCTATGATATGTTTTCAAATACATTACCAAACGCTGCTATTACATTCTCCGCTTACGCTAACATGGCTGCACCAGGAATTTATATAGAAAAGCCTAAGTTTTTTGATTTTAGTTCTGATACCGGAGAGGCTATAGCGTTTAATTTCCCCTTAATTAATACTGGCTGGTCTAATTATCATGACGTAACAAAAAACTGGCAGTTGTTGTTCATGTTAATGTATCAAAATCGGCCTAATAGAAGAAGCAGAGATTTAATAGACCCGCCTGTAATTTATGAAGTAAGTATACCTGGTACCAGATATTATCCTTATGCATACATAGAGGAGATGAAAGTTGCTTTTCTTGGCTCTGTAAGAAAGATGGAAATCCCGGTTCCGTACGGTAACGGAATGCTTTACATTCAAACACAAATACCAGAAGCATATGACGTAACAATAAGGCTCCGGGCTCTTACTAGGGAATCTCAAAACTTCTTATACTCTATGCTTTATGACAAATATAATGTTATCTCTGTTACTAACAAGCGTAGCAGCGTGGATACATCTTTGCTCGCTGGGTTAGGCTCTAGATTAGGATCATTAATTAACGTCGACCAAACAGGAAGTGCTTTTGCACCTTTTGTTGACAACAATGGAACCTTTTTAAGAGATACTTTAAATCAAATAGCCCCTGTAAATAAACAATAATATGATTGGTCTTTCTGCACTAGGTTTTTTTAGAAATGATTTTGAAATATTACCCCAAATATCTAAAAATTTATATGAAAATATTTTTAGAATGTATCCGACTGAGGCAACTGGTGATGCAAAAAATTTTATTTTCTATAATATTTTAAACAGTGTTTATATACAAACACCGCTAACACCTGGTACTTATTACACGATAACACTAAATAGGTCAACTCCATGGACGGTAATTAGTTATGACGAATATCAAACAATAGACTTATGGTGGTTAATAGTCCTAGCCAATAAAATCTATAATCCTGTTTTATTCCCCCCCGCAGGTACAAAGCTAAACATTATTAAGACACAATATGTCTCTACTATCATAGACTCTATTAAACAGCAACTTCTAACAAAATGATAGTTAACCCAATAGTTCAAAATTTAGGTTTAAATAGTTTTTCGGATACTATTGTAACAATTTCTGATAATAAGTATAAATTTAGAGTTGTTCTTTTCAACACCGACGGTAATGTGGTTAGAATTAACCATTCTGCTATTTCAGATTTTCGTATTGTAGATAGAATTACATCCTTTTACTCTGACGGTCACATAGTTTTTAATAATGATCTTAACGCTATGGAAGGGTTTAACAGTCTAGGTAAAAATAATGATGGTTCAGTAAGTAATAACTTTGATTCTTACAGTTTTCGTGGAGATGGAAGGGATTTTCTTTTAGTAGATATTCAACCATTTACTGAAATACAGAGTGAACCTAGTAACGGTACCTCTATTTCTTTGAGTTATCTTTTCTCAGTTTATGACTATGAAGAGTTAATCTATGAAAATAATACAAAACAAAAAAAGTTATATTTTTACGACTATACATATTTTCTTTTGAAAGAAAAAAATTCTTACTTTAGTACAGGTAAATTTAGCAAGGGGGTTAGCAATGAAGAACGTAGTATGTATACGGGGGATGCGATAAAAAAATTACTAGAGACCGTATTTGTTGACTATAAAATTAATATTAAAACAGGCAATTGGGATAAAGGTGGTAGTAAAATATTTTACAGTAGCCCGGCCCAGTATAAAGCAATAGATGATTTATACTATTTGCTTGATAATCATGTTAGTGACTCTTCTAACCAAAATTCCCCTGCTCTTCTACTAAGACGGGGCGATACTTGGTCCTTGGTACCTATAATAACTCTTTTTAAAAACTCTTACATTAAACAAAGTAATATAGGTGGTCCGCTATTGACCGAACAATTTATTGTGGGTAGAATAACCTCAGGCGAATCTACACCCGGTTTAAGACCTTTAAGAACACCTTCATCGCCTTTTTCGATGGATTTACCTGATTATGTTGTGGTGGATAATTTTCAATTTATAGATCCTTCTCCTACTGATGTGATGAATAACATGACAACTCACATTGTACATAGCTACGATGTAAACAAAAAAACTTTTAATTTAGATATAGAACAGAATAATTTAGAAAAAAATTTACAAATTTTTAAAGAAAACTTTGTAAGCACTCAAAAAGGCGATGTGGGTAAAAACCCTAGTCTTAATATACCATCTAATCAGACATACTTACAGCAAAAAAGTGTAGTGAACAAATTTAATCCTAATAGAGATAAAATATCTAGATTAAACTCTGGTCGAAACAAATTTTTATTATCTAGCGTGCTTTTAAATGCATCTATTTCTTTTAGATGTCGAGGTAATGTCACCCGGACTCCCGGGAACTTCTTTACTATCTCTAGAGGTGACAACCTTTCTGATAATAAATTTGATAATAAATCTTTAGGTATGTACATGACTACTGTTGTTGAGCACGTATTTGGAACAGGTACTTATTTTAATAATATGGTAGGGGTTAAGACATATAATTACAGTAAATCCAATAATACAACACAATCTATATGAGCAGTAAAACATTAGACCCTTTACTTACACAAATAAATCTTTTTTATAAAAAAGAATTTTATAATAGTGCAAGTAATTTCCTACAAACCATGCAAAGCTATTCAAACGAGCTTGATGCAGGCATAGAATACTCATTAACCAAAGTACAGAATGATGTTGTAAAAGCACAAAAAGATTTTTTTGTATCGATGGACAAAAAAATGAAAAACATGTCTCCTCAGTTTTCGGCCGCTTGGATAGAAAAGTTCAATACATCATTAAATCAGGTTAAAAATAAAGTAAGAGTTGAAATAGGTGAGGGTACTTTCTTTAGGTCTTTTAGCGATTGTGTTGGTAGTTTAGCTAGAATCGAAAACTACATAGACGATTCATTACAATTAGTTAGCGATGTTAATAGTGAGGAGGTACTCTCACCATTTAGATACGGTGCAACACTATCCAATAAAATTAGTCCTTCCACCCTCTTACTTCATGCAGAGTTAAGTAAAAAAACAAATCTTGTTTTTCGAAAAAATATACAAAACATACAAGATAAGATAGAGAGTAATACAAAAGCGCAAGGGGGTAATTTAATACCAGATACTGAGCATTTTAAAAGGATAAAACAGCTGGCACCAACTATACAACAAAAAATTCAAAACGAGTTTAAAGAACTATATAATGTAATTTTGTTTTACTGTAATTATAATCCAAAAGCCTCGACAAACAACCTTCAATTTGCCCCTAATTTTAATATTTCAGTAAACGTTGAAGGTGCTCAATTAAATCAAGACATCTTGTTCAATCAACTAAAAGACGTTACAAGTTCTCTGACTTCTCAGGGAGTTCTGGGGGCAGGTTAATTGTTATAGCCTCAGCTTCTATTGACTTAGCATCTTCCATAATTTTTTTAAAAATTTCATCTCTTGTTATGTATAGGTTAGTTGTATTTTCTTCGTGTTTTATTTCTTTTCTCGCCTCTATTTCCATTGTTTTTAATTCTTTTGCCCCCTCTCTTCTAACTTGAGTTATATGAATATCCTTTACAACAGATAGGGCGCTAGCTACCGCTTTCAAAGCCTCTGCTAAAGCCTCGACTTCACGGCTTTCCGGGTTATTCATAACATACTCCTTAACCCCCTCGACAATATCTAATCCTTGCGTTACAAGCTTCCCGGTACTGTTTAAAACAAACTCTTCTAGTTTATCTTTAGGCAAATTAAATTCGTCTGCATTTAATTTGTTTTTATTGTCTTTTGTATTAATGTTAAGTTCATTAATAAGGTCGTTTACACTAAATTCTTTTTCTTCCATATAATATTTATCTATTGAATTTGTTATACAATAGGTTATATTAAGGTATGAGTTCTTTGCCCCCCTATTTACCTCAGATAAGATTTGAACGTACACACCCTGACGCTCAATTACCCAGAAAGAATTTCGACTCTGATTCTGGCTGGGACTTAGTTGCTGTA
>Ga0172372_10012486_pt1 | contig 10637 bp, 10 predicted proteins | sample LakKiv5m_2_FD_114544 | JGI IMG/M metagenome (GOLD analysis project Ga0172372, IMG submission 114544) | Freshwater microbial communities from Kabuno Bay, South-Kivu, Congo - kab_092012_9.5m | ecosystem: Environmental > Aquatic > Freshwater > Lake | place: Democratic Republic of the Congo... | reverse complement strand
GTACGACCAATGCGGTGCACATAATCTTCCGGCACATTGGGCAACTCGTAATTCACCACGTGCGGCAGTTCGGCGATGTCGATACCGCGCGCGGCGATGTCGGTTGCCACCAACACTTGCAGTTTGGCCGTTTTGAACTCGGCCAGTGCACGGGTGCGCGCGCTTTGACTTTTATTACCGTGGATCGCCATCGCGGGGATGTCGTGCTTGTTCAGATGGTCAGCGAGATTGTTCGCGCCGTGTTTAGTGCGGGTGAACACCAACACCTGAAACCAGTTGTTCTCTTTGATGAGGTGCGTCAACAGTTCGCGCTTGCGCTCACGATCAACAGGATAGACGCGTTGCTCGATGAGCTCGTTCGCTTGGTTACGCCGCGCCACTTCGATCAGCGTTGGGTTAGTCAGCAGCCCATCGGCCAGCAGCTTGATCTCGTCCGAGAAGGTCGCGGAGAACAATAAGTTTTGGCGATTTTTTGGTAGCACCGCGATGACACGCTTGATGTCGCGGATGAAGCCCATGTCCAACATGCGGTCGGCTTCGTCTAGCACCAAAATCTCAACATGAGATAGATCGACCGTCTTCTGCTGCAGGTGGTCGAGCAAACGACCCGGTGTCGCCACCAAGATGTCCACGCGACCATGCAGTTGTTTGATCTGCGGATTGATGTTCACGCCGCCAAACATCATCATGGATCTGAGCGGCAGATGTTTGCCGTAGAGGCGCACGCTCTCTTCGACTTGCGCTGCGAGTTCGCGTGTGGGGGTGAGTACCAGCGCGCGAATGTGACCTTTACCGACCACTTGTTTATCCGCGAGACATTGCAGCAATGGCAAGGTGAAACCAGCAGTCTTACCCGTGCCGGTTTGCGCGCCACCCATGAGGTCGCCGCCTTTCAGAATGACCGGAATCGCCTGCGCTTGGATGGGTGTAGGTTCGGTGTAACCGCGCTCGGTGACGGCACGAACGATTTCAGCACACAGGCCGAGGGATGCGAATGACATATTATTTTCTTTCTAAATACAAACGGCCTGTCGCACTTGGAAATGCGCCAGTCTGAGGCTGAATGAGGTGGGGACTACGTACCGGAATCGGCGGCGATCACTAGACTGAAACGAGATTGCGGCGCGCATCTTAACAGAAGGAGGCGAGCTGGCTAAGAGAATGTTTTGGCTCCGCCATTCCCGCCTTCGCGGGAATGGCGACGATTGTGTAGGTCGGACTTTAGTCCGACGCGAGCCGTCAGGATAAATCCTGACCTACAAACCTTTTAGACGTTGAACAGGAAGTTCATCACGTCGCCATCCTGCACGACGTAGTCCTTGCCTTCCACGCGCATCTTGCCTTTTTCTTTCGCACCCGCTTCGCCGCCGCAGGCGATGAAGTCGGCATAGGAGATGGTCTGCGCGCGGATGAAGCCGCGCTCGAAATCGGTGTGGATGACCCCCGCCGCTTGCGGTGCGGTGTCGCCTTTGTGGATGGTCCAAGCGCGCACTTCTTTCACGCCGGCGGTGAAGTAGGTTTGCAAGCCAAGCAGGTCATAACCGGCGCGGATGAGTTTGTTCAGACCAGGTTCATCCAAGCCGAGGTCGGCGAGGAATTCCATCTTGTCCGCATCGTCCAAGTCTGCCAGTTCGGCTTCGATCTTGGCACACAGGGCAACAACGGGCGCACCTTCTTTTGCGGCGTGTTCACGCAGACGATCCAAGTGCGGGTTGTTTTCAAAACCGTCTTCCAACACGTTGCCGACATACATCGCAGGCTTGATGGTGAGCAGACACAGCGGCTTGACAAGTTGCTTGTCGTCGTCGCTCAAGCCCAGCGTACGGGCTGGCTTGCCTTCGTTCAGGTGCGGCAAGAGTTTCTCCAACACGGAGACCAGCTTGATCGCGTCTTTGTCGCCCGATTTGGCTTTTTTGCCGTCACGTTGGAGGGTGCGCTCAACGACCGCAAGGTCAGCCAAGGCTAATTCGGTGAGGATGACTTCAATATCGGACAAGGGATCAACTTTGCCTGCGATGTGCACGACGTTCTCGTCATCAAAGCAGCGCACGACGTTGACGATGGCATCGGTCTCGCGGATGTTGGCGAGGAATTGGTTGCCCAAGCCTTCGCCTTTGGAAGCCCCTGCCACCAGCCCTGCGATGTCCACGAACTCGACGATGGCGTGTTGCATGCGTTGCGGTTTAACAATTTTTGCCAACTCATCCATGCGCGGATCGGGCACTTCAACGATGCCGACGTTAGGCTCGATGGTGCAAAACGGATAGTTTTCCGCCGCGATGCCCGCCTTGGTGAGCGCATTGAACATGGTGGATTTACCCACGTTGGGGAGACCGACGATGCCGCATTTGAGACTCATGATTGTTCCTTTAATAACAGGATTCAGGATTCTGGATTCTGGATTCAGCAGACCCGTCAAGGCATTTACTGAATCCTGAATCCCGCATCCTGAGTCCTAACTGCTATGTAATTTCAACATCGCCGCTTCCAGCTTGCCTTCGATGATGAGCGGTGCAACATCTTGTGCACGTTGCACGGCTGCATCAATTAATACTTGCTCTTCTTTACGTGGTGCGTTCAACACAAAGTTCACCACTTCTGCCCTATCGCCCGGATGCCCCACGCCGATGCGTAGCCGCCAGAAATCTTTGCTACCCAGATGCGCGATGATGTCTTTTAAACCGTTGTGCCCACCGTGACCGCCGCCTTGTTTGAGTTTGGCCGTGCCGGGTGGCAAATCGAGTTCGTCATGCACCACCAATATCTGGCTTGGCTCAATCTTGTAAAACTGTGCCACGGCTCCAACCGCGCGACCACTCAGGTTCATAAAGGTCTGCGGCTTCAGCAAGAACACTTCGTGCCCATGCAGATTGGCCTTGGCGATCAAGCCGTGAAACTTGCTGTCCGCTTTGAAACTACAGCCACGCGCCAACTCGTCCACCCACCAAAAACCGGCATTGTGACGAGTAGCTTCGTATTCCTTGCCAGGATTGCCTAATCCGACGATGAGTTTGATTGCTTCGCTCATGATGGGTGCCTCTAAGAATTCAGAGTTCGCCCAAATGCAAGGCACGGGAGAAATTCCGCAGCGCCGCATATGGGTGATATGCAAGCAAGGAATTTCTTCCGCAACGCAGCAGTTGGGATGAAATCTGGATTCTTAGAGGTATCCATAATGAAAAAACCCGCCATGCATCGTTGGATGTCATGGCGGGTTTTTCCCCCAACAAATTACTTATTGTCAGCAGCGGCAGCAGGTGCCGCCGCTTCAGCCGCAGCAGCTTCCGCTGCGGCTTCGATTTGGCCGCGCGGTACTTGAATGGTTGCCACAGCGTCGGTTGCATGGTGATGGCCCGCAACCTCAACGCCCTTAGGCAACTTAATGTCAGCCACATGGATGGAGTGACCCAATTCCAAGCTAGCCAAGTCCACCTCGATAGAGGTTGGCAGATTAGCTGGCAAGCAAGCAATTTCCAGCTCATTCAATACATGGCTTACGATACCGCCACCAGTTTTAACGCCCGGGCAAACTTCCGCATTCAAGAAGTGCAATGGCACTTTCATGTGGACTTTTTTGCTTGCATCAACACGTTGGAAGTCAATGTGTTGCACTTGTTGACGGAACGGATGCATTTGGAAATCGCGCAACAGAACAGTTTCTTTCTTTCCGTCCAATTCAAGAGTCAATACGGAAGCGTGGAACGCTTCTTTCTTGAGCGCGTAGTACAGGGTGTTGTGATCCATTTCAATCATGGTGGCGTCCCCTGCTCCGTACACAATACCGGGAACGAGATTGGCTTTACGCAGACGGCGGCTCGCACCTGTTCCTTGCGTTTTGCGTGTTGTTGCGCTGATTGCTGTTGTCATTTCTACTTCTCCACTTCAATTTAGAGTCATCCGCGACCAGATGCTCGGGGTTATGCAGTCACCAACACGGCGACTGCGGTTGGTCAATCCACAAACAGTGAACTGACTGATTCTTCAGCGTTGATGCGGCGCAAAGTCTCCGCCATCAATTCGGCGATGCTCAGTTGACGGATGCGTTTGCAGTTGCGCGCAGCTTGACTCAACGGGATGGTGTCGGTGACCACCAGTTCATCAATCGCCGATTTTTCCAGACGTTCGATGGCCGGCCCCGACAACACGCCGTGGGTACAGTAAGCAACGACGCGCTCCGCGCCCTTCTCTTTCAATGCATTGGCGGCTTCGCACAGGGTGTTGGCGGTATCTACCATGTCATCCATGATGAGACAGGTACGCCCCGCCACATCGCCGATGATGTTCATCACCTTGGCCACGTTTGGTCGAGGACGGCGTTTGTCGATGATGGCAAGATCAGCTTCCAACTGTTTCGCCAATGCACGTGCACGCACCACCCCCCCCACGTCTGGCGACACCACAATCAGGTTCTTGAAGTTGTTGCGCCACACATCGGACAACAGAATGGGGCTGGCATACACGTTATCCACGGGGATGTCGAAGAAACCTTGAATCTGGTCGGAGTGCAAGTCCATAGTCAGCACGCGATCCACCCCCACGCCGGTCAGCATGTTGGCCACAACCTTGGCGGTGATGGCAACGCGCGCAGAACGCGGACGCCGGTCTTGACGGGCGTAACCGAAATAGGGGATGGCGGCGGTGATGCGGGCAGCCGAAGCGCGGCGCAATGCATCGACCATGACCATGACCTCCATCAGATTGTCGTTGGTCGGTGCGCAGGTGGATTGCAAGATGAACACGTCTTTACCGCGCACGTGCTCCATGATCTCGACCATGACTTCGCCATCGGAGAAACGGCTGACGGTGGCGCGACCGAGGTGGATGCCGAGGTGACGGGCAACGCTTTCCGCTAGTTTGGGATTGGCATTACCGGTGAAGACCATCATATCGCCGGACATCGAACACCTCGCAAAATAAAATGGGCGCGAACGCCCATTACACACCGATTTAAAAACTGGCTGGGGAGGTAGGGATCGAACCTACGAATGTCGGAATCAAAATCCGATGCCTTACCACTTGGCGACTCCCCAAATAAATCATGCAGCAAAACTTTTTAGCGGGTGTTGTTGCAGACCTTTCGCGATGAATCCGCTCATATCAGCCGGCAACTGCTGCAATACCGCTCGTGCTTCTGCTTCCGTAGCAAACTCGGCGAACACACATGCGCCGGAGCCGGTCATGAGTGCGGGAGCGAACTGTGCCAGCCACTCCAGATGTTCTTGAACTGCGGGATAAAGACTACACGCTACCGCCTGCAGATCGTTCCTTAGCCTCAAACCACCCTCGCTACGCCCTACTCGAAAGGTTTGCCCTTTCGGAAGGGCGCGCATTGTCATCGAAATCGTATTTCGTGTCAATTCTGGATGGGTGAATATTTGAGCGGTGGGCACATGCACGGGGGGGCAAAGCACGACATACCACGCATCGGGCAAGGAATATGCTTGCAATTGCTCGCCCACGCCTTCAGCAAAGGCGTTTTCGCCGAACACGAACACGGGCACGTCCGCGCCCAGACTCAAGCCGAGTTGCATCAGGCGTACGCGGGGAAGTGCCAAGCCCCACAGACGATTCAGCGCCAACAAAGTGGTTGCTGCATCAGAACTGCCCCCTCCCAATCCGCCCCCCATCGGGATGTGCTTCTCCAGCGCGATGTCCACGCCTAACTGGCAGCCTGTCTCCTGCTGCAACAGCCGTGCCGCTCGGACGCACAGGTCTTGCGCTGGGGGCACGCCTTGCAGTGCGTTCACGCGGCGCACCTCACCATCCTCGCGCACGGTGAAATGCAGGGTGTCGTTCAGGTCGATAAAACGAAAGAGTGTTTGCAACAGGTGGTAGCCGTCAGCCCGACGGCCTGTGACATGCAGGAATAGGTTCAGCTTGGCCGGCGCGGGACAACTCAATGATTTCACTGCACTTCCCATTGATTGATTTTGACGCTCACGTTCAGCCCGCTTCTGAGCATATTGATTTCCAACGGCAATGCATCCGCTTTGTTCGAGGTGTAACGCACATAACGTATTTCCCACCCCTGCTGGGTGAGCGTCTCCAGCTGCCCGTATTGGTTGCGCGCTTCCTTCGCGCCCCCCTTGGGCGAAGGATTCGCGACGATCCAATAACGCAGATCACTCAGCGGTACCGACCACCCCAAGGTCTTCTCCATCAACGATTCCGCATCCGGGGCGGCGTAATGTTTGCCATACGCATCATCCAGCGTCGCACCGTTGGCATCCCGATAGATACGCGCGGCGGTATATCCCAAGGGGCCGAGCAGGGTGATGTCGTCGTAACCGCGATACTGCCAATGGATGTCGGTCGCATCGTGGCGCATGCCGTATTTGACAGCGATGCGACCGTTAAACGAGAACGGTGCGTCCACGAAGGGCGCGCGCTGTACTGCAACGGGGGCCGTCGCACAACCCGTCATCATCAATACCAGGACGAACAATAAAAGACGCATGAACACCTTATGGAATGTATCGTTTGATGACCGCTTGCAGGGTCTCATTGTCGGGATTGGTTTTTGCGTTGTCGCGCCACACTTGTTGCGCGCCCGCTTGATCGCCGTTCACCCACAAGGCTTCGCCTAGATGTGCAGCGATCTGGGGATCGGGATTGGCTTGATAGGCACGGCGCAGGAAGGCGATGCTCTTGTCGTATTGGCCCAAACGGAAATATCCCCACCCCATGCTATCGACGATGGCGATGTCGTCCGGCGCCAGCTTGTAGGCTTTCTCTACCAATTCCATTGCTTCGGTGATGCGCACGTTGCGCTCCAACCAACTGTAGCCGAGTGCATTGTAGGGATGGGCATTGTTGGGATCGACTTGGATGAGCTTGCGCAACACCTTTTCGAAGACATCGTGCTTATCCAACTTTTCGGCAACAAGCGCGCTTTGATAGAGCAATTCCGACTCATTGGGAAATCTCTCCAAGCCTTGCGCCAACACTTTGAAACTCTCGTCGTATCTTTTGGCTTGGTTCAAAAACTGCGACTCCACCATGAACAGTTGGATGCGCTGCGCATCGTCTTTGGGTTTGGCCGATTTGAGCACCTTGCGTGCCTCTTCCAGCTTGCTCGCCTTATTGAGCAGATAGGCGATGCGTAGCTGCGCGGCATACAGATGTTCGCCCCCTTTGATCTGGCGATAGTGTTGCAATGCCATCGCCTCATCCTTCTTCGCCTCACCCAACTGGCCGAGGTAGTAGTTCAAGGTGTCGTCGTCTTTGTCTTTTCCCTTGCTTGCCAAGGCCTGACGCAACTCCTGCTCGGCGCGATCGAGCTCGCCCAACTGCAAAGAGATCATCGCGATGGCAAAAGCCAACTCGGGACTGCCCGGACGCTGCTGCAATAAACGGCTGAATTCTTCCCGTGCGGAAACATACTGTTTTTGCTCCAACAACAGACGCGCATAGAACAGGCGCACCTCTTTTTTGTCGTCGTGCGATTCCAGATATTGCTTGAGCAGCGCCGCGCTTGCCACGGGGTCCTTTCGCTGCAAGAGTTGCGCCTCCAGCACCACAGCGGTGTCCCAATCGGAACGTAATGTCACCGCCTCATGCGCCTCGCTCAAGGCGAGCTCGTGCTTGTTGGCGGCTGAGGCAGATTGCGCCAAAGCCCAATGTGCCTCGGCCACTTTGGAATAGGGATGCGCCACTTCGATAAGCCAATCCAGTGCCGCCGCCTTGTCGGGCACGCGCGCCAGCAAACCGTAGAGATTCATGAAAGAACGCCCAATATTGCGGGGATCAGCCGCCAGCAATTCGTCCACATGCGGACGCGCTTCTTTCAATTTGCCGCCGCTCAGCAACAGCGATACCAACATCTGTTTCGCCAGCGGCGATGTCGGCTCCAGTTGTTGCCACAACTTGAATGCCTCTACCGATTGATCGTATTGGTGCGCCTCAAAAGTGAGTTGGGCGGCGCGGCGTGCCACGCGCGGGTCGCGTGTGGTCTTGGCGAGATCGAGATAAGCCTGCGCGGCCAACTCCGGGCGACCACGCTGGGCCGCGATGTCCCCCAACAAGAACTCATACAGCAGGCGGTCAGTCAGGGCGATATTGGGCAGATCGAGCTTAGCCGGCTCCACGATTTGCTCAAGGTGCGACCGGTCCGCATCCGCATCAACACTGGCGACATGAACCGGCTGTTCGATCGCCCCCTGTTTGGGTGCATGCGCGCACGCAGTGAAGACTGGCAACAGAAGGAGCAGCAGATGCTGTTTTGTGATGGTCATATGTGAGGTCGCTTTGTGTGAGTACGGCTTTGGTGCGAGGCGCTATATTAGGTTATATTCAACGCATTTCAAAACCGCCGACATCACCCCCGCAATGGCCTCCCCACTCACCCTCACTGCACACAATCTGACGCGTTTCCACGGCAATCGCAGCGTAGTGACGGATATCTCTCTGGAGTTGCGCCGAGGCGAAGTGCTGGGATTGCTGGGACACAATGGGGCGGGTAAGAGTACGACGCTTCAGATGCTGGCCGGCGCATTGATGCCGAACAGTGGGCATGTGGAGGTGTGTGATTTCGACATCGCCCGCCAGCCCGCGCTGGCTAAAGCCTGCCTCGGATTTTTGCCGGAACACCCGCCGTTGTACAAAGACATGCGCGTAGATGATTACCTGACCTTCGCCGCCAAGTTGCATCGCGTCCTGCCAGCACAACTCACCGAACATCTGAACTTAGCCAAGCAACGTTGCGGGCTGATGGACTGCGGCCAAAAACTCATCGGCACCTTGTCCAAAGGTTATCAGCAGCGCGTCGGCATCGCACAGGCCATCATCCACCAACCTGCCGTCGTTATCTTGGATGAACCAACCGTCGGTCTCGACCCGACGCAGATACGTGACATCCGCGAACTCATCCGCGAGCTGGGTAACAACAGCAGCGTGATCCTTTCCACCCACTTGCTGCACGAGGTGGAGAACATCTGCGACCGCGCAGTGATTCTAAAAGAAGGCAAAATCATCTTCAGCGGCACCACGGATGAGCTGCGCCGCCATAGTGACATCGAATCGAGCTTCATCCGTCTCACGGCGATGCCGATGGCAGGAGCGACGACATGACCCTTAAAATCTTTTCTATTTCTATTGGTCAAAGAAAACCAAATCGTTTTATTTTGAAGTGCTTCGTGTTTCTTCGTGCCTTTCGCGGACAACAGGGTTTGCCAGCATGATCCGCACGCTCGCAAAAAAAGAATTGCACACGCTGTTCGTCGCGCCCTCGACGTGGTGGATGCTCGCCCTACTCCAATTCATCTTCGCGTGGTTCTATCTGGCACGCATGGACGACTACCTGCAAGTGCAAGCGCAACTGGCACAGATGGACAGCGCACCCGGTGCCACCATCTCCATCGCCGCGCCCCTCGCGAGCGTGCTCGCCATCGTGTTGATGATGTTGATCCCGCTGTTCACCATGCGCCTCATCGCCGAAGAGCGACGCAACCAGACTTGGATATTGCTGACCACCTCCCCCATCTCTGCCACCGACATCGTGCTCGGTAAATATTTGGGGTTGCTAGCACTACTCTCCCTCATCATCGCCGCGTGTACGCTGATGATGTGGTCTCTAGCGCTGGGGACGCAGGCCGACTTCGGTTTGATCGCAAGCAATGTCTTGGGTGTTTGGTTGCTCGCCGCCAGCTATGCGGCGCTCGGCCTTTTTTTCTCGTCACTCACACGCCAACCCGTGGTCGCCGCATTCGCAGCCTTGGCGGTGTCTTTCGGCCTGTGGATGCTGGAGATGAGTAGCGGCGCGGCGCGCGTGCTCTCACCCAATGTGCATTTCCAGAACCTGAATGTCGGCCTCATCAGCACCGCAGACCTCCTCTATTTCGTGTTGTTCATCACTGGCTTCTTACTCGTCAGTATCGAACGCATCCGCCGCGAACGGGGCGCTGTGTGATGACCAAATCCAACATGCGCCATCTGCTGTTTTACGTTCTGCTCGTCGCCAGCATCATTGGCCTCTATCAGCTTGCCGCACGTTTCCCCGCCCAGTGGGATGTCACGCAGAACGCGCTGAACAGCTTGGAACCGGGTAGTGCCGATGTGTTGAAGCAACTGGATGGCCCGCTGAACATCACCGTGTACGTCACTGAACAAGATGCCAAGCAAGGCGATGTGCGCAAACTGGTTCGAGAATTCGTTGCACTCTACCAACGCTACAAATCCGACATCAACCTCACCTTCGTCGATCCGGTGAAAGAGCCGGAGACCACGCGCAAGTCGGGCATTCGAGGCAATGGCGAGATGGTGGTGGAATTCGCCGGACGCAAGGAACACATCACCACGCTCAACGAACAGACCTTGACCAGTGCGCTGTTGAGATTGGCGCATGGCAAAGAGCAGATGTTGATGTACCTAAGCGGCCACGGCGAACGCAAGCTGGATGGCGGTGCTAACCATGACCTCGGCGAGTTCGGACGTCGTTTGGAGCAGAACGGCTACCGCATCGCATCGCTCAACCTCACCATCGCACAAGATGTGCCTGACAATGTGGGGGTGCTGGTCATCACTCAACCACAGATGAAACTGTTCCCCGGCGAAACCAATAAGTTGCTGAGTTACATTGAACGCGGCGGCAACCTGTTATGGTTGCTGGATGCCGAACCTTTGCATGGACTAGATCCGCT
>Ga0172372_10012485_pt1 | contig 10638 bp, 14 predicted proteins | sample LakKiv5m_2_FD_114544 | JGI IMG/M metagenome (GOLD analysis project Ga0172372, IMG submission 114544) | Freshwater microbial communities from Kabuno Bay, South-Kivu, Congo - kab_092012_9.5m | ecosystem: Environmental > Aquatic > Freshwater > Lake | place: Democratic Republic of the Congo... | reverse complement strand
TGCATCATCGTCCCCTCCCGGGAGCTCCCAGGCATCGTTTGCGTGAATGTAGAGGAAGTGGGGTGCACCTCCGATGAGGATCCAAGCGTGCGTCCCACCCACCCTAGGGGCGGCCAGCCGTGGGACGTTCACCTGCCAGGTGGCCGATGCGGAGGTCCAGGTCTCTCCAGATGAGCGGGTGACCAATGTCGGGTCCGGTCGCAATGGGGGTTCATCCCTTCCCAGCCAGACGACAACCCGGCTCTCAGTGTCATCGAATCCACCCTTGGGCCAGTGCCAGTAGATGCGGCCTCGGATCTCGAAAAGGTCTCCGGGTTGGAAATCTGCGAAGGGTGGGGCGGGGGCGTCGGGAGATCTCACTGTTCATCCCTGCACATCATTGAACATTTTGAGCGTTCCATATAGCTATCCACAACTCATCGATGGATTTGCAAACTGTGTAATATCGTATTACATTTTTAGTTTCGAAACTTCACCCACCTGACAAGGTCCCGGGGTCGCAAAGTGATGAGTTGTGGATAGCTATATGGAACGACTAGCAAAATTGTTCCAAAATTGAATTAGATATTACACAGCTTCCGGAATTACGCTTGAGCTTTGTGGATAGCCCCATTGAACGACCCATTCGACTAGTCAAGAGTTTAACTCGATATTACACAACCTTCTTCGGAAACTGGGGGCTTTTTACTCGTCGGGGCGGAGGACTTGGATGAGGCAATCGAGGAGAACTTCGGCCTCCTTCCTGGTGATGGTGTTCTCGGAGAGGGATGTCGGCCCCTCCATCACCAGGCGCAGTGCCCGGAACCTGCAGTGCCGGCCGGTGACAGCGTTGGTCCCGGTGTCCTCCGTCTCCTCCACCACAATGCGGATGGTGTTGCCGATCTCGTTGAGAAAGCGGCGACCAGCACGGCGATTCGCGTTATTCATCCTCCATTGCCTCCCGATGGGTGTAATATAATCACTCTGTGACACGATGTACAGGTGGCGGGAGCACTTTTGTGCAAGTATTTTAGGGGGCCCCCTAAGGGACTAGGGCGCCCAGTCACCACCCATCACCCCGCCAACAAAAAACCGAGCACCCGAGAGATCAAAAACCGATCCCCCCGACCCCGGTCCGAGCCCCCAGATTGTGTCACCCGATGCAGCCAGTGACAATCGCCGAGGGGTGCCCGGGCCAGAGACCTGTACGGTCGGGTGAGTCGAGGGAGCCATCCTCAGGAGCGGAGAGAGACCCTTCCCCCCGGCACTGGGATGTACAAAGGTCCATCGACGGGGAGCTCCGGGTGTCCCTGGCGTGCCCGAGGTGTCGAGGGCCCCCGGGAGGCACCGGAGAGCCCAGGGGGCCCTCTCACGAAGGAGGAGGGTCACCTATGGTCTCAGTTGGTAGCTTTACACTTATCCCAAGTCGAAGAGATTTTGTTAGCGGCATTGGGGATTGGAATCACTATGTTCTTCTCGCCTTGAATAGAGATAACAAGACGATTCGCATTGAGGATCTTCACCATATCACTCGGAAGAAGCGGATCTGCCGAATATGGTGTCAAGAGATTACCTCTCGCTTTCGCAAGTACAATGAACCCGTTAGACAGCGTGGTCCAAGCCCAGTTGCCAGAGATCAAGGCATGTCCATTCTGAGAATGGGCATAAACTTTAAGGCTCTCCTTTGGAGCGACAAACCACTCTGATTGAGCTTCAGCGTTGAGCGGTAACATAAACATGATTGTCTCTCCGATATTTTGGTCTTTCAAGACGTAACAAGTATAAGTGAACATGCCCTCTAAGACCATAGAACTAGTATCATGAAACGGAACTCCGTCGTGAGTGACATCATACGAGTCTTCCCAACGCTGAGCGATTCCTGTCTGGTCCCGATAAGAGCTGCCCTGTTGAGAGTCGAGATACACACCGCTCATCGCTACGCCGCCATGCCACGAACAAGTGCCTCGGCCTTCTGAGACGCTGTATGTGCCATCATTGCAGACACTTCCAGCATTAGACACACTTGAAAATAAAAGTGATAGTAAAAGAGAGTACATGATTCAATCCTCACTGTTTTGTTTGCAACTTTATTGGTTCGACTTCAAGTGTTCAATCAGCCACTGGGCTTGAGCCTTGTACTTGATGCCGGCATGATAATCAAGGGACCAGGCGAGGTCGGCAACAATCTCAGAGGAACAACTGACGTTAGCAATAGCCCGCGCCGGGGACGTCATGATGGATTCCGTTGACCATACATTGGAGATATCACCGGGGAGATCCGTGAGGAAGGCGCGCCCCGAGACAGACAGGCTCTCCGGATCCTCCAGCCACTGATCGGCTATCTGCAGTGCTTGTAGAGACAGGGGTGTCGGTGGCAGGGTCATCCGAGGCTCTAGCACACCGGCAGACCAGCGACAGAATGTGACGATGTCCCGATGGGTGATGATACCGATGTGTTCCCCACCATGGAGGAGGAGCCAGCCACTGCGCATATTTTGCGTCAACACCTCCTCGGACAGCTGATGGGATTCACCGGTGATGGGATTCACCAGGGTGTACTGCTTGTGTCGTACCATGAGTCGACTCCGTGATGAGATCTGTTATGGTACCAGCACTTTGTACCGGTACCGAAGTAACTTTACTGAGCTGACCTCAGGTGTTCCAGGAGCCATTGGGCTTGAGCCTGGTAGGAAATGCCAGCGTTCTGAGCAATATCAGCAGCATCAGCACCCCGAGCAGCATCAACAGCAGCCCAAGCAACTATAGCAGTCTGAGCAGCATCGGCAACAGCCCAAGCAGCCAGCGCAACTTGGTTCAGCTCCTTACTGGAGACACTGCCCGGATCGACCAACCACTTATCGACCAGCTTTAACACAGTTCGAGCTTCAGGAGGAATCGTACGACACCGAGAAAGTCTGGGCCCAGCACACCATCGGCAGAAGAGAACAATGTCCTGATGGGTGACGATACCTACATGCTCATCCCCACGAAGAAGGATGACATTGAGGCGTAGATTCCGAGTCAGATCTCGCTCACACAAGGTGTGTGTGTCACCGGTGAGCGGATCCAGGAGAGTGTACTGCACCATGTTTGAGTCCTGCATAGTATAGTAAGACTCAGGGGACACATTTACAACAGGGGGCCCTGCAAGGTGTGGTCTTTCACTTGATCTCGATGCATCCTAGCTGCCTGAGCCTGTCGATTGTCGGTGTGCCACGCTTCCGATAGACCTTGGAGAGGGGTGATCCCTGCCACGTCTCGCCAGGCTGTCGTTTCGCATTAGCAATAGACGACCCTTGAATGCAGTCGTCCTCTTCTATGTCAGGTGTGATTGTGCCGGGCTTCGAATCGAGCTGTTGGTGATGGACATCAGAACGATTGTCATAGTAATACTGCCACACCCTTTTTGCATCAGGCGAAACAATCTTCCTATCTGACATCAAGCCGGCAGGACCGGCCAGCTCCATGGCTATGTCATAAAGGAGGGGACCAAGGCCACTTATGCTCGTGTTCGAAATTGACACTTCATATGCACCCAGACAGTTGCCGTAGTCTGGCATGGGAAGAGACATTGATAAGTTTCCAACTTGCATCCCGGTGTCTTTGAAGCTTGCTATGATACGGTATCCGCCTCTTCCAAATCTCGTCCCTTCCACCTCGAAATGCAATCCGCCTTCTGCGGCTCTATCAGGTGTGTAGGCGGCCTCGACCAGGAGTGTCTCGCGGATGAGCTGTCGTAGCCGTCTCTCTGTGATGCGCATATCTCAGCTCCTATGCGACGATTTTTCCATAGTTTTATCCATGATGTATTTCAGACTACTCAAGCCGCTGTCTCTCTTCATGGGATCCTTAAGCAATTGTTCCAATTTGTCTTTGAGCTCTTCTATTTTTTGCATAGCCTTTTCTGCTACTAATTCGCTATCGCTGCCTTTTTTGCCTGTGGCTTGATTTATTGCATCTATCCCGAAGACCGTTCTTCCAACAGCAGGCCTCGGGACCAGATCGAATCCAACTCCGCTGACAATAGACTCTATCACGTTTCGATCTGCAGCTTCTTTGAAATGTATGACTACGCTGTCCACCTGTCTGAGTGAATTCAGAAAATTACTCGAAATTTTGAAAGTGACTTCTCCGGCAAATCTTCTATCATTTTGTGCTTTCGCTATGTCAGTCAGCAATTTTCCTAGTTTCTGATAGTTGTCGTATAGGGAGGGTGAAATTTTACCGTCTGGCCCAAGCTTGTTGAAGGTTAAGTACATTTTACGACTATCAGTAGTGCCATCCGATACTCTTCCTGCTCTTTCCAATTGAAACCAGCTCGGAGATGAGTCGTTCGATGTCCACCCAACGTTTTTGGCGATCGATTCCAACGAAGATTTTAGACTGTTGTACCATTTTGTCGCTGCGACGACCTGCTGGTCTTTAGCTGCAAGCTTCTCCGTGCTTCCTTTGTACACGTTATGAATGACATCTGATGACTCATTCGTATAGTAGTCGTAAATTGTGGCCGTTAGAGACTTTCTCAGTGTTTTGGTGACGTCAGACCCAGGATCCTTCCTGGACGCTTCCATCCATTTTAGAAAATCGTCTGCCAGACTATTTAGAGCTCCGCGGCCGTATTTGTAATATGGCGACAATGCCTCGGTGAGGAAGGTCTCGCGGATGAGTTCTTCCCTGACGATCCGACGTAAATGAATCTCTGTGATACGCATGTCTTTATTTCCTTTTATGCGAGTTCGAACATCTCATCGACCATGCTCTCGAAGAGCATCTCTCTGATCAGTTGGCGTACACTCTTCACGTCGCCAAGCCACGGCCCAACTTTGCCCCGAACTCGCCCATGGTGATGAGCCCGATGAGATTGCTTGTCACCCAGTCCACAGTGCCAAGGGCCTCGGCAATCTTCTTGATCCAAGCCAGGGGTCCTGCGAGCTGTTCGATTGCTGAGCCGGCGAAGCTCTTGAGTATGCCCTCGAGCGTCTCTTGGACCTTCTCGATGATGCCGCCGGTGAGGGCATTGGCCAGCTCCTTGGCCAGCTCCCCGGTCAGCTCCTTCTTGTCGATACCGGTGTACTTGCCGATGATCTCATTGACATTGTCAGTAAAGTTCTCTTTCATCCACATGATGCTCAGGTATGCCGCCATCGATGAAAGGAGGCCCTTCCAACCGGTAGATGTCAGTCCATCGGTGAACTTGCCGATACCTGATTGAATCTTGTTAATGATGGTCATTGGGAGGTCAAAACCTGCATCCTTGAAGAAGTTCGCCACCTTGTACATAGGTTTGAGAAATTCCTTAACTCTTTTGCCAATCCTATAGCGGGTCGCATTGGTGATGGACTCCAGGAGCTTGCCGTCTGAGGCTGCGAGCCACAGGCCTGCCACGACTCCCTTGGTATTTGAGCCAAATTGCTTAACGGCATCGGCAGCATCCTCGGACTTCTCCTTGATCTTGTCAATTCCCTGCCCAAGGAGTTGCTTGGCGGAATCCCACCATCCTTCGTAGATAAGTTGCTCACGGATGACTGCCCGAAGATAGGTTTCATCCACGCGGCCCTCGTTGAGGGAGATGGGCTTCATACCGAGGACCAATCTTACATGAGTCTCCTCGATGACCTCCCACTTCCGGGACACCCGAGACCAATACGCGGCCTCCGTGAGGGTGTCAGCACGGGGAGCGGAGGACACCATCTCCCGCACCAGGAGACCCACCACACCGGTAGGGACACTCGAGCCGAGCAGCTCCCTTCGGACGATGCTACGAAGCTGCGATTCAGTGATTATCATCTTGTGACTCCACGGAGGTAACCGATAACAATTTTTATGTATGCCTACAGTCTCAATGCTTCTATTATGATCGACCATAGATTGCAGAGCATCAGGATAAATAGTAGTCGTGACCCCAGTCACCACCCATCACCCCGCCAACAAAAAACCGAGCACCCGAGAGATCAAAACCGATCCCCCGGACCCCGTCCCGGGCCCCCAGATTGTGTCACCTGATACAGCCAGTGACAATCGCTGAGGGGTGCCCGGGCCAGAGACCGATGGGGGCGGGTGAGTCGAGGAGACCATCCTCAGGGCACCTTTTCCGCCTTCGTTTATTTTATCAATCCTGCAAGGCGATTCCACCGCTCAAGAATTGGATCTGTACTGTATTTGCGACCAGAATTCTCAGCAGGCTTCTTTCCAGCTTTTTCTTCATCGCCAGGCTCAAATGATTTATCGGGACTATTTGGATCAGCCTCGTTGTGTTCAAATTCTCCGGGACCGTAGATGTGGAGCTCTGCTGGAATCTTTCCAGCCATGTTCTGCTCAACGTCGACGGTGTTCTTGCTCAGGTCATCATAGAAGTGCACTTCTTCGGGCTTCGTGGCAGCCTGGTCAACGAAGTGTTTCTTTATCTTTTCGCCCTTGTTGCCTCCTGAAACTCCAAACACACCAGCGTTTGGCTTTGCACCCTGCTGGGTGAGGAACTCTTCCATGTCCTTGGCATTCGTTGCAGTGAGCTCCTTGCCGTGAATGTCCTCGACAGGACCAGATGCAGTGCGCGCCGTGACCACTGCGGTCTTTGCACCAGAAGCGTTGGCCTTCTTGAGCTTGTCGATGGTAGACGCAATTGGCTTTGTGGTAGCAAGGTCAGTTCCACGAGAAGGAGTGTAGTCAACAAGAACTTCATCTTCTCCCGAAGCGCCGGTCGGCACGCTGAATCCTGTCGCGAACTGACGCTCCTTTGGAATCTGCCCCTGGATCTTTGCCAGCCCGGCCGAGCTCACATAGGCTGCAAATGCTCCGTCTTTCTCAGGGATTGCAATGATACCTGGCTCAAGCACTGCTTGAGTGCTCACCCCCATGCTCTTCAGCCAAGCCTCAACCTCAGGCTTTGTCTTGTGGACTGGCTTACCGTCTCGATAGAGCATCACTGCATTGGCATTGGTCGTAACTCCAAGCGTGTCATCGAAATCGAAAAGGTGCACCTGCTTTTTAGGAGGAGCATCACCTGGAATGGCATCTTCAAAAAGAATATCAACTAGTTTTCTGCGCTTCATCTTGTTGTTCCTTCCCTTCCAATTTTTCCGTCTGACAGGATCTTCTTGACGTCATTGCCAAGGTCCTTCACATCCTGCCTGAACGGCTCGATGAATACATATGCGGCTGCAGCGATTGTGATCACAATTACGCTGATGAGGAGCGCATGCTCACAGCATTTAACTGCCCTTCCTCACGGAGCGTTAGTGCGGAATCGCCTAACGGCAATCATCGAGACCGTAATATATAAGGTTGTAGTCAGTTACATTCATGGAGTCACATAATGAGAATCACAGAATCACAGCTTCGTAGGATCATTAGGGAAGAAATAACATCTTCGATGCATGAGAGCTTCCTTAGCAAAACGGCTGATTTTTTCGGATCAAGCAACAAAACAGGCAGGGACGTGAAGAGCCGGGCGGGGGACCTGTTGTACCACCCGAACTTCGAGAGATGGCATGAGTCAAATAAATCGGCTAATTGGAAGCAGAAGCTCCTTGATATCAGAAAGATGGGGCAGCACACCGCTGCCGAGGAACTCAAGACCGTCCAGCAGGCCGAGAAACAATTCGAGGAGTGGCTGAATCGACATGAGGTGGAGGCGGAGGTCAAGCGGCAAAACGACCCCGCGCGCAAGAAGAAAGAGGCCGACGAGCGCAAGAAGCAGCAAGAAGAGCAGGCCCTCGCCGATGAGCTGGACAGAAATGAACGCAAGCGTAAGGCGTACGAAAGAAAGTTTGCACGAGACCAGGAAAATGATCTCGTTGCAACCGGCGAGGACGCGTCCGGAAACCTCATATACATAACCCGGGCGGACTATGATAGGCATACGCGCTAAAACCCCGGGGTCAGTCCACGTGGCTACAGAGGCTGGAGTGACTAATCCATGAATCGTGGGGTCATCAGGGAGGAGGTACGTCAGGTCCTTTCAGACAACTGATGGGATTCACCAGGGTGTACTGGGTCATGTTTTAAGTCCTGCATAGTATAGTAAGACTCAGGGGACACATTTACAACAGGGGGCCCTGCTAAGTGTGGTCTTTCACTTGATCTCGATGCATCCTAGCTGCCTGAGCCTGTCGATTGTCGGTGTGCCACGCTTCCGATAGACCTTGGAGAGGGGTGACTTCTTCCAGTCCATTCCGCCATCCCTTGCCGATTGCTGGTAACAGTCGTCCTCTTCGTAGTCAGGCGTGATAGTTCCGGGTCGGGAGTCCAGCTGTTCGTGGTCCACATCGGGACGCCTGTCATGGTAGTACTGCCACACCTTCCTCGCACTCGGTGAGACGATATTCCTGTCGGACATGAGACCTGCAGGGCCAGCCAGCTCCATAGCGATGTCATAGAGGAGTGGACCCAGGCCATCACGGCCCGGGCCGATTCGCGACTTGTTGACCTCATAGGCACCAAGGCACTTGCCTAAGCCAAGGGGAATAGAGATGTCGATAACGCCCGCGGAGATCCACTCGCCTGACCTTTTGGCTGAGATGGCCCAACCTCCCTTTCCCATCTTGGTTCTGACAGCCCTGAAGGTGAACCCCTCTTCTGCTGCCCTTTCAGGTGTGTATGCCGCCTCGGTGAGGAGCATCTCCCTTACGAGACTTCTAATTCCCTTCACGGACTCCTGGAGCTCGATCTCATCCGCGTCCCTTGGATCGAGTGGCACGTCCTGTGCGGACGGCATCGTGAATATCTCTCTGTTCATAGTCCGCTCTCCGTGACGAGGTCCCAGGGTCCGTAGGTCCCAAACTCCACGGCCTTCTCTCTCGCCTCTTTCCACGTGTACTGGTGCTCGTTCCCGATGTCCTGGATCTGGCCGATCGCATAGTAGAAGAAGGCAGGCATCTCCAGGTTCCTGCTATTGGATCTGTCGATCACGAGCGCCCTATCCTTCACCACGAATGCGTGACCGAATGTCATACCTGCTATGTCTCCCTGTCCCATCACCTCGGCGTGGATGAGTATGTACCTCGCCTCGTTCTCTGGGGTGAGGAGGCACTCGTCCATGATGAACTTGAAGGCCGCCTCGTAGCAGTCTCCGGTTGCCTTCGGTTTCTTTGTCTTTCCCTTACGGGAACCTGAAATCTTCACTTCCCCTCCCCTCGAACGATGCTACGAAGCTGCGATTCAGTGATTATCATCTTGTGACTCCTCGGAGGTAACCGATAACAATTCTTATGTATGCCCTACAGTCTCAATGCTTCTATTATGATCGGCCACAGATTGCAGAGCATCAGGATAGATAGTAGTCGTGACCCCTGTCACTCGGGCTTGGACCGAGATCCCGGCGCTCACCCTTGACAAATCCCGCACCGGTGAAAGCACGTTGTGACTCCCCATTGATGTCTGCAATCCAGACTCGGGCGGGTCGGTGTGCAGGATCGCTGAAGAAGTCGATGATCGCTCTCCGTGCGAATCCCTTACCACGGGCTGCAGGGTCGGTGTAGATCGCTCCTGTCCGCCAGAACCCGCGGTCTTTGCGAGGTGTCATAAACCCAACTACGACACCTGCATCGTCAGTGATGGCTAGTCGAACACTGTCTCTCTCGGGGCCTTTCACGAGATCATAGCCCGCAAACTCGGAGTGCTGGTCGGCCGCATCGACATATGCCAGAAGGCGTTCGGTCCCAGTGAGGTCTAACTCAGACGCTTTCACTAGTGCTTCCCTGATGATCTGTCTTAACTGCGCTTCTGTGATCCGCATCCTAGTCTTCGTCCCTGAACGATAGGCTCCTGGTGACGCTGGGCATCGTGCTCATCGCTTTCCTGAAAGCGCTCATGTACTCGGCTGACTTCACGTCGTGCCGCCTGTTCTTGTAGTCGGGGAAGCCCTCACCTGCCATCACCCGCTCCATGTGCCGCTCATCCTCCTCGGTCTCCGAGCGGGTCTTGTTGAGGTGCTCGACCGTCCCCTCGTAAGGACTGTATCGGCTGTTGAAACCGGCGAGGCTCTTCTCCAGGACCTGCGCGGGTTCCTGGACCCACTCGCCATCCCGCTTGATGTACTGCTCGTAGAGGACCCGACCACCGCCCGGATCGTCCTCGTCCCGCTGCATCTCAAGCACCTTGGCGATCTGCCCGGAGCTGCCCGAGAAGATGAAGGCATCCGAGATGAGCGGGACAAGCGTCTTCCGCACCCGCTTTGATCTGAAATCCATCGGGACAACATCACCTTCGTTGATGAGCTCTTCCCTGATAATCCGTCTTAGCTGTCCCTCTGTGATACGCATATCCTATCCTTTGATGATTTTACTTATGTCCGTCAACGACACACATGGTCAAGGATCTCAGTAAGCTTCCTTGTAAGGTCGCCCCCAGCCCTTGCGGAGTCGATCGAGGATGTCTTTGTTATAGTTCTCATCCTCGCTGTGTTTCTCGAAGCTGGCAATATCATTATTGAGAAAGGCAATCGTCGCATTCACATAACTGTCCCACTGGGCATCCGAATTGTTCCGACTCTTCTCCATCCAGTCGATCGCCTCATCCTTGTCGCCTGGCTGATCCCTCATTGCTAGAAACTGTCCCAGGTGCCATGGCAACGTATATAGATCAAAATATTTTCCTTTGGGGATAGGCGATCGACTGGATGGAGAAGAGTCGGAACAATTCGGATGCCCAGTGGGACAGTTA
>Ga0172372_10012484_pt1 | contig 10638 bp, 7 predicted proteins | sample LakKiv5m_2_FD_114544 | JGI IMG/M metagenome (GOLD analysis project Ga0172372, IMG submission 114544) | Freshwater microbial communities from Kabuno Bay, South-Kivu, Congo - kab_092012_9.5m | ecosystem: Environmental > Aquatic > Freshwater > Lake | place: Democratic Republic of the Congo... | reverse complement strand
TAAAGACATCTGTGTTTTCAAGTTTTGGAAGATCTCGAAGCTCTGGGGCGGTAAAGGCGGCGTGTTCTGGGCCACGCCTGCCACAAATAATAACGGTTCGGATATTGCTTTGCTTTAGTTTTGCAAGTGCATGCTCTGCCACATCGGTTGGATCAAGCTCAGTTGGATCAATTGCAAGAATTCGCGCAACATCCATGGCCACATTTCCAGCACCAATAACAACCGCTGTGTCACTAGATAGATCAACCTCAATATTCACAAAATCAGGGTGGGCGTTATACCAAGGAACAAACTCAGCAGCAGAGAGTGAGTTTTTTAACTCCTCTCCTGGAATTCCTAGTTTTCGCCCCTGAGAGGCGCCAGTTGCTAGAACTACCACATCATATTGATCTCTCAAATCCTTTAGTGAAACATCTTTACCCAACTCAACATTAGCAAATAATCTAAAGTTTGGCTCCTTAGCAATCTTTTCAAATACCTTTGAAACTGTTTTTATTTTTGGATGATCTGGTGCAACACCGCTTCTAACTAAACCCCAAGGTGTTGGCAGCCGTTCAATCATGTCAATTGCAAATCTGAAATCATCCTTCTGGGCTTTTTGAAAAGCTTGCGCGGTAAAGTAACCGGCAGGGCCTGCTCCGACAATTGCGATTTTATAGGTTTTTACCGACAGTATCATTATGATTTTTCAATTACTTCAAGTAGTTGCTTAGCCAATTTGGATTGACTTAAATCTAAGTCATACTTTTTTCTCATATTTTGTCCCAATCCCTCAAGTTTATCCGGGTTGTTAAAAAAGTCTTTTATTTTTTGCGCAAGATCAAATGCATTAGCAGGTTCAAAGCACAAAATCTCCCTGTCTTCAACAAATAATTCAAGAATTCCTTTAGTTCTAGCAGTCAGGTAAGGTTTACCTAGGAAAGCTGACTCATAAGCTTTGTGGGGGATAGTACGGCCAAGGCGTGAGTGATTTGATAATTGACCGAGTGTTAAGCTTGATGCTTTATAAACTGCAGCCAAATCGTGTGGCGACTCAAGATAATCTCGTATTACTATTGTGTTCTTGCTGAAAATTAAAGTTTCAGGCATTCCTGGGGATAACACCCAAATTGTGATTTTTTCAGAAGCTAAGAGATTTGTGGTTTGAGCTAAAACCTCTAATCCAGCCTCTGTGCTGTACTTGCCCCTGAATAAAACTATTTTGGAATTATTAAATAAGTCAGAAGGTAATGTGTATTGGGAATTTGGTTTGAACTCTCTCTCATTAACCCCAGTATAAATGACGTGACATTTACTAGGTTTGACTAAAAAAAGTTTAGAATAAAAAAATTTTTGCTGATGACTCTCAAGGATTATTTTCTTTGCAAATAGCGCAGCTAGGAAGTCAATTAGATATAATTTTAAAACATTGATGCCTAGAAACCCAAAGTTTCGTCTAGAAATTATACTACCTTCGAATAAAGACCATCCTGCATCTAAATATATATTTTTCCCCAAGAAAAGTCTTGCAAAAGGTGTTAAGTAATGACAGGGCGACATGACAATAAAATCATCTCCCCTAGAAGTCTTTTTGTTTAGCGAAAAAAAAGACCGAACCAATTTATTTGAATTCATTGAGGTAACACTGACATTAATTTTCGATTCGATTAGTCGCGTAATGCTGACCCAGCTTCTTGAGTAATTACTTTCACCAATGAAAAGTGCATAAGTTTTTTTCTTACTCAATAATTTTGAAACCATAATCTTAAATTATATATCTTATAAACGTAGATATCTAATGACAAATCATGCTCTTGGAAAAAAGCTGAAGGTTGTGGAAGTAAAATTAAGTGTCGGTGTGTCGGAATGATCTCTCTCGCCTAACCTTTATCTGTAGTGGGTAGAGATGTGAGTTTTTGATAAGAATGTAAATTCCTTGCTGGCCATGAATCGGATCTGGGTCTAACCAGTACTTACATCTAACTGCTAATTCGAATTCGATATGGCTTTACCCACCATGTTTAGCGATTAATTGAATGATTTTTACACAATTTATAATTTAGATAGGCTCTGGCATGGCTACATGTATAGTTTTATTTTCCTGATTCCTCTAATTTGAAGACCTTGGTCAATTGCCCGCTTCATTTAACCAACGCACCTATTGGCGTGATAGGAAACATCTGTAAAAAGAAGAATAAGGCCACCCCTGAAGATAATTCATTCGTTTCAATATTTTCCGGGCTGATCTCATTGCACATCTCTAAGCAACAAAATCGTACGGCACAACTTGAAGAACGTGGCGCGTACTTAACTAAACGGCAAGGTGCGATAGTTGACATGATGTCCCAGCAAATGGCGAACATGCAGATAGCTCGTGAACTTGGATATTCAGAGTCCACAGTTCGCCATGAGACCATGCGCATTTACGAGATTTTGCAAGCCAACGGCCGACGCAAAGCAATAGTGCTTGCTCGACAATTGGGACTAATCTAATTTTATGGTTATGTTGCTGACCAAAACTCAAACTTTATAATTATTCTTGTCCGATATTAAATTATTTAACATAAGTTTCAAACTAAATTGGGATTTTATAAAACAAAACCGTTCTTTGTAATCTGTATGAAAGATTCCAAGTTCTTTTCGGGCCCCCAAGGTGATAAAACCATTCCTCCATTTTGATTTACCTTTAAAGCCGCCCACCAACAAAGCGAGCTCCTAGAACAAATCAAGACATCAGACATTGCTAAATTCTTTAAAACTTCAATTGGAGAAAATTTATGGGCTTGCTCTGGAAATTCAATGTTCTTTTCATTTATCAAATTACCAAACATTAACTTTACTGCCTCAATGTCGTCAGTGAAACAATCTATTTTTTCATTTTTACCAAGTTTAATATATTCAATTGCTCTGAGATAAAAATCAACTGTTGGTTGAAATTCATCTAAACCAATATAATCAGTCAATCGTACATGCATCTTAATTGAACGCTTCTGATTTTTAACAAATTGCTTGTTTTTTATAACTGAAAGATTCAATTTATCTGTACAAAACTTTTTTTTATCAAAATAATCTTGAATATAATATATTTTTTTGTTGTGAACTTCAAAATAATTAGCTTCATTAATGCACATTTTTTCAAAAATTGATGGGAATTTTCTTATCAAACGTATAAATATCTCTTCAAAATGGTTCACTTCTCTAATATTGATGTTTGTAAACATGCCCTCTTTGAAAACTTCTCTCCAATGGCCCCTTCTTGTTTCATCTATAGCATGATCAACAATATGGCTAAAGATTCTGCCACGGCCACCATTCATATCAATTATTTTAGAAAGTGCAGAAATCTGATTTAGCTGATTTCCAAGCCCACCTCGAAGTATTAGATAAAACCTAGGGAACAACATTTTCACCATAAAAGCATATTATTGCTAGCATTTTAAACAAAAACCAATTTGTTACTGGATAAACGAATGACTTCATTTTAGAATGGAAGCATGAGATTCTCCTATATTATTGCATTTTTCATCAGCTTGTTGATGTTTGAATTCCTCAGCCGGTATCTATTCAAACATGTGCATAAAATTCCTCAATTAGCTTGGGGAGTTGATGCTGTAGAGAATATCATGTTTGATAAATCAGGTATGAAAGGACAATTTTCGCCCAGAACATACGGGTTGTATTGGCAAGCAGAAAATTATTCCGTTAATGGATTCAAACAAACAGATTCAAATGGCTTTAGGTGGAAAGGCTATGATGTTTCAAAAGAAAAATCGACAACTCGAATATTGGCTTACGGTGGATCGACAACTTTTTCTAACTATTTCCTACCCAACCCCAAGGATAGTTGGCCATATATCCTTGAATCTAAAATTAATGCGGATAAAAATTTAAAAAAAGTTGAGGTAATCAATGCTGGATTAAATTATGGAATGACCTCGGAAATACTTTGCCATTTTATTTTCGAGGGATCAACTTTTAAGCCAGATATTTTAATCTTGCATGGGCCAGGAAATGACATGTTACCAATTTCCAGTGGAGATTCCACGCTGGATTACAGATTAACACGTAGACTACGATCAACAAATGCTAGAAAGTTTGAAAAAAATATTTTGAAATTTTCAGGAACATTGCGAATGCTCTACGTCATTTGGCTAAGGGGTAATGATTCCATACAATTAGAACCCCAAGAGTTTGATGAAATTAGTGTTCAAAATGATAGATTATTAAGCATTGAGCCAATAGCATTCAAAAACAATGTAAGTACTCTTGTTGATATTTGTTTACAAAGAAATATAAAGCTAGTTTTAATTGATTTTATTTTGGCTCCAGAGGAAAGTTTAAAAAAATTAAAACCTGGTATTTCTACCGGAATGATGGTTATAACAGAGAAAATGAACGGTTTCTTCGCCCAACTAGCTTCAAGTTATGAGAATCAAATTATTCATATAGCTTCCACCGAGTTCAGCTTAGATGAGAAATTTTTCGGGGATACTTGCCATTTATTTAAAGATGGCGAGATTTCCAAGGCAGAAACCATTTATAATAAGTTTCGTCATTTTTTAGTCTAGAGTGCCTATAAATATTTCATTTTTCCATTTATCCAAGATTGATAAGTCTTGATTAGTTTTTAGTAGTACTAAGTTTTCAATAACCAATGCATCAATTTCTGTTGTTAGGAAACACCTTAACGCATCAAATGGTGATTCTACGATAGGTTCATTGCGGACATTAAATGAAGTATTTACTAGAATGGGAATTCCAGAAATTTCATAATATCTCTTTAAAACGCCAAACAAGTAGTTAGTTTCATCGACAGTTTGTAAGCGTGCAGTATAATCAAGGTGAGTTATTGCCGGTACCACTGATCTGATATCGTTTATTCTTGAAAATAGGCGAGAAGTTTCGCCACTACAAGAATCAGTTATAGTTCTATGTTCCGCTAAAACGTCTGCTACAAATAACATGAATTTAGAATCAATATTTGCTTCCCAATTAAACCATTTATGAACTTCGCTCTTGAGAATCACAGGGGCAAAAGGTCTAAAAGATTCCCTCTTTTTAATTTGCAGATTTAATTTTTTTTGCGTGTCTGGTAAAGTAGCGTTTGCAATAATTGATCTCGCGCCTAACGATCTTGGGCCAAACTCCATTCTACCTTTAAACCACCCTATTGATGCTCCGTCAACTAATAATTTAGCTGCATACTTGGGTAATTCTTCTTCAGAAAACTCGTGATATTTTAGATTATGTTTTTCAAGTAATTCTTTGATAGATTTTTTGTCATAAGACGTTCCAAGAAATACATCATTAAGTACAAAACGAATATTCTGATCTGCGAGATTAATGTCTTTTACCCTGGATAAAATAGCAGCCCCTAGTGCTCCACCAGCATCACCAGCTGCAGGTTGAATAAAGATACTGCTTGCAGGCAATATGTTGAGAATTTTTGAGTTTGCTACACAATTTAACGCTACGCCACCCGCAAGGCAAATTCTTCTACTCCCTGTCAATGACATAGCAAGCCTTATTTTAGAAATAACAATTTTTTCAAGTACTACTTGTATTGAAGCAGCCAAATCACAAATATCTTGATTTATTTCGCTTTCTGGTTGCCTTGGCTCTATCCCAAGAAGATTTTCTAATTTCCGATCCCACATTCTTTTTCCATGTGTATAACCAAAATACTCTCCTTTTAAAGTAAAGTGTCCATCGGTACTAATATCAAACAAGTTATTTGTGATTAAATCAACAAATTTTGGTATTCCGTATGGCGCTAAACCCATCAATTTATATTCGCCTGAATTAACTAAGAATCCACAATATGAGGTAAATGTCGCGTACAATAACCCTATTGAGTGTGGAAATCTATCTTGATGTAAAAGTTTTATCTCGTTACCTTTACCAAAATAGATTGATGTACATGCCCACTCGCCAACTCCGTCAATCACTAAGATCGCTGACTCGGTAAATTGACTGCAGTAAAAAGAACTTGCTGCGTGTGACTTATGGTGATCATGAAAAGTGATTTGCTTGGTTGGAAAAAGTTTAAGCAAGTGATAGTCTGCGTAAAATCTTTCAGGTTCAAAATGGTAAATGAAGTCGTAAATTTGCTTGTAGTTTTTTGGAAAGTTGCCTCGAAAAGTTTTTAGAATTCTGTGTCGCTTTAGCTTAGGATCCTCGTAGTAAGCAATTTTACTGATATCCTCAATAGAAATATTTAATTCTTTAGTCATGGCAGCAATAGCTTTGGCTGGAAAACTACTATCTCCCTTTATTCGAGTAAATCTCTCTTCTTGAGCTGCAAACAAAATTTTATTCTCGGTAATAAGTGCAATAGCCGAGTCGTGATAGTTTGCTGAAATTCCTAAAATCATACTTTCACCACATCGGATATTTTTCAGTTGGCCCCAGTGTTCTTTTTGCTTTTTTAAAAAATTTAAATTTAAATAAGATTTTAAAAAGAATTCTTTTTTTCATTTTTTACCTGTTTCTCTACTTTAATTATGGTAATACTATAACACAAAACTTGAAAACGCTTCTTAGGTTCATTCTAAAATAATTTTCGGTAAATCAAGCTTATTACTCATTGATTTCACAGGGGCATCGAATAAGTATTTTAGCGCTGCATTTGAATATTCTTATTTTCCGTATCAGACATTCTTTCTTATCCTAGTGCTTTTTATGATTTTTACAAATGATATTAGCATATCGTAAGGTTCTAGATAGTCATCACAACCACGATTATTTGAGTAAGGGTATTTAAGTTTTATATTCTTTTAATTATTAATTATTATCATTTTGAATGAATTTCCGACCAAATATTGGTATCTTCAAATCAAAAGTTTTTATCTCTACTGTACTTTTGCTACTCTGCTTCCTATTATTATCGAAATATATTCAAAACCAAAAATTTAATCTTGGTTGAGATTAATAACAATGCATTCTTATCTTATCGGGTATTTTCTGACGGTTTTTTGACGCCTCAATAGTGGTAGCTGTGAGCCGATTGTTATGCCAACGATAACTTTTGCAGCGCTTAGAAAAATAATTGGAACTGTTAGCGATTCTAAATTTTGAATAGCACTAGTTTTAAATCTCAGATTCTAAATTGTTTTCAACAAAATTGAATTGGTATAGACCACAGTTATTGGATTAGCGTAAGGTGGAGTAATTGCCGCACAAATTGTTGCTAAATTTATGGCAAAACATCATCTAAAAAATCTTCGTATGATTATGAGAGCTACAATAATGACTATAAACGCAGCCAACGTAACCCGTGCTTGATTAAAATTAATTGAACTGTAATCGAACTGGTACTTGGGGCAATTCATTATCTTAATTACAATTAATGCCGGTTGTATAACCAACATATGATTTGCCAGAAACTTGACAGGAAAGCTTCACGCTGACTATAGATATGGGTCCCTTTTCTTTCACTATTTGAATAGGTTTACCGGCTGCGGCTCGGCCATTAAAGTCCTTAGCAAAGAGGGTCACTTCATAGGTTTGATTGGGCCTCTAAGACGAACCGAACAGATTGCAAGATCCACCTTAGGCTTACCCTTTCATATCCAAATGAAAAATAAGGATTTCGAGATATTAAATTCTGCTATGCACACTTTACAATAGTTGGGTAATTCCAATTTGCAATATAAAGATGGTATTTTCAATTTCGATGTAATACATTTCTATCAATTTTTCTATCTTTTCAAGCGATATTTTAAAGAATTCAGAACTACCTCTGGTAGATTTCTACCAATTCGAGAGTTTCTCTTTTCGCACTCAATACAGAAATTTAATCCGCCATCGATTAATTTAGATTTAAACTTATGATTTTGCGTTGGTTCAGGTTTTTTTCTAAAGTTCATAGCATTAGGATTTGCGTAACCCAAATCACTCACTAAATTTTGATTTGCTACTAGTGGTGCTATTCCTTCGCTCATGAATGCATACTGAGCCAATGCGTCCCATCGAAAGTTTGAAGTTAAGCCACTATATAACTTAGGAATCCAGAATTTCTTGAGGTAAAATAAATAGGCTTTCTTAATTGGGTCTTTGCTTTCAAAAACGGAATTAAGGCGGCGTTCAACAGATTCGGGATTGTAGTATTTTGCTCGGAATACCATTTCAATCAAATCAACAGTCTTAAAATTCAAACTTTGAAGCCAAAAATTGGAGAAAAGTGAATTTCTCACTACAACACTTGATTCTAGGTGATTGAATCCTGACGCCCCCGCTAGCAAGAAAGGAACTTTTCTATTCCAATAGATTTCTACGAGGCTCGCAAACTCCTCAAAGTCAGGTTCCATGTCTTCCTCTACCCAAATGCTGTTTTCAGATAGATCTAGGCCTCTTCTATGCGTTCTGAATACATGCTCTGTATTGTTATTAAGATTCTTAGAATAAATCCAGATATCAATCCGATTATCCTGATGAGCCCATGCTTCTGAGATTTCAATTGTTAACTTCCTCAATTCTATCTCTACTTCATTGGCACACTCTCTCAATCCATCAATAATGACAATTAATTTGCCTAGATTTCCGTAAGCTAACGCACGCTCAATAGCCGTGGCTGTCAATTCAGGACGCATATAGGACCACAAAAAAATATGAGTTGGACGTAGCATTTCCATCAATGATATAGGGTATTGTCATCAATAAGTGCCAGAGGAGTGATTTTTAATGTTTTATGACTACTTGGTTTTGGGTAATGGGGCTATCGGTACATTAAGTGCAATTCAATTAAAAAAGCAATACCCGATGGCAAGTATTGGACTCTTAGGTGACCCAAATCGCATCAATGGGGCAAGTGTTGCCGCTGGCGCAATGTGTAATGTCTTTGCTGAGGTTGAGTTCCCGTTTTCTGAAAATCATAGAAGACTTATTGATCTCTCATTGCAGTATGGAATTTATGGGAAAGAAGGTTGGTTAGATTTATTTTCAACAGGCGAAGAGTTTCAAAAACTCAAGACTGCAACTGACACATTGGTCTTCCTTAAACATGATGCCTCCGATTTTGAGCGGAATAATTATAAAAGTGCTAGAGACGTGGCCATCGCCAGTGATGTTTCGCAGGATGTAACACCTAAAAGCATTAAAAATTTGTTTAAGAATGCAAAAACTCTACCGCTAGATGCATTTAAAGTTGTAGGCGAATTTGCTATTGATACAAGAGAGTTATTTAGAATTTTAAATAGATGGTGTATCGAATTAGGAATAGACATTCTGAACGGAATTATTGAAGAGATTGATACTTCTGGTCGCGTGGTAGTTTCTAAAGAGTCTAGAATCAAATTCGATCGACTAGTGATCGCTCTTGGTGCAAACACTTCAGCTTTACTTCCAAAAGGGACGATTCAAAGCGTTATTCAAGGGGTTGGAACCGCAATTGAGATCCAAGAAAAAGGATTGGGTGGAAACATCATCCCTGAAAAGAATCTTGTAATTCGTACAGTAAATCGCGGTGGAGCTCAGTGCGGTTTTCACTTTGTCCCTAGGAGAAGTGGGTATTATCTCGGAGCTGGAAACTACATAATGGGTACAGGTGAATCAGACCACAGGTTGGAAACTCTAAGGTATTTGTTCAATACCTTCGAGAACGAGGTGTGTGGAAGTGATATCTCCTACCGATTAGAGGGCAACCTAGTGAAGGGACATAGACCGCGTGCATTCGATGGTTTCCCTTTAATTGGACCACTTAATGCTCTTCCAAACATATTTGTAGCGTCTGGTACGAATAGGGCAGGGTTGACATGGGCACCCAAAATAGCGAATCAAGTAATCACTTGGTCCAAAGGGGAAGTAGATGATTTCGAATTCTCACCATTCATAAACCCAAATAGAGTCGAAATTGATTTTGGTTCAGAAGAGCAGGCAATAAATTACTACTGCGAAAGTCGTATTGCGGCAGCATTAGAGCATCAAAAAATTCAAGGATACGATAAATCCATAAACCTTGAGAGGTTGAGGGTGCGTGAGTATGCACAAAAGTTACTTGCGGATGTGAGGATGGCAAACTCAGACTTGCTAGCTGTTCCTCACCCCGATCATTGGGCTCTGATTATAGAGAAGCCTTCAATTTGCCATGTCTAATCTAAATTTCTTGAGTTCTGAATCATTTTATGATGGTATATATAAACACTATACAAACATCGCGAGTAAACGACAATTTTATAACAGCGCCGTCGATAGATACATCAGGGCCCATCCTAACTTTCGAAATTTCATAAAAATAATTGACGTAGGAACCGGTGATGGTTGCCGTATCACAAAACTATTTGGAGGGAAGGCACAAATTTCCGTTATTGAAGAGTCTGGGCAAATGTGCAACATACTCCAAAAAAACGAATTCTTAGAGAATGTTTTAGAGGGAAGAGCAGAGGAAATTGATATTGGTGCCCTGGAAGGGAAGTTTGACCTTGTTACGTTGCAATGGAATGTCTTAGGGCATGTAGAAAGTCACTTGGAACTTCTGACCGTTTGCCACAAATTGCTAAAATCTGGGGGTTATTTAATTTTTGATGTTAATAATCCATTTAATATAAAACAATATGGAGTATTTTCGTTCATACGCAACTTCATTTATTTTTACCTGTATCCAAGAAATACAAGAAGATTTATGCCACTTGAATTAAATGGGGTTTCAACTAATGTAAGTTT
>Ga0172372_10012483_pt1 | contig 10639 bp, 9 predicted proteins | sample LakKiv5m_2_FD_114544 | JGI IMG/M metagenome (GOLD analysis project Ga0172372, IMG submission 114544) | Freshwater microbial communities from Kabuno Bay, South-Kivu, Congo - kab_092012_9.5m | ecosystem: Environmental > Aquatic > Freshwater > Lake | place: Democratic Republic of the Congo... | reverse complement strand
ATAATAAAGGATTGTTGCCCCAAAAAGCTTTTGTTTTGGGATGATTCTGCATTTGAGTTTTTTTATTAAAATAACGGTAAAACTCGTAACTGCTAACTGAGTTTTTTGATGAAAAATGAAACACACCATTTTTATTTTTTTCTAAAATTTTTATAAGAATTTGAACAGTTTTTTGAATAGAGATTGGCGCAATGCGAATCTTGCTAGATTTATAAATAGGTTTTGCTGAGACCAATTTTATTGGGTTTAGGCTTTTTGCATCAAACACTTTGGTTAGTCTTAAGATTGCACTATTGGGGTGCTTTTGCCTTATGTAAAGCTCAGTATTGTGTTTTAGTTTGCCATAAAAATTGAATGGTTTTGGCTTGGTCTTTTCTGAAGGAGTTTTTCCTTTGCCTTTAAATACGCGGCTTGAGGAAAGGTAAACGAGGAAGCAATTTTTTTTTCTTGCTTGATCAATTAAAGCTTTCTGTGATTGCAGATTTATTTTTTTACAGAGCTTTTTTTTCTTTTCACACTCGTCCATGTTTGTCATTCCAGCAAGCAAAATCAGCTTGTCCTGACTATTTAGCGGGATTTCGGGTATATTTTTTGCAAGATCTAGATAAAAAAAGCCCTTTTTCTTTTTTCTTGAGGTACTTATGAAAGGTATATTTTTTCTTTTTAGTTCACTTGATAAAGAACAGCCGATTTTGGAATCACCTCCCACTATCCATATTTTTGTTCTGTTTTTTGGGTATTTCATGTATTTTTAAGAGATATGAAAAAGTGGATTCTACCCATTCAAAATTTTTTTTTCGGAGGACCGAAGAGCTTTGACCAGGCTGTTTCTTTTTATTTAAAAAACTATCATGCGTCTATTTTTTGGGGTGATCGTTTGCTTTCCCTTGACAAGAGCCTCGGTTTTTTTTGTGATCGAGTTTTTGCGGAATCATTTAAGAATATTTACGGAAATCATAAATATGATCAGTATGAAAGTCCTCACTCCGTGGCTTGGAGGCTGCACACACTTTGCTGGGCTGCCCAGGAGACCATGTATCTATCTGGGGATCTGGTGGAGTGCGGCACCTTCAAGGGTGACTTCGCCTGGGTGGTGAATCAAACAGTGAAACCCGAGGCTGCGGGTAAGAAATTTTACTTGTACGATTCGTTTGAAGGTTTTTCTCCAGCAGATAAATCCGTCGATCCATCCTACGCCGATTTTGCAAATCCTATTTATCGAGAAACAGGAATCTTTGAATCGGTGAAAAGTCGATTTATTCATGATTCCCATGTTGTTGTGACCAAAGGTTTTTTACCGGAATCTGTGGGTGAAATCAGTCCTGAGAAGGTCTGTTTTCTACACATGGATCTGAACAGTCCAGAGGCCGAATTGGCGACCTTGGAATATTTTTGGCCGCGAATCGCACCAGGTGGAATTATTGTTTTTGATGATTATGGCTGGAAGGCTTTTCACAAGCAGAAAGAGTGTGAAGATCGCTTCGCCAAAGAAAATGGTCAATCTATTTTGGAGCTACCCACCGGCCAGGGTCTTCTTCTGAAACGAGCCGTTCCTTGAAAATCCGACCAAGAGGAGCTTGTCCTGTTTGTGGATTCTCCGGATTTAAGATCCTGCTTGAAGGGGGGTCGTGGCCTGTTTCCGGTCAATACTACCGTAAGGTGACCGGCCCCATTCCCATGAATCGCATGGTTTTGGAAACTTGTTCCCAATGCTGTTTCGTCCGGAAACGTAAGTTCCCTGGCAACCAAAGAAATTACCGAAGAATTCACCGGGCTACCCAATCGCAGACTCCCGGATATTTAGGCGACATTTTCAGAACAATACGCAAAATTTTTCAGAAGCAATCCTTGATTGTAGAAATCGGGTCAAACAACGGGGCTTTTCTTTGCAAACTTCGGGCCATGGGCTACCGCAGGGTTCTGGGTATTGAACCCTCGCCGGTGCTCGCAAGGCAAAGCCGGCGTTCAGGATTTTCCGTGCTCTGTGACTTTTTCGAGGCAGGTTTGGCCAAAAAGATTATGCACCGATGGGGCCTCGTCGATCTGGTTGTCTGCCGGCATACCCTCGAACATATCCCGGATCCGCACTCGTTCCTCCAAGCGATCCACCAAATCCTTAAGCCCGGCGGCCTTCTCTTCTTGGAATTTCCCGACAGTAGAACTTTGTTTAAAGACCTTCATTTTTATGAGATCTGGGATGAGCACGAAAATTATTTTACCTCACTCTCCATATCGGAGATACTTGCAAAAAGCGGTTTCCGCATCGCCAAACTTTCCTCACGCCGTTACCGCGATGCGCTGAACCTTTGTGTTTGGGCCAAGAAAAGTAAATCAGGTTTATCCAGGTTTCGGCGTCCAAATCGGGTTGAGAGGAGTGTCTTCGCTACATTTTCCTCAAAAATAAAAGCCAAAACCCAAAGGCTTATTCAAATCGTTCGAGCGCAAGATACAGGGGTGGCCATTTTGGGAGCGGGCCACCCTCAGACTAATTTCGTTCTTGCCTCCAGAATTGGAAATTGGGTGGACTGTTTTGTCGATGATGCAACAAGGAAAAAGGGCCATTACGTGGCGGTTCCAGGCCCAAGAAAGGTGATCTCAACAGAGCAATTTTGCAAAGACCCTCAACCATACTTGATTTTGGCAACAGCGTTCCCCTATCCACAGTGGATGCAATCGATTCGGAAACGGCGTCGCAACCGCGGAGACTGCTGGCTTTTTCCTTTTTCAAACCGCGGGGCCACCGAATCCCCCCTTGGGGCCAACCGCCAAAACAAGTAGATAATGACACATCGGAACAAAGCCGGTATGTAAAACCTCATCATTCATCCCAAAGAGAAAGGCATTATTAAAGTGTTTCTTAAGAAGGTTCTGTAATTCTTTTCCGGATTTGCAGTTGATGTGACCTTCCTTGCTCATGGGCGAGGCGTGGGGTTGGGATTCGGTGGAAGGTGACCCACAGATAAATACGCCATTCGAGGTCAGACTAGCGGCAATATTGCTTACATAGAGATCCTCATGGTCGCAGGCAATGTGCTCAACAACATCGAGAGAAAATGCGGCGTCAAATTGCCCTCCCTTAACGTATGGGCCATCTTTAAGAATATCATGCACCGCGAGTGTGACCGGCCATCCCGGTTCAACCCGCTTTTGTGCATCATTGATAAAAACAGGGTCGAAATCAATGGAGTGAATTTCCTTCACCTCAGGATGCAAAAGCCTGCTGGCAAAGGCATCTCCACAACCAACCTCAAGGACCCGATCAAACCCTGAAAACATTTTTGCCACAAATTTGTGTCTAGCCAGCGTGAACAAAAGGAGTTTCGGGTCGATCCTCCACATGGTGCTGGCACGAATACTCATGGGATAAGACCCCATTTGTTTTGTCTGCTCCACCATGTACTGATATTGTTTTTCTTTTGATATATTCATTGTGCATTTATCATTCGATTATTGTGTTGTTGGTTAATTTTTTTCTCTTAATAGTCTAATACTTCTAAGTCCTATTTCGATTATCGTAAACACGACGGAAACTATATTTTTGACTCGAAAAGCCGAAGCTGCTGAATCGTTTTCATGGTGGTATACATTTACCGGAATTTCGAAATAAGTTCTACCTTCGGCTAATAAGCGTGTTATCAAATCAGCCTGGAATCCAAATCCAAAAGAATAAGATCCCCAACGCATCACATCATGCCTTAATGTCAAGGCGCAGCCGTTATAATACTTTATGTTATTTCTACTTATTTTATTGATTATTTTTGTATACAAAGAGGAAACAAGTCTTCGAAAAACATTTTTACCAGGGACTTCCGGGTGATATGGAAGTACCATATCGGCTTTGTGCCTTGCCTGTACTATTTTTCGTATGGAATTTGCGGTCTCAGAATTGTCTCCGCAAACCAATCGATAGTACTTTCCAGATCCGAGGAAGGCTGCATCACAATAGCTTCTTGATAGACCTCGGTTTTGAAGGTTTCTTATTACTTGAATACAAGTACTTTTGCTTTTATTTACAAATTCACACGCCTCTTGGTATGTCCGGTCTGAAGAACAGTCATCGATGACAAATATTTCATACTTTATATGGAGCGGCTTTAACGCGTCTTTTATACACTTTAAAGTTTTTGCAATAAATTTTTCTTCATTAAAACATGGGACAACGAAGGTTATTTCGCATTTTTTTCTATTTATTTTATTTTTTTTTAATTTTCTAGTGTTCATTACTTATCTCTAAATATAAATATTTTCTTTTAAGTATGTGTAAATGTTTTTGTTTTTTTGCGACCGTAAAAAACTTGCTTTAAAACCGCTAATGGAATGCAGGCAAGAAAAAAGATGCTGTAGCGGAATGATATTTTGTTTCCATCGATACGGATAATTCGGTTTGCCTCTAAACGTTTAAGCCTTTGCACAAAAAGTTCTTCCAATGTCGGCCCCTCCGCCAGACAGTTTTTCGAAAGCGGATCGAGACGCTTTGAAATTTGATCAAGCATGCGGAGGCGAATCGAGGTTTCTCCTAAGTTTAAGGCCGTAAAATACCAGAACGAAAAACACAAATATAAGAATATTTTCTCCATATAATCCATTACGCCATCTCCTGAAAAGTATGAAACCATTGACAGAAGAAAGAGAAAACCGAACCCCACACCTCCCAGAATACTGAAGAACAATCGGCCATGCCATACTCGGCATAAGCATCCTTGAACAACAATATTTACGATCAACGATGCTATGGGAATAATTAGATAATTGGATAAATGCGACATATTACACTTACTTGGTCGACATTTTTTTTCCTGATATTTGCCGAATGGCTTTTACAGATCCCAATAACAAACGGCCGAGGATGCTGAGTCGCCACCCATTTTTATCGTAAGCTATAAGAAGTGAATTGGCTAACAATTCTGCACGATGGACAGATGGGTCAATTTTGCGGAAAAGCGTTAGTGCTTCCGGAATTGTGCATTTTTTTGCATTCCAAAGATAAAGAGTTAGTATCATTGAAGGACTATCCGATTCTACCGCTGTGTGCACAATAAGATACGACAGGAATGTAGCCGTGTATATTAATATAAAAACCGTTAGCTCCTCCGCCTTGAGGGTCCATGGATAGAATCGAAGGCAGTAGGCGTAGAGCGTGCAACCGAGTAGTGTCATAATAGTAAACATTATAAAAAGGGCGGGGATTTCGCTCCGGGGCTTTAGCGCCCGAGTGCAAAAAATTGCCACAAGAAAAGACAGTACAAACCACGTCGAGGCGCACAGGAAAGGATTATCCGCGATAGAGTTCCAGAGGTTAAGTCTAAACATGCCGCATCGACCGCGCTACACCCACTTCAGAGGTCGGGTCCATTCAGTTCTTTTTGATGACAAGGCCCTGGCCCGTGGGCAACTCCAAAACCATCTCCCCAGTTTTTGTAAAAAACTTTTGGACTGCCTCTTGTTGCTTCTTGAAGTTGCTCCATCCGTAATCGTCAAAGATGATCATTCCACCAGGCATAACAAACGGATACAAGCGTTCGAGCGTTAAATATTCTGCTTTGGGTGAATTTAAATCGATGTGGAGATAACTGATTTTTTGAGGGCAAATAGAATCTAGGGAATCAGGCATAAAGCCGCGGATGAGGCGTACATTTGGGTACTTTCTGAATCGTTCACAGACGGCGTCGTAGAGATGCGCTTGCTGATAATCTCGCTGGGCAACATTAATGAACAGTTGTCCGGCTGCGAAATCCGAAGGACTTGTATATTTAGCGGAAAAACCTTCAAAGGAATCGTAGAGATAAAAGGAACGGCCGGTTTGTCCAAAACCAAGATAATCGCAAACTACTGCTGAAAAAAAACCTTTGTAAACTCCACATTCCACGAAATCCCCCTCTAGATCCAAAGCCCGTTTGCCTGCCCAACACAAGGTATGTAGTCGCCAGAGCCTAGCCTTATCCTGATAACTCTTCGCGTGCCGGTTGACGAGGTCTACAAATCCCCCATCGAAGCGAAATCCAAGGGATTTACCAAATACCGCCAAGCCGTCCCCTGCGAAATTAGCGCGTAGCACTCCTCTTTGATATTTGTCAAAACAAAGATCAATAAGGCATTTAAGCCTTGCAATTGTTGCAATTAGCATATTTAAAGAAATCCTGCTTTTTTTAACTAGTAGTAAAAATTTACTTTTTTAAGTTTTAATTTTTATATTCATTAGTTTTTTATATTATAAAACTTTATGTTTAATTAAAAACCTTTTATAGAAAATGTAATATACTCGACTGCATATGATTTAAGGAAATTTCACAAGATTTTGCATATTAATTTTTATAAGTTTTAATTTGATTTATGCAGCTCTAAATATTTTGCGAAGAGCATTTCTTTTAAGAAAAAATTGTTTGTTGCACGACTCTGCAAAATTAAGTTTTTTAGTCTTTCATAAATTGCGGCTTTGATACTAGAGTTTTCCGTTATTTTTTGTGTTTGCCATGAAAGTAAAAAATTATCATCATCTTCATGTATTATTTTGAATTTCCTTGTAAGTGTTCCTGGATCAAATATTGGCGAAAATATTAAAAGATCAGAGGTTGGCAATGTTTTAGAAATTAGAAAGTAGTTGATATTTCTCTTCTTCAAGCCAAGTTCGGCAATTTCGGCTTTTCCAAAAACACAATCAAGATAATTGCCAGGGCCAATAAATGAAAAATCCATCTGGATATTTGCGCTTGGTTTCATGCAATAAGTATGTATATGAAAAGACCAGATAGGTGAGTTGGGAGGTAACAGATCTACCGCCTTCTCTGCCCCAGGATGCATAGCACCAAAATTTAAGCGCCCTGATTGCCCATTTGGATTACGATACGCTTCGTAAAATGATGTTTTTCCAGAAAAAAAGCTCACTCGGGATAAAAAATAAGTCTTAAAATTTGGATCTACCCATGATGAGATCAACAAAATTAACACAAGAGCCGTCATACAGCTGATTGAAAAAGGTTTAAGTATTTTTTTTGATTTTTTAGTTATAAAGGTTATATTCCAAAAATAATGAAATATTAGAAATATATAAAGACCCACAAGGACAGAGGAAAATCTAAAGCCTGAAATATAAAATTGTCTTGATTGCCAAAGTAACACATAAAAGACAGCAATAAAAATAAGTATATTCAGGGCAGCATAATTATGTGGAGTTAGAAGCTGATTTGGGGGGCACCAAATTGAATGTTTTAAATATTTTTTAAATAATAAAATATTAAGGACACAAAATCCAAATATTGCGATGGTATATTTTGAGTGAGTAATTGAAAGAAAGAATTCCAATGGTTTGAAATCCGTATCAGGTGGCGAAGGTGCGAGGTAATAAAATAACTTTAAAAGGACTGTATAAAGGGCTTGAGAGCTTATAAAATTATCACTTATAAATGGCCAGAGTATACGAAGAAATTTGTCAGAAGGTAAACCTATCATAACCATTAATAATAAGGATTTTGCTAAAATTAACATACCTTGAAATAATAAAATTTTTCCCAGCACTTGGAATGTCTTCCTAATAAATAAAAGGCTTAATGCTCCAAAAATTGCTGTCGCCAAAAATAAAACAATGCCAATATTATAATTTACCAAAATTAGTAAAGACGAGCTTAGTAAAACTGCAACAGTTGGGCTAAGATTTTTACTGGAGTCTGTTTTTCTTTTAAACATTTCGTACAATGATAAAAAATAAAATAATAGAAAAGCGCCTGTCACTTCATGTAATTTTTCAAAATCACCCCACCCCCCATGAGCCTTATAAATTCCAGATCCAGGAGTAAAAATATAGATTCCCAAGAAAAGGGTAGCAGCCAAAGTCATTTTTTCTGGCTCTTCATTACAATTTTGCAAACAAAAAGCTGCTAAACATACTAAAATAAAGGTTAGAAAATTAGCACAGCTATTATCAAGCAGTATCATTGAATAAAAAGCCGGCAAATTCCAGTTGCCGTAAAAAATGTGGTACCAACAGTCATTTGGCCAAATTGACTGGTTTTGAACAACAAATTTATATGCAGGAAAATAGTGCGTAAAAAAGTCATGCCCGCCCCAAGGGAAAGCTCCTTTTGCTAAATAAAGAAAAATGATTACAAGACATAAAAATGAAATTTGTATTTTTGTTAAGGTATTTTTTCTGAGCATTTTAAAAATACTTCGAATAAAACTTTGTAAATGATCGTAACGAAAAAAAAGAAGGGGAGTTAAAAATAATATATAAATAAAAAAAGGTTTTAAAGTTCCTAATGAACCTAATAAAAATAAGATTATAAACTGTAAACAAGCTCCACTCATGCATTGGAATGAGATAGAGTTATCTTTGATTATTATTTTCCCTGTATAAAAAAAGCTTACTAAAATTAGGGGTATGAAAACTATTTTTTGAATTTGATAGAAAATTAGCCTCCCGCCATTTGTGTAAAATTCTGAATTATAGAAGTTTTGGCTTTTAAAAATAAAAAGCCATAGAGAAGCAGAAGCAAACAGGGCTAGACCTCCTGCTATTTTATTTTTGTTATTTAATATCTTGAGATATTTCATAAAGTCCGATTGAGGTTGCCTCTTTTTTTAGGACCAGATTTATTGAATTTCTTTTCAATTTCTCCATTAAACTTTTATAAGATGCTATTTGATCTATTTGAATACCTAATGGCAAAATTATAGTTTTATACTTTTTCAATTTTTCAACACTGATTAAAATTTGATTTTTTGTAAACATTACTGAAGAAGGTATAAAGGCAAATACAGGCGTTGATTGGTTTTCTATTAAAAAGACGTAATCATATAATGATAGTAATGGTAAAGCACTTCCAGATTTAAATTCTGCCTTGACGAATTCTAAATCTTTTTGATTTACAAATTGATTGAGGTTTATTTGTTCTCTTGATTTTATCTGGCCCAAGAGTTTTTTTGGAATTGAGGGGTATTTTGCCCAAGAGTTTAGTCCGTATAATGACAGATTTCTGCTATCATTACAAAATAGTGTAAAACCTGCAAAAATAATTAAAAGACAAACTACTTCACAAAACTTATTTTTAAATTGAAAATTTATTTTTTGAATGATGAAAATTGTTGCTGTCAACACGCCAATTGAATTTACCAACCATAAAACTATAATTGACATATTGATATACTTTGTCAGGAGCAACAGTCCAGTCGAGGCAAAGTAGAGGACCGCTAGTCCACGCTTTTCTTGTTCATTAATACCATGGATTGCTTGTCCACATACGGCAATACAAATCGCAGGACAGATAATGTTGTAAATAATATGATATTCCCCATAAGTGCCCATCCAAATATTTGTCCAACGTAAGGAACAAGCTCCAAAGTTTATTGAGCCAAATAAGATAAGTGGCTCAGCTAACCCAATCCAAAATTTTTTATTTATCATGCCATCTCGATAAAAAACTATTGTTATTAGTAAAAAGAAAATCGCAGCCATTAAACTAATTTTGAAAAGTCTTATTAATTTAGGTTTAAATAAAGACTTGCGGCAAAATTCAACAAAAAGAATTCCTAGGGTTTGGTACAATCCTGTTTCGGGACTCAGAAAAATTCCTGCAGCAAGAGTGGCTCCGAGAACAATCAAGCTTAATAAATTATTTTTTTGCAGATAATACAAATATGATGTGATGACAATTATATAAAATGGATACCTTAAGCAAAATGAAGAGGGATCAAAAAAGTTTTTTTCTGTATGAAATAACATACATGAAATTAGGATTGAGCCGAAAATTCCTAGAATCCAAGATCTGTAAAGCCATGTTAAAAACGCAAAGAGTTGAAGTGCGAAAAGATAAGAGTATACCGTGATGCCCTTTACGTAATTTGTTAAGGCGTCATGAAAGCTTGTCCCGAGGAAATTTTTAAATATTTGACCGTAACCTAATGAATATTGATTATAAAAGTCTACCCCTGGAATTAAGTTTGCCTTTGCATACAGCGCCGGCCCAAAAATATAGCTAGCAACATGCATTTCTGGGCCGATTACTGCGGCTACGTGCTCGAAAGAGTAAGGAATAAAAAGAAAAAAAAGAAGGAAGGCTCCACTTATCAGACCAATCTTGTTGAAATATATTTTGCGTTCAGGAATGATGGAGTCGATTTTGTTGTTAATATTTTGGTTTTTATTTTGTTTTTTGTATTCATAGATATATATTCCTATTGTCAGAAGTAGTCCTCCAACCGAAAATAAAATGGTCTCATTTTTTAGAGAAAACTTAGCTATGTAATTTGCTAAAAGAGCTAAAAGGCATAAGAAGATAATTTTTGTTTTTAAGCTTGTTCCCGATTGCATTTTACAAGTAACTGCGGCACCAAGACCTCCAAAAACTAAGGATAAAAAGTATAAGGTTTTCTCAATAGGCTCCGGCGTTATCACATGTTTTGTCCAATCAAGGATCTGGTCCTGAGAACCATTTCCCAAAAATGGGAATAAAATAGATACTATTAATGCTGCGTAAAAACCTATCCCCACACCAAAAAGACCAGCGTAAATTCTTTTTAGGTATGATTTGTCGGACTGATTAATTGTCTCGTCTGCAATTTTTGAAGAGATGGCTTTCATTTTTCTATTACCTATAAAAAAGTTTTTGCTGCTTATGTAGGCCGAAAACGATTTATTGCCCTTTTT
>Ga0172372_10012481_pt1 | contig 10640 bp, 4 predicted proteins | sample LakKiv5m_2_FD_114544 | JGI IMG/M metagenome (GOLD analysis project Ga0172372, IMG submission 114544) | Freshwater microbial communities from Kabuno Bay, South-Kivu, Congo - kab_092012_9.5m | ecosystem: Environmental > Aquatic > Freshwater > Lake | place: Democratic Republic of the Congo... | reverse complement strand
ACTGCCGACCCTGGATAGCTCTAGGGAAAACGTCTGCGGTTCATCGGTAATTCCACGCAGGTACGTTCCTGTCGGGAGTGAGCGCACAACGATATCTCGTAGTGTATCAGCGTCTTGCACAAGGGTCGCGCGCACATCCGTGCGTAGCAGCACAGGAACGCTGATTCCATAAAGGTCCGGCGTAACTGCGTGGATGTAAGCACGCGGGAGGTTTCGCGTCATCGAATACACGAATAATCGATTGCCCTCTTGGACGACAATAGGTGGGTTGCCGAAGCCACAAGGAAACACATGCTCTAACTCCCCCGGGAAGAACTGTCGTGTATCCGGATGCGCGAGCACCTCACGGGGCGAAAGCAGGAACTCTCCGCGTTCCTCCTCTGGTTGCCGATCTGGAGTCAGAGTTCTTCCAAAAATAGTTTTTGCGAGGTCGAGGACATCGTCTGAAAAACGCTCGGGGGTGCGAGTCCGGATAAACGTGCGTCCATCGCGATGAACAAAATCCCAGTCGCACTCGTGTCCAATAGCTTGAGAAAAGAACGTAAACAAATCCATATTCGACGCATGTCGAGGGAGCTTAATCGGCGTCGTGCAAAGCCTGCGCATCGCGTCGATGTATGAAAGCCCCAGGGCGAGAGTCTCGTGGTTAGCGACTGCCGTTACTGGAGGGAACTTAATTATGAGCTCTGGCTTGTCATCAATAGGGTTTTTTACGTTTGATACCTCTGCTTGCGGTATTGCAAGCCTCTTCGTGAGGTCGCTCATGGCGCGTGGAAAATCCTTCGCAGATATCTGCTGGGGGTTTTTTTGTGGGAGCACACGTACGAAAGCACTTCCGGGCGCAATATGCTGAGAGATAAAGCTCAGTACCCGCTCATGACATTCAGCAATTGGTATTTCGCACGTCGCGATGTTCGAGTTGGACTTCGGCGCTACAATAGAGCACGGAAGATACGTTGTGGTGGTACACGACGGAGCAACGCCCGTAGCTGAGGTATTTGGGGAGAGAAGTCTTAAGCACTCCGGCGAAATGTATTTCACTGTGATAGGCACGTTTGCGCGCGCCTCTAGACATCGAGCGGCTTTGGTTACAAAATCACCCTGTAGCTCTGGAGTCGAGAGTATCGAGAGTAGGTACGATTGATTGTTTCGCTCAAGCTTCCAGGCAGCATGGTTCCCGAATAGCTCGCGCGCTGCGGAACACGCACTCTCAAAACTGGGGGCGAATCGCAGGATAAATGGCGCGTGGCTCTTTTGAAGATGCGCTATGCTCGCGAGAACCGGTTTGTGGGCGAGGATCGAAATATCGCTCTCGATTACGAGCTCTAGAAGTCCCGACTGGCGGTTGGTCACTTTAAATACGCAGTGCTCTGAGAGCTTTGTTTGTTGAGCGTCTGTTACGCTGAGTCGCTTTTTCGATTCCGCACCGTGATTGTGGCCCCGCTTGAGTATGTCAAAAATCGCCCGTGCAACTCCGCGGCGAGCGCCTAGCTGGGGATTTGTGTCGCCGTTCAGGACTGGAATGCCGAGAGGGTAAACGGATTGCGTTTCGCCACTCGGTGATAAGTACGAAACGGGATAGTTACTTAGGTTAGCAACAACCGTTGCAACCCCTCGCAGCTTTGCAGGAGAAGCTGATTCCGAAGTGAGTACGTAACCGCCCTCAACAAGGCTCTTTGCAGTGATGGTACCTTCGGAGTCCGTTACAATAACAGCGAAAGCAGCAAGGCGCTCTAACTCTTTTTGGATGGATTCGGTGTTGCGCATCAGCCAAAGATCCGAGCGTTCTTCCTGCAGGCGCTGTAACGCCCCACTAAAGATCGGCTGTAGACCACTCATACCGTATCCTCCGGTAATCCACCCTCGGATAGTGGTGGCTCGATAGTTGATATACGAGGTGCGGGCGGCTCGGAAAGTTCTGAGATCTTACCTCGTAAACCCTCACTTAGACCGGCGACGGCTTGTTCGATATCCGATTGGAACTCCTGGTTTGAAAGCCATGAACAGAACACGCTAAGTGCTGCCGCCCCCTCAGGTCTGAGCTTGAGCGGTTCGGCAATGTGACGTTCAATAGAGGACAGGGTCTGTGTGATAAAATCCTCAGGTAGTATCGTTTTCACGAACCCGATCTCTTTTTCTAAGCCACGAAACGTAGCGACTAAGTTTTTACTCAAAGGGAGAAACGCCTTGGCTTTGGGGTGTTGCTCAAGAAGGCAATCGAAGATGATCTCGTGTATCTTAGAAGAGTCAAAGGATATGTTCCGCAGTTGCGTAGAGAGGGAACTAGAGGAAAGTGAATTAAGTCCGGTCTTTTCGGCTAGGCGCTTGAAGCATAGTTTGTCGAATGGGTGGTTATACGAACCGAGCACGCTGCCCTGCATTTTGTTTTGAAGTGAGGAGGCGAGGCGAGCGGCTAGTAGAGGAATTCTTTTGATAATCAGCGTAATCTCTGCCGCCGTCTGGGCTGTGGCCGGAGTGACTCTCTTCTGTGGGGTGAGCGAGGTTTGTATGCTATTAAAAGAGGCTGCAAGTAGTTCAAGGTGAGTGTGCTGGTCTAGTAGTCTCTGGGACTCGCGGGCGCGGAGATCTGTGTCGGGTAACGGTTCTTGCACGATCTCTTGAGTTGTTTGTGTGCTCTGATTAGGGGTAGTTGAGGGAGCTGGCCGAGACCCTATCGATTGTGATGTAGGCGTTTTTGTAGTCGATGCTAAAGACCGCATCGCGATGTAGGTGAGGTGCGCAACTACGGGTCTAAGTATCTCAGCGGGGTTGCTCGCAATTTGAAATTCGTGCTGACCCTGACTGCGTTTCGAATGCTTTTTGCACACAACAAGGTGGGGTAGGAGATGGTCTTGAATGGTTTTGCAGACGATATCAACGCTGAAATTGCCCCTCGTGGTCCGATTAAGAAGTTTAGTGACCTCTCTGCCCGCTCGTATCGGACGCTCAACATTTTCGCCTTTTAGCTCTGGTGCGAGCCCAAGAACTACAATCTGCGCTGCTACGGTGTACTGAGCAACGTCATGATCGCTAGCGGGGAAGTGCCTGTGAAGGAGTGATGCCGTCAGTGACGTGAGTAGTGCTATCTCAAGTGTCTTAAGCTTCTCCGGGCTCTCTATGAGGGTACAAAGCTCCTTAGCTTTGTCCTTCACTCCGTTTAAGGTGGTGAGCTCTTTACTTGGAGAGTACATGAGCGATTCAAACACAAGTGGTGAGAGATCGTGTGCTGCGTTTAGAGTGTCGGCGAGAGTCCTCAGGTACTCTGACAGCTCCTCTGCCGAGCTGCTCGGGATCGATTGGTGTTGAGTAACTATGCTCGTGCAACACCCTTCTAGATTTGGATTTTCTTTTAAGAGCTGAGATACGGTGTGTAGGTCAACTGCACGGATCTGCTGGCGAGCAAGATAATCGGATATCTCTCCTGCTATGCCAGCCTCACACTGGATTCGGAGCAATCTATCCTCAAGGCGTGCCTGAGCCGCGGTGAGCGCGGAATCGAGAGTAGTCATCAAATCCGGGTGCTGACTGCTCAATGCTTCTACGTGGGATCGTATAAGCGCATGCGCTCTAGGGGTATCAAGCTCACGAATCATATCGTCGATAAATTCGTCTCGCTCCCGTTGAGCAATGTTTCGAAATTCCTCTTGGCTGGCGGTACCTAATGATGAACGTGCGGGGCCGCTCGCTGTCTCATCGCCCGAAATATCGTACTCACTCGCCAAATGATCTTTAAGTTGCTGGTATTCCGGTCGGGCAGCCTGTAAGGATTCATCCGACTCGTTAGCTGCGTTTAAAGTCGTGGCATCGATATGCCGCGCTACCACGAGAAATGCTCGCTTCTCGTCGCTGGTTAGCGTTGGAAGGTTGCACATTGGCTGTCCTGATTCTTCAAGGACTAGTTTTGGTAATTGGGGATAGATAGTGCGAATACTCTCGCGGAGTCCGGCATGGACGATGTGGTTAGAGGATATCTTTCCATACGGAGGTGCATAGGGCGAGGAGGCTGCAACGATCCCGGCAAAGGTATTTTGAGTCGCCACAACAGCCGTAGGCAGTTGCGTCGGAAGAGGTGAGTCGGGTTGCATTAAATCGATGGCTGCTGCGAGCATACCAAGTCTTTCACGGAGAGTAGTCAGGAGCGTACCTGCAGGCGTTGCAGCTACGTCAATAAGGCTTTCAAGCGCAGTGAGGTGGTCAGTGGTGTTAACAAGAGTGAGTAGGTGTTGCTTAGAGTTCTCAAACTGCTGCACAAAGGTAGCGCGGTCAGCTTGCAGAAGCTCTTGACAGTCTTGCTTTAGAGCGCTCAGGCACAGCACTACGTCAGAAATACTCACCTCTGAACCCTGGGTCGCACTAGCAAGGTGGATGTATTCTTTCAGTAGCGACTCTGAAGTTTTGGTAGAGAGATTTGCCGGAAGCCGTAGCTCGCTAAACAACGAAGAGAAGCCTGAGAGAGACCCCAGATATCTTTGTTGCGCATCTACCAATCCTTCAAGAGCTATATTTATTGTCTCAAAGTGCCCGTGAAGTTTCGTCACAGCCTCGTGCACCGATTGCTTTAGTGGCACGAGGTGCTCTCTAAGTAATTCGTAGCGTGCGGTCAGCGTTGTTTCACGGCTAGTGGTGGGAACGGGATCATGAGCTTGTGGCTGAGCAGCGATCCATCGATCGTATTGGTGAGTGGTTCTAGGCTCAAGTGAAGACATCTACTGCTCGATACTCAAGTGGCCGGTAGTGGCTACATAACCACCAGACCTACTATAGTGATTTGCAAAAGTCCGTGCCAGTAAAACTGGCAAGGCTTTTGCCGTAAATCACTATAGGTTATTGTTTTGATTCGCGTCCGCGAATCGATAGCGTTTTCCAGAATCCGTTATATCGCTCAGGACTTTTGAAAAACGCTATATGTGTGGGCCCGCCGTCTTTCGGGTTGCCCCCTTTTTACCGGCCTGGACTATACGCTATGGATTCGCGGATGCGAATCAAATCACCGTTGTAAGGTAGTTGATCATCGGTGGGTATTTCAAGTTAAGTGGCGGGAAAACCGACCGAATACGATTCAGAGGGGGTGGTAAATGGTAGTAATCGGACAATTAAATAATGACTCAGTAGTCAGAGGAACGCGATGGAAACAGGAGAGATCTCAAACCGACAGAACGCCGCGAGGGGGCCCGAGTACGTTAAGAGGGGAGGTCTCGTGACCGCCTTCCGCAATCGTCAGCAGGCTCTACATGCACAAGCACCTTGCGTACCTGTGGAAACTCCTCGTGGATGCGTTCCCCAACATCGTGAGCTACTTCGTGACCCTGACGGATCGTTGAGTTGGGATCGCAGAGTACGTCGAGATCAACAAAGTAATCGAAGCCAACTTTTCGTACGTGGCATTTATGGGTTCCGAGGACCCCTGTGACGTGCTGTGCCGTCGTCCGGATGCGCGCTACGAGTTCAGGATCTGGCGCTGTGTCGATTAACTCAAGCACCGCTGGCCGCATCAGTAGCACCGCATTCGCAGCGATCACAACGGCTGCGATCATAGCCGCGAAATCATCAGCACTCTCATATCCCGGCCCGCCGATCAGAGCGATCGAGATTCCAACGAATGCAGCGAGGCTTGTTATCGCGTCAGCACGGTGGTGCCACGCATCGGTTCGCAGAGCGATACTCTCGATCTCGTTGCCGGTTGCCAGCACTGATCGAAAGAGCACCTCCTTCACTATGATAACGAGGATCAGCACGATCAGGGTGAACGGCTCTGGTGCGTGGTGTGGAGTGAGGATCTCTTTGATGCTCTCTACAGCGATCAATATCGCGGCGCCAAAAAGCACAAGAGCCACGATAGCACTGGAGAGCGGCTCAAACTTTCCGTGGCCGTACGGGTGATTTTCGTCTGGAGGCTTGCCGGCCATGCGAAAGCCGAAGGCGACTACCCCGGAAGTAATAATATCAGAAGTTGACTCAATCGCATCAGCGATCAGTGCGTAAGAGTGGCCAACTACTCCCGCGACGCCCTTTACAAGAGCGAGGACGATATTAACAACGATACCGAGCTGCGCCTTACGCTGCCCAATGTGGGCCGCCTCGCGTCCAGGGACCTGCTGCACGGCCTAGTATTTCACAGAGCAACCGTAGGCTTCAGTGCTAGCAGGCGACGGCGTTTGTCCGCCGTTAAGCGCACCGATCGCTGCAAGGACGTAGTTAGTTGATGAGGCGATATCGGCCTGGCTCGTCGACGGAGTGCTGTCGATCGCTCCGGCGTAGGCAAGTATCCCCTTGCTATCGATGACAAAGACGTGTGGAGTTGTTTTAGCTCCATAGAGTCTGCCAACCGTGCCATCAGAGTCGAGTAGCAGGTGCACTGGATCGAGGCCCTGTTCCTTTGCTACCGCCGCAGCATCAGTCGGTATGATGTGGCCCTGCCTGCCGGGAGCAGAGGAGCTCACAGTAAGCCACACAGCGCCCTGCTCGCGAACCATACGCTGAAATGCAGGCATATCACCCTTTGAGTAGAATTTCTTCACAAAAGGGCAACCGGGATTAAACCACTCGAGCACGACTTTTTTGCCCTTAAAGCTCTCAAGGGTTACCGACTGGCCAAGAGCGTTAGTCAGGGTAAAGGCAGGAGCAGCTTTTCCGGTAACTGCTGGCTCGGCATAAGTGACGGTAGTAGTGAGACCTACAACGAATGCGGCAACAGCAAGAATAAGACGATTCATACCTAAAGCTCCTGGGGTAAAAATATTTTTACAGCCGTTACAAGTCGAGCTTAAAACGGCATGGCTCAATAATTAGCTTACGAAAAAAAACGTCGAGAGAACAGGGAGAAGTGAGTTGTTAGGGCGAGGGGGGAGATGATGAGCACCTTGGTGTGCGTCACGGCACAGCCAGGCAGAGATCATCTCTCGGTTTAAAGATGGCGACGTACGGGTCTCTATCGATCTGTGAGAATCCGATCGTGCTTAGTCGGGCATTAAAGCCTACAGCCACGGGTAGCTCTAGGACCAGCCGATTCGCGTGAAGTGTGCACCAGTCGAGCTGTGCCTCCTCGTCTTTGATGGACGACTGCCCACGCCCGAGCCGTGTAAAGCGATTTCGACGCAGTGCCGCTCCCGCCTTTCGCGGGTGTCTTGAGAGGAATCCACCAGTGATCGGTTTTCCGTGAATGGTCTGGCGCAACATAGCATACTGTGGGCTCTCTGAGAGATCGGCAACGACCGTCACTGTAGTATCGCCTGCGAGTCGTTCGAGTGCTGGGCTTGGGAGCGGAAGCGGATAGACTCCGAGCGGTGTTGGTAGGTACTCAAGGAGGCCCATGATCAAAACGCCGAATAAAAGCGCGATAGAGCCGACACTTTTCGTCCTAAAACGGGGTAAGTGCAAGACGCTAAGCGCAGCAGCTAAAACGAGCGTAATGTATGAGACCCCCGCAAAGCGGACCGGCACCGACGGATAGAACGGCAAGACCGCTCGAAGAACATAGTCAAACGGATTTAAAAAGAGGGGCGCTCCGCGCCAGGCGATCGTTGGCCCGAGGCTTAGTATAGAGAAAACGGCTGCAAGAATCACGAATAAACGAGCGGCGTGTGTCGCTTTTTGACGCCCGCTGCGGCACGCAACGAGCGCCAGTATCGTAACTGATAGGCCGAGATATACGCTCGACTCTCCAGCGTGCAATGCGACCCCTTCGCGTAGCCACGTAAAGAGCGGCTGGTGACCGATACGCTGCACTGAGCTTGGAACGATGAGAGAAGCCAGATCTGCGGCGTGGAGCGCGGGCTTGTGATCGCCAGAGTAGGTGCCGGACGATGCCAGTTGGGCAACAGCAAGTAGGTGACTACACGCGGGGAGTATTCCAACGATAAACGGCGCGCAGAGAGCGCTAGCGGCTCGCACGATCGATGTGCCCTCACGGTGCCTCGCCCAGAGGGTGTGCAGTACCAGCATGCCGCAGGCGAGTGCGGCAAAGTAGAGGTAATAGAGGTTTGTAAAGGCGAGGAGCGTTATAGCAATGGCATAGCGAAGGCTCGCGATGAGGGTGCGGCCAGTTGGGGAATAAACAGTAAGGCCCGCAGAGAGCAGCATCCCGCGAAGCGCCTCAAGGAGCGCAAAAATAGCGATAAAATTGAGGTGCCCAGCGTGCAGGTGTCCAATGACGAATGGACTAAAGGTAATAAGCAGACTAGCGATAGTTGCCACGAGTGGTGGACACTCCAGCGCACGTAAGAGAGAAAGTGCGGCGACGCTGTTAAGGAGAAATACCACTACAAGAGCTGCATTAAAACGCCACACTGGTGGCAGTGCGGTAGTGAGTGTGGTGGTAAGCGCGGTGATGGGAACGAGGATCGCCTCGCACACGGTGTGTAGTAGGAGGCTAGCGCCGTTTGGTGCAAACAGTTCATCCGCATAGTAGAGCTGTTTTTGGCCAGCAAGCACTCCCTCCAGGCGCCACGTAGTCCAGATGAACTCAAGAGCATCGGGGTGCGTGGATGAGATCCGAAACTCAGGAAACGTGCGTAGCAGCGGAAGAAAAAAGATAAACGTGGCGAGCCACAACACGGCACATGCGATACACCACCACAAGGTATCTGTCTGTGTGCCAGTGGTGGGCTTTAGGTTTTCTTGCATGCCAAACTGCCGCCGGCTCCGGATTAGTCAGCGATCCCCTGCAAAGCTTCCTGAACGATACCAGGTGTCAGGATATTCGGTAGCACAATCGGTTCAGTGGAGGGCGAGGTGAGTAGCACATTGAGCGGCACACCGCTTCGGCCAAAACGTCGTAGCGCCGCTGTTATCGCTGGATTCTTCGATGTCCAATCGCCACGCATTAAGGTCACGTTTTTACGAACGAGTAGCTCGCGAACCTTCTCAGAGCTAAAGACAACGCGCTCGTTTACTTGACAGGTAATGCACCACTCGGCGGTAAAATCGAGAAATATCGGTCTACCCTGAGCAAGGATCTTTGCGAGCCGGTCTTCAGAGTACGATTCCCAGAGTAGCCCGTGGGAATCAGTAAACGATGACACGTCGCCACTCGGTGCGCATGCGCGCGCACGGCTCTCGTCGACTTCGCGTGCATTAGGAAGCGCGGTGTAGATCGACAACAGAGCTACACCGAACGCTACAAGTCGTACCAGGCGTTGCCGCGACTGTGTTGCAACGTGCGAGGCACGCAGGAGTAGCCAAAATGCGAATCCTATTCCAAGAAGTCCCCACAGCAGATCGGTAACGACGGTGAGTCCTGGTGGCTCAAAACCCATCTGGCGAGCGAAAACCCGAGTAAGCCAGACAACGGTAGCGAACAGCGGAAAGGCCATGAGCTGCTTAAAGCTCTCCATCCACGCTCCGGGGCGCGGCAGAAAACGGAGCAGCGCCGGGTAGTACGAGAGGAGCACGTACGGCGCACTCATACCGCACCCAAGTGCTGTAAAAACGAGGAAGGTGAGCACAGGAGCAAGGGTGAGCGTCGCAGCGAGCGCGGCGCTCATGAACGGAGCCGTACATGGAGTGGCAACTGCTGTGGCGAGTACACCGCTAAGAAACGAGCCCAGGTAAGTAGTAGAGAGCCGCCACCGACCTGCAAAATTCTGCAGCCCCTGGCCAATGGTCACTTCAGTCAGAAAGAGCAGGCTTAGACATAAAAATACGACTATCATCGCAGCAACAAAGGTTGGAGATTGTAGTTGAAAGCCCCACCCGAGCTGCTCTCCGCCTACTCGAACCGAGGTAATAATCACCGCCAATATCCAGAACGAAACGAGTACTCCACCGGCAAAGGCTAGGCCGTGCCGACGCGCAAGGCGCGGGTCGTTCTGTGAGTGCTCAAGGAAGCTCATAATTTTAATCGAGAGCACCGGAAAAACGCACGGCATCAGATTGAGGATCGCTCCACCGATAAAGGCAAAGAGCAGTGCCGTGAAGAATCCGGTGGTCGCCGTTGCGCTGTCGTTAGTTGCAGCTGTAGTGGCCGCGTTCGTCTGATCGCTTGCAGGTGACCCACCTGGATTTGTATCGATGAGAACTGCACGAGGTTGTCCGCTCGGTGACCACCCCTGCGGGGCGACAAGCACGCCGCGAATCCGTTCGATCGGAGTGCGGTTTGAGGGCTCTCGGGCGAGGGTAATGCGAAGGGAGTCGCCATCACGAGAGATCTCCTGCGGAGCAGCGTTAGCGATCACCCGGCGGTCTTCAGGAAAAAAGGTTACGTCGCTCGGGAAGGCGCGCTGTGGTTCAAGCGGGATAAGCGCGATGGTGATGTGATCCTGTTGCTCTTCAACGGCGATCGAGACCCGCTCAAGGGGTGCAGGGACGCGCTCGTAGGCCTGCGTAAAGAGTGGAGCGTCTTTCGACGGAAAACCAGTCTGAGTGGATAGGGGCAGGGAGAGTGTCATGGTGCCTTCTCCAGGGAGGCACTCGTCTTTGCACACGAGCCACTGTAGAGACACTGAGATAGATACGGAGGATCCCTTCGCGGCGGATGAGACCGAAGCGGGGAACGGGATCAGGACATCGCCGTACCCGTAGTTGACGAGCGGCCCGGTTGCGAGGCGCTGTGGGTAGGGCCAGAGTGGCTCACGCACGGTCACTGACCCGTTGCGTGAGCTCCATGTAAAACGCGGCGGAAGTCCGGAGTCACCTGGATTCTT
>Ga0172372_10012477_pt1 | contig 10641 bp, 11 predicted proteins | sample LakKiv5m_2_FD_114544 | JGI IMG/M metagenome (GOLD analysis project Ga0172372, IMG submission 114544) | Freshwater microbial communities from Kabuno Bay, South-Kivu, Congo - kab_092012_9.5m | ecosystem: Environmental > Aquatic > Freshwater > Lake | place: Democratic Republic of the Congo... | reverse complement strand
CGCCATGGCGCGCGCATAAGGCTTGGGGGATAGCAGTGTCATGAGGATTCCGCGCCGGTTGCTTCTAAGCCTGCCGCTGCTGCTTCCCGGTACGGCTATCGCACAAACGGCGTCACCTCAGGCTGCGCGCATCACAGCCGGCAAGGCCGCCATTACCGCTGCCAATGGCGCACGCTGGGCTGAGGCGGAAACCTATGCCGCCGCTGCTGACCCCTTGGTGGCGAAGATCGTGTTGTGGATGCGCCTGACGCACCGCACCGCACCAGCGACGGCAGCAGAGCTTGTTGGGTTTTTGCGCGACAATCCTGATTGGCCGCTGGTGGATATCATTGCGCGTCGGGCAGAAGCCGCCTTCGGTGGGCCAGCGGATGATGATTTGGTGCTGGCGCATTTCGGCACCTTTCCGCCACGCAGTCTTTCCGGCGCCCTGCGCCATGCTGAGGCGCTGGTGCGTGGCAGAAGGCCGCAGACTCAGCTTGGCAATGTCCTGGATATGGTGCGGCGCACGCCGGGTAATGCGGCTGATACAACATCGCGCCCTGGTGCCGAAGCGGGGCCCCTTCTGCAAGGAGAAGCCGGCGCACAACAAACCCTTCGTCGCGCCTGGGCTGAAGCGCCCGGCGATGCTACAGCCGAAGTCGCTATCATGGCGCAATTTGGCCGCCTGTTGAGCCAGGAAGATCATCAGCAGCGTTTCGATCGCCTTTTTTTCGCGCGCGATTTGCAAGGCGCGCAGCGTGCGCTTGAACGCATGACCGGTGTGGCGCAGGGCGCTGGCCAAATGCGCATGGCCATGGCGGGGGAACCGAGGGTAACGGAAATTGTCCTGCGCCCACTCGATCTGGGTTGGGCTTATGAGCGGGCGAGGCTTTTGCGCCGACGGGATCGGGATGCCGAAGCGGCGGCCGGGTGGTTTATTGCGGAACCTTTCCAGACAAACATGCCCCCGGAAATCGCGCGCGCGGTTTGGGCGGAACGGCAAATTCTGGCGCGTAAGCTATTACGGCTGAACAATGCTAAGGATGCCCATCGCATCGCAGCCTTCCACGGTCAGCCCATGGGCAGTGAAGGGCGGCTTGAAGCGGAATTTCTGGCAGGTTTCATAGCGCTACGTTTTTTGAATGATCCTGTACTGGCACAGCGGCATTTTGTTGCCATGGCGCTCGGGACACGTTCGGTCATTTCCCGCGCGCGCGCCTTTTATTGGGAAGGCCGGGCGTTGGCGGCGCGCGGTGCGCAGGGTGCCGCACGCGAACGCTATGCGGCAGCGGCGCAATTGCCGACAGCCTTTTACGGCCAGCTCGCAGCGCTGACGATGGGTGAAAGCGAGGAAGCCCTGGATCAGCGGCTACGCGCATTGCAAACGCCGCCGGTTGAACAAAGACGCGCGCAGGAATTCGCGCAGCGCGAATTGGCGCGCGTGGTGACCACGCTGGCAGAGCTGGGGGAGACGCGTCGCACACGCGTATTTCTGCTGCGCTTGCAGGCAGTTTCAGCCGATCAGCAAGACAGGCTGCTGACTGCGCGCCTTGCCAATCACATCGTCCGGCCGGATCACGCCGTATGGGTGGCGCGGCGTTCGGCGATTGAAGGCGATATCCTGTTGCCGGAAGGCTGGCCAACGCCCTTCCGCGTGCCTGTCACATCGCCAGAACCGGCCTTCATTTTTTCAGTCACGCGCCAGGAGAGCAATTTCGATACAGAAGCCGTCAGCAGCGCCAATGCGCGTGGGCTGATGCAATTATTGCCTTCCACCGCGCAGCTTGTTGCGCGCCGGCTTGGCATGAATTTCCGTGTGGAAATGCTGACCGCCGATCCCCAAGCCAATATCAAGCTTGGCGCGGCCTATCTGGAAGAAATGCTCGGGCGTTTTGAAGGATCGCTCGTGATGGCGGCAGGGGCCTATAATGCCGGGCCGCGGCGTGTGGATGAATGGCTTGTTACCTATGGCAATCCGCTGCGGGGCGAGCGCGATCTGCTCGATTGGATGGAGATGATCCCCTTCGCCGAGACGCGCAATTACGTGCAGCGCATTGTGGAAGGTGCGGTGATTTATCGCGCACGCCAAAACCCGCCCATGACGGCGCCACACCCCATGGCAAGCTGGCTGGCCAGCGCAAAATGAAGCTGCCCCTGCTGGTGGCGACGATGGGCGGCGTTGGGCGGCTGAAACCGGCGCCTGGTACTTGGGGATCATTGGTGGTTTTACCTGCTGCTTTGCTCGGGCCGCTGCCTGCCTTGTTGCTCGCTATTTTTGTGACGCTCATTGGTTTTTACGCGGTGCGCGACGTGCTGCGCGAAACCCCCGATCAAGACCCTGGCTGGATTGTGGTGGATGAAGCGGCCGGCATGCTGATTGCGCTGGCGGGCCTGAGCATGACCGCCAGCATCTGGGGTGTTCTAATTGCCTTCGGCCTGTTTCGTATTTTCGATATCCTGAAACCCTGGCCCATTTCCTGGGCGGATCAGCAAGAAGGCGCTTTTGGTGTCATGCTGGATGATGTTGTCGCGGGTGCGCTGGCGGCCTTGGCGCTGATCCTGGCGCGCCCCCTTTTGCCGGGAGTGATCTGACCCATGCTGCCCGAAGCCACACTTGATCAGGCGCGCAGCCTGCTTGCGCAGATGGATGCCAAGGGCATGACCTTAGCCACCGCGGAATCCTGCACCGGCGGGCTGATTGCCGCAGCGCTGACAGCGATTGCGGGATCATCTTCCGTGGTGATGGCGGGCTTTGTCACTTACGCGAATGACGCCAAGCAGAAGATGGTCGGTGTGCGCCCCGAAACCCTGGCAGCGCATGGCGCGGTGAGTGAAGACGTGGCGCGCGAAATGGCGGATGGCGCGCGGGTGCGGGCGGGTGTTTCACTCGCCCTTTCCTGTACCGGCATTGCGGGACCAGGCGGCGCCACGCCGGGCAAGCCGGTCGGGTTGGTGTTCATCGGCTGCGCGCGCGAAGGCGCGCCAACCTTGGTGGAACGCCATGTCTTCCCAGGTGATCGCGCGGCGGTGCGTGCGGCGACGGTGGCGGCGGCGCTTGATCTTGCCGCGCGGCGCATCGCGGGCGCCTGATCACCCGCTTGCGGCGCGGCCATCCTGGTCGCAGGATGGGCGCAACACAGAAGAAGTGGGGGAAGGTCAGGGCTAAGGGTGCGCTGCGCGCTCAGCCATTCCTCTGCCGGTGCTGTGCTGACACCGCATGAGGAGACTTCCATGGCAGCCCCACCTTCCGCACGCCGCGACCGCATCAATCCGGATTTCCCGAAGCTGGTGGAGATGACCCACCAATATGTTTATGGCGATGTTTGGGAACGCCCACAGCTTTCCAAGCGTGATCGTTCCATGGTGACGATTGCAGCACTTGTGGCGCTCGGCTGGCAGGATCAGTTGAACAGCCATATCGGCCGCGGCCTGACCAATGGGCTGTCGCGCGAGGAAATCTCCGAAATCATCACGCATCTTTCGATGTATTCCGGCTGGCCTTCCGCCATGACGGCAGCGCATGTCGCTGTTGATGTGTTTGAAGCGCAGGACAAGGCGAAGAAGGGCTGAAGCGATGAAGGTAGGATTCATTGGCCTTGGCACCATGGGTGCTTTTATGGCCGCCAATCTGCAAAAGGCCGGCTATCAACTGGTGGTGCATGACATTCGCCGCGAAGCTGGCGCCAATCGCCTTGCTGCCGGCGCCATTTGGGCGGAAATGCCCAAGGCCGTGGCGGAACAATGTGAGGTGATTTTCACCTCCCTGCCAGGACCCAAGGAAGTGGAGCCGGTGATTTTCGGCAATGATGGCATCCTGGCCGGCGTGCAGAAAGGTGCGGCCTATTTCGATCTTTCCACTAATTCGCAAGCGTTGATGAAGCGCATGGCGGAAGCTCTTGCGACCAAAGGCGCTTATGGTTTTGATGCGCCTGTCAGCGGCGGGCCCAAGGGGGCGGAGACCGGCAAGCTCGCCATCTGGGTTGGTGGCGACAAGGCGGTCTTCGATAAATACAAAAAGGTGCTGGACGCTTTTGGTGACCAGGCCGCCTATATCGGCCCGATTGGCACCGCGACGGTCGCGAAGCTCGTGCATAATATGGCGGGCTATGCGATCCAAACCGCGATGGCCGAGGTGTTTTCCATGGGCGTGAAGGCGGGGATGGACCCGCTTGATCTCTGGAAGGCCGTGCGCCAGGGCGCGCTTGGGCGCAAGCGCACTTTTGATCGCATCACGGACCAGTTCCTGGTGGATAAATATGATCCACCCGCTTTTGCTCTGAAACTGGCGCATAAGGATGTGACGCTGGCGGTCACCATGGGTCGCGAATTGAATGTGCCGATGCGGCTTTGCCAATTGACGCTGGAAGAAATGAATGAAGCGCTGAATCGTGGCTGGGAAAACCTGGACAGCCGCGTGCCGATGAAGCTGCAATTGGAACGTGCGGGTGTGGCCATCAAATGCGATCCGGCAGCGGTGCAGGCCGTGTTTGATGCGGATAAGGCGCAGTAAATCACACAGATCATGGACTAGGCATGCAGCCCGTCAAGCAGGAGCATATGGAATGACTGAACCCGAATACCGCGTCTATGCACTGCGCTACGCCATGCGCGATGCCAAACGTGCCGAGCATTTCATCGGCGGCGACCCGCATGATGCGCCGATGCCGATGGATTACTTCGTCTGGGCTGCGGTGAATGAAGACCGTGCCGTGATCATTGATACTGGCTTCACAGCAGAGGTTGCCGACAAGCGCAAGCGCAATTATTTGCGCTGCCCGATTGAAAGTCTGAAGCTGATTGGCGTTCATCCGGACAAAGTAGAAGATGTGGTGATTTCCCACCTGCATTACGATCATGTCGGCAGCTTCCATAAATTCGCCAAGGCAAAGTTCCATTTGCAGGAACCGGAAATGCAGTATGCGACCGGGCGCTACATGAAATACCCAAAACTCCGCCATTCTTTCGAGGTGGAGGATGTCGTCGGCATGGTGCACATGAATTTCGCCGAGCGCGTTGTGTTCCATAATGGCGATGCGGAAGTAACGCCGGGCATTACCGTGCATGCCTGTGGCGGGCATTCCATGGGGTTGCAATGCGTGCGCGTGAATACGGCGCGCGGGCGCGTGGTGCTCGCTTCCGATGTCACGCATTTTTATGAGAATATGGAAGCCGGCCGCCCCTTTACCACCGCATTTCATATTGGTGAAATGCTGGAAGGTTTTGATAAGCTGCGCGCACTCGCACCCAGCCCGAAGCACATCGTGCCCGGCCATGACCCGGAAGTGATGCGCCGCTATCCCGCGCTGCCCGGGCAGGAAGGCATTGTCGTGGAATTGCACCGCGAACCAGCGCAATAAGGAAGGGAAGTCAGCATGATCAACCCCACCCACTACGCCACGCTCGCAGCGCCAGCCATTGCGCAGGCACTGCAGCGCGCGACCATCGGCGCGGCGCGCGATGAGGAATATGTCGAAAAGCTGATCCCGCTTGGTTTCAGCGCCATTTCGGATGATACGCCGGAAGGCTTTACGGAATTTGTGCGCAGCCAGGATCGCGTTTGGCGCGACCTGGTGGAAATCTCCGGCGCCAAATTGGATTAATCGCATCAAGGGAGAAAAGCGATGCTCTATGAACTTCGTATCTATCACTGCCAGCCCGGGCGCCTGCCCGATCTGATGAAGCGGTTTGACACCATCACGCTGAAGCTTTGGGACAAGCACGGCATTCGCCAGGCGGGTTTCTGGACCACGCTGATCGGCGATTCCAACCACAGCCTGACCTATATGGTGGCGTGGCAGTCACTCGCGGAACGCGAAGAAAAATGGACGAAGTTCCAGGCCGATCCGGATTGGATCAAGGCGCGCGCAGAAACCGAAGCGAATGGCCCGCTGCTGACGAAAGTGACGAATGAGATTCTTCAGCCGACATCCTTCTCTGCCGTAAAGTAATAACAAGGCCCGTTGTGAGGCACTTGCGCCCGCCACAGGCGGGCGAGCGCCCGAATGGGCGCCGCCGCTTATGCGGCGAAGCCAAGCGCGCGGAGGCGCGCGCCGGCGTTTGAGGGTGGATCGGTCACGATCCGCTACAAACAAACGCAAGCCAAAGGCTTGCGGGAACGGGGGGAGAGTTATTTCCCCCCGCCCACCCCATGCTGTTCACGCACGGCATGGAAGCGGATCATCGGCCATTCTTCTTCCGCGCGGCGGCGACGCCAATCGCTGCTGAAAAACGCGACCAACGCGCCATCATGATCTTCCGCGACATCGCGCCGATTGGCCTCCGCGAAGCGATCCAAGGCGCCTGCTTCGTCCGATGCCATCCAGCGCACCTGTTCCCAGGGCGTGCCATCAAACCCCGCCGGCACGCCATATTCCACCTTCAGCCGGCTTTGCAGCACATCCAACTGCAATTGCCCCACAACGCCAACCACGGGCGGAGATCCATCGCGCGGGCGGAATAATTGCACCACACCTTCTTCCGCCAATTGATCAAGCGCGGTGCGGAGCTTCTTGGCCAGCATGGGATCATCCAGCCGGATATGGCGCAGAATTTCCGGCGCGAAGGAAGGCACGCCGCGAAAATCAAGCGGCTCACCTTCTGTCAGCGTATCACCGATGCGCAGCGTCCCGTGATTGGCAATGCCGATCACATCGCCCGGCCAGGCTTCTTCCGCCACTTGCCGGTCCTTGGCAAAGAAAAACAACGGCGCATTTACCGGCACCTGCTTGCCGGTGCGGCTTTGGCGTAGCCGCATGCCCTTGGTCAGCCGCCCGCTGCAAAGCCGCACAAAGGCCACGCGGTCGCGGTGATTGGGGTCCATATTCGCCTGGATTTTGAAGACAAAGCCGGTCAGCTTTTCCTCACCGGGCGTCACCAGCCGCTGATCCGCCGGCCGAGCGCGCGGCGGCGGTGCATGACGCGCCAACCCATCCAGCAAATGCGCAATACCAAAATCCCGTAGCGCCGAGCCGAAAAATACCGGCGTCAAAGACCCTTCCAGAAAACGCTCCGCATCGAATTCCGGATAACCAGCGCGGGCGAGCAAGACTTCCTCGGAAAGCGCCAAAGCCCTTTCGTCACCGACCAATGCGGCGAGTTTCGGGTCTTCCGGCGATTCAAGCTGGATCGGTTCCGCGCCTTCTGCCACCGGCAGAAAGCGATCGGTCGCCAGATCATAAACCCCAGCGAAATCAGCAGCGCGGCCCACTGGCCAGGCAGCAGGTGTGGCATCCAGCGCCAGCAGGTTCTGGATTTCATCGAGCAATTCAAAAGGCTCGCGCGCTTCGCGGTCCATCTTGTTGATGAAGGTGATGATGGGAATATCGCGCATGCGGCAAACTTCAAACAATTTGCGCGTTTGGCTTTCAATCCCCTTGGCGGCATCCAGCACCATCACCGCGGCATCAACCGCGGTCAGGGTGCGATAGGTGTCTTCAGAAAAATCCTCGTGACCTGGCGTATCAAGCAGGTTGAACACCACACCATCACGCTCAAACGTCATGACCGAGGTCGCGACCGAAATCCCGCGATCCTGTTCGATCTTCATCCAATCCGAACGGGTGCGCCGCGCATTGCCCTTGGCGCGCACCGCGCCGGCAAGCTGAATGGCGCCGCCCTTCAGCAGCAGTTTTTCCGTGAGCGTGGTTTTGCCCGCGTCAGGATGGGCGATGATGGCAAAGCTCCGCCTGCGGGCGGCTTCTTCGGCGATGCGGGCGGCGGGGATGGCGGTATCAGACATGATGCGGCGGGGCTTAGCAGGACAACTGCCTTCTGTCGCGCGGGGCATAGGCCCCGCCGCATTTTGCGGCTATCAGCCCCGTATGACTGCCTCCAACATCCCCCCCACCGCGCTGGTCACGGGCGCTGGCAAGCGGCTCGGCCGTGCCATGGCGCTTGCGCTTGCCGAGGCCGGCTTTGATGTCGCCATCCATTACGCCGCCAGCGCCGATGCGGCGGAAGCAACGGCGGCCGAAATCCGCGCCCTTGGCCGCCGCGCCGTCACGCTGCGCGCCGAACTTGGCCAGGAAGTCGAAGTGGCGCGGCTCATTCCGGATGCAACCAAGGCGCTTGGGCCGCTTGGTGTATTGGTCAACAACGCCTCCACCTTCGAACGCGATGAATGGCACGACGCAACGCGGGCTTCCTGGGACCGGCATATGGAGCCCAATCTGCGCGCGCCCTTTGTGCTGACGCAGGATTTCGCCAAGGCGCTGCCAGATGCCGCGCAGGGCTTGGTCGTGAATATGCTGGATCAGCGGGTCTGGTCGCTGACGCCGCATTTTGTCTCCTACACCGTATCAAAGGCTGGGCTTTGGGCGCTGACGCAAAGCCTGGCTCTGGCCCTTGCGCCGCGCATTCGGGTGAATGCGATCGGTCCCGGCCCCGCCTTGCCCAGCCCCCGGCAATCCCAGGAACATTTCGACCGGCAGGCTGAGGCAACACCACTTTCACGGCCAACCAGCCCAGAGGAAGTGGCGCGCGCACTGATGGCGATCCTGTCCCTGCCGTCCATGACGGGCCAGATGATTGCCTTGGATGGCGGGCAGCATTTGCAGTGGTCACCCTCCTTCGGGCAGGAGCCTTTGGAATGAGCTTCGCCCCAGATGCCGCGGCAGCGCTGCGGCTGGTTTTCGTGCGCAACCTGGAAGTCCAGGCCCTGCTTGGCGTCTATGCGCATGAGGAAACGCGCCCGCAGCGCGTGATCCTGGACCTGGAACTGGCGGTAGAGGACCAGGAAGCCCCCGCAGCCGAAGGGCCGGACCGGCTTTCCCGTGTGGTGGATTACGCGGCGGCGGCAGAGACCGCGCGGCGGATTGCGACTTCCGCCCATGTTCGGCTGGCTGAAACCCTGGCCGAGCGCATCGCCATCAGCCTGTTGGAAGACCCCCGCATTCGGCGCGTCAGGGTGGGGGTGACCAAGCCGGACGCGATGCCCGGTGGCATCAACGTCGGCGTTGTCATTGAAAGATCACGATTTTGACATTGACCGCGCTGCGGATTGTCCACCGCCCGAAAACCACGCCCAAGAGCTTTTTGCGGATGAGCGGAGAATCTCCACCTGACGGCAGAGCGGGATTGCGACTCAGGATAAAAACTCTATAAAACAATAGCTTAATTTGTTACAGCCGGGCCGCCACAAAACTGGGCAATGGCTTAGAATCATTGTGTAACATAGTCTTAACTGAATTGTCTTGGTGGCTTCCCACAGGTTTATCCACAGGTTTCGTGGACAAATTCGCCCCCCCTTTGCCATAAGATAAGAACAATGACCGAAACCGCGCCACCCGCCCCGGAAAGCCCCCCCTTCCAGGGGTTGGCGGTGCTGGAAGCGGCCCTGCCGACCCTGCCGCTCACCCCCGGCGTCTATCGCATGCTGGATGAGAAGGGGGAGGCGCTTTACGTCGGCAAGGCGCGGTCGCTCAGGAAGCGCGTTACCTCCTACACCCAGCTTGGCCGCCTGCCGGAACGGCTCCGGCGCATGGTGTTCGAAACGCGGTCCCTTGAAGTGGTGACCACGGCGTCCGAGGCCGAGGCGCTGCTGCTGGAAGCCAATTTCATCAAGCGCTTTCGCCCGCGCTTCAACATCGTGCTGCGGGATGACAAATCCTATCCCTGGTTGGTGATCACGGAAGACCACCCTTTTCCGCAGATTGCCAAGCATCGCGGGGAAAGGCGGAAGGGCGCTTCCTATTGGGGGCCTTTTGCGTCGGTCTGGGCTGTCAATCAGACCTTGGCGGCGCTGCAGCGCGTGTTCTTGCTGCGGTCCTGCCGGGATACGGTGTTTGATACCCGGACGCGACCGTGTTTGCTGTTCCAAATCAAGCGCTGCTCCGCGCCCTGTGTGGATAGGATTTCGCAGGCCGATTACGCCGCGCTGGTGGCGGAAGCCAAGCAATTCCTGTCCGGCGAAACGCCTTCCATCCAAAAGCGCCTGGCCGCTGAGATGGAAGCAGCGGCGGCGGAGTTGCAGTTTGAACGCGCGGCGGCGCTCCGGGACCGTATCCGGGGGCTCACGCATATTCAGGGCAAGGATCGCGTCAATCTGGAAGGGCTGGGCGATGCGGATGTGATCGCTTTGCATCAGGCGGCGGGGCAAAGCTGCGTGCAGGTGTTTTTCTTCCGTGGCGGTCGCAATAACGGCAATCGCGCCTTTTTCCTGAGCCACGCCAAGCAGGATCAAAGCCCCGAGGAAGTCATGGGCGCCTTCCTGGGTCAGCTTTATGAGGATTTGCCGCCGCCGCCCTTGCTGCTGCTGTCACATGACCCGCCCGAGGCGGCACTTATCGCTGAGGCCTTGGCAATCAAGGCCGGGCGGCGCGTTGAATTGCGTCGCCCGCAACGCGGCGAAAAACACGAAGCGCTGGAACACGCCGCGACCAATGCGCGCGAAGCGCTGGAACGCCGCATGGCGGAAGGCACTGCCCAGGCGGCGCTGCTGGAAGGCACCGCCACTCTTTTCGGCCTGCCCGGCGCGCCGGAACGGATCGAGGTTTACGACAATAGCCATATCCAGGGTGCGAATGCCTATGGCGTCATGGTGGTGGCTGGCCCTTCAGGCTTCATGAAACAGGGCTACCGGAAATTCGCCATCAAGACCGCCGCCAGCAATGATGATTTCGCCATGATGCGCGAAGTGTTTGAGCGTCGCTTTGGCCGCGCGCT
>Ga0172372_10012474_pt1 | contig 10643 bp, 7 predicted proteins | sample LakKiv5m_2_FD_114544 | JGI IMG/M metagenome (GOLD analysis project Ga0172372, IMG submission 114544) | Freshwater microbial communities from Kabuno Bay, South-Kivu, Congo - kab_092012_9.5m | ecosystem: Environmental > Aquatic > Freshwater > Lake | place: Democratic Republic of the Congo... | reverse complement strand
TACCGGCTCGGCCGGGCCTGTGTCCGCCACCGGTGGCGTGTCGTCGGTCTGTGGTTGCTCGCCGTGGTGGCCCTCGTCGTCGGTGGGCGTGTCGGTGGTGGCGAACTGGTCGACCGGCTGACCATCCCGGGTAGCGAGTCCACCCGGGCCACGGAGTTGTTGAGCGAGACCTTCCCGGCCCAGGCCGGCGGCTCGGTGCAGATCGTCTTCCATGCTCCCGACGGTCCGATCACCGACGTGGAGGCGAACGCCATCTCCACCTCGCTCGATGCGGTGGACACCATCGACGGTGTGGTGGTCCTGCCGCGGGCCGTCATCGTCGAGACCTCGCCCGACGGTGCCACCCGACTCGCCACCGTGCGATTCGATCGGCCCGCCCGTGAACTCCCGGGTGACACCTATGCGCAGGTGAACGGATCCGTCGCCCCGGCCCGTGACGCAGGGCTGCAGGTCGAGTTCGGTGGGGAACTGGCCCAGCACGGAGAACGTCGCTCGCCCGGCGGAGCGGAGATCATCGGTCTCCTCGCTGCCATGGTCATCCTGCTGTTGGCCTTCGGTTCGGTCATCGCCATGGGGTTGCCCATCGGCACCGCGCTGTTCGGTCTCGGTGTGGGCATCGCCACCATCGTCGTGGTGTCGGCCTTCATCGAGATGCCGACCACCTCCGAGATGCTGGCGTCGATGATCGGCCTCGGGGTGGGCATCGACTACGCGCTGTTCATCATCACGCGTCACCGCGCCGGCTTGCACCGCGGACTCACGGTGGCCGATGCTGCCGGCCGGGCCATCGCCACTGCGGGCCAGGCCGTGGTCTTCGCCGGCGGCACGGTGGTCATCGCCATCTGCGGACTGGCCGTGGTCGGCATCCCCATCGTCACCATGATGGGCATCGGCGCGGCCATCGTCGTGACCGTGATGGTGCTGGCCTCGCTCACCCTGCTGCCGGCGCTGATCGGCTTCGCCGGTCACAACATCGATCGCCTCGGTGTGCCCTTCCTGCGCCGCGTCAGTGAGGGGCGGACCCACGACGACGACGGCCGTCTGCACGGGTGGGCCCGCTGGGCCGATCATGTTTCCCGTCATCCGTGGCGCTACCTGCTCATCGGCGTCACGGTGGTGGTGCTCATGGCCGCGCCGCTGTTCGACATGCGCCTCGGCCAGACCGACTCGAGCCAGAGCCCGACGTCCTCGACGCTGCGCCGCTCCTTCGACCTCCTCGCCGCCGGGTTCGGCCCGGGGGCCAACGGGCCGCTGGTGCTGGCCGTCGATCTGCGGGACGCGTCGGTGCCGGCCGACCAAGCGTTGGGCCGAATCGCTGCGGCGGCGGCCGCCGATCCCGACGTGGCCCGCATCGACCGCATCGTGCCCGGACCCGACGGTCAGGCCGGTGTGATCATGGTGATCCCGGCTGCTGGCCCGCAGGACGCCAGCACCACCGAACTGGTGGACCGTCTGCGGGCGACCGTGCTGCCATCGGTGGAGACGACCACCGGCACCGAGGTGTTCGTCGGGGGACAGACTGCGGTGTTCATCGACCTCGGTGAGCGGGCGGCGTCCCGACTGCCGTGGTTCATCGGCGCGGTGGTCGGACTCTCGTTCCTGCTGTTGATGTTCGTGTTCCGGTCGATCCTGGTGCCACTCAAGGCCGCCATCATGAACCTGTTGTCCATCGGCGCCGCCTACGGCGTGATGGTGGCGGTGTTCCAGTGGGGATGGGGTGCGTCGTTGTTCGGCGTGCACCAATCGCTGCCCATCGTGGCCTTCATCCCCATGTTCATGTTCGCCATCCTGTTCGGATTGTCGATGGACTATGAGGTGTTCATCCTCAGCCGCGTGCGCGAGGAGTACAACCACTCCGGTGACAACACCGACTCGGTGGTCAAGGGCCTCACCGCCACGGCGCGGGTGATCACCTCGGCTGCGCTCATCATGATCTCGGTGTTCATCAGCTTCGTGTTCGGTGGAGAACCGGTGATGAAGATGATGGGAGTGGGCCTGGCCACCGCCGTGTTCGTGGACGCCACCATCATCCGCATGATCCTGGTACCGGCGTCGATGCGACTGATGGGTGACGCCAACTGGTGGCTGCCGCGCTGGATGGATCGGCGTCTGCCGAACCTCGACATCGAGGGCGAGAGCCGACTCCCGGTCGACGAGTACGAGGTTCGACCGACGCCGAGTGTCGAGCGCGAATTGGTCGACGCCTGAGCGTCACCGATCTCTGAGCGTCCCTACCGCTGGAGCAGTGAGCGAACCTCGTCGGGCGTCGCCGGTTCGCGCCCCGCGGCCCGCGCCGCCCGTGCCACCTCGGCCACCAGATCGGCGTTGGTCGGCCACGAGCCGTCGACGCCACGACGGGCCGCGTAGTGGTGATCGCCCAGTCCGATCGAGACGTTGCCGCCCAGTTCCAGCACCGTGGGCAGCAGCGTCAGCAGATCGCCACCGAACAGGCTGGCCGACCAGTGCACACCGCCGTCGGCGGGCAGGAACTCCACCATAGAGGCCAGGCCCCTCGCCGTGCCCGGATGGGCCGAAAGCCACCCGTCGCTGAGTGTGATCTGGGCCAACACCGTTCGCGGCAGTACGCCCATGTCGCGGAAGGCGCCGAGCACCCGGGCCGAGCCCACGTTCCACAGAACGGCCTGCACCGCCACCTCGGCAGCGACGATGGTGTCGATCTCGTGGCGCAGTCCGGCCACCGAGGTGACGTAGGTGAGGTCCTCGTTGCGGAACGTCCGGGTGGTCGGGTCGTAGGGGTCGATGTTGAAGCTGCCGAGATCCACTGGCGCCAGGTCGGGTCGGGTGGCGGGATCGGCGCCCAGCACGGGGATGTGGGCCACCCGAACGGTCGGATCGGGAATGGTGGAGGCACCGAGAGTGGGGTTGAGGAGCACATCGGTGCGGGCTCGCACCGCCGTGATGACCTCGGCGTAGTCGGGCGGATCCCAGGCCGGCGCACCGGTGCGGGGCTGGCGGGCGTGGAAGTGGACGATCGAGGCACCGGCATCCCGACAGGCGGCGGCGTCGGCGGCGATCTCGCTGGCCGAGAAGGGGACGTTCGGGTTCGGGTCACGGCCGGTGTACTCGTTGCACCGCACCTCGATGATGATCCGGTCGGGGTCCAGCTGCGCATCGACGTCGCTCATCGGGCGAGTGTAGGAAGCGGCGGCGTGGCCTGTCCTGCGCACCGCGTACGATGCGCGCACGCACCGGGGAGGTCCGTTGGGTTCGTTCTGGCAGTCGAACGTGATCGAGGCAGGGAAGCTCCCGCTGCTGCTGTGCGTCATCGCCTTCGTGACCACGTTCGTGGTCACTCGCGTCATCGTGCGGGCCATCAGGGCAGGGAAGGGTCCGTTCAAGGACAACACCGTCGGTGGCGTGCACATCCATCACGTGGTGCCGGGGCTGTTCCTCATGATCGTGGGCGGATTGGTGGCCATCGGTGCCGCCGGCGGGGGCTGGGAGACGGTGGCCGGTGTGCTGTTCGGGATGGGCCTCGCGCTGGTGCTCGACGAGTTCGCGCTGATCCTCCATCTCGACGACGTGTACTGGAGCGAACAGGGTCGCTTGTCGGTCGATGTCGTGTTCGTGCTGGCCGCGGTGATGATCTGTCTGCTCGTCGTCGGCTCCCCGTTCGGCGTGGCCGAGAGCGAGACCGGCGGTGCGGGCCGGATCGTCTCGGTGGTGCTGATCGCCCTGAGCCTCTCGTGCGCGGTGATCGCCGCGGTGAAGGGGAAGTTGGTCACCGCCGTCATCGGCGTGCTGGTTCCAGTCGTGGCCTTCACCGGTGCCGTGCGGATCGCCCGACCGAACTCCCCGTGGGCCAAGCGTCGCTACCCGGACGGCTCGGCCAAACAGCACCGCGCCGTCCTGCGCGAACTGGTCTTCGCTCGTCGATGGCGGGCGAAGGTCGTTCGGGTGCAGGAGAAGGTGGCCGGCGTGTTCGGTCCGACCGATTGAGCCATCGGTCGTCGTCCGACGGCGATCGGTCAGAGGTCGTAGTCGACGACCACCGGGGCGTGATCGGACCAGCGCGTGTCGTAGGACGGAGCTCGATCCACTCGCGCGCTGCGGGCCCGCTTGGCCAGATCCGCCGACGCGATCTGGTAGTCGATGCGCCAGCCGGCGTCGTTGTCGAAGGCCTTGCCTCGGAACGACCACCACGAGTAGGGCCCGGCCTGTTCCGGATGCGCGGTTCGAACCACATCGACCCAGCCCAGGTCATCGAACCAACGATCGAACCACGCCCGTTCCTCCGGGAGGAACCCGGCACTGGTGAGATTGCCCTTCCAGTTCTTGAGATCGGCTTCGCGGTGGGCGACATTGAGATCGCCGGTGAGCAGCACGTGTCCGCCCTCGTCGCGCAGTTCGCCCAGGCGATCCGTGGCCGCCGCGAACCAGTCCAACTTCTCGCGCATCTTGGCCGGCGACGTCTCGTCACCGGTGTGGGCGTAGGCCGAGATCACCGTGAACCGCCGGCGCTTGCCCGTGCGGATGTCGGCCTCGATCCACCGACCCTTACCGGCGAACGAGCGGGAGTGCTCACCCCGCCGATGGTCGACGATGGGGAGGCGACTGGCCACGGCCACGCCGGCCCGACCCTTCTCGCCGGCCTCGGCGTGGACGACATGCCACCCCTCGCCGAGCAGGTCGGCCACCAGCTCATCGGGCGCCCGGACCTCCTGGAGCGTCACGATGTCGGGCTCGCACTCGGCCATCCACTCGTGCAATCCCTTACGGGCGGCAGCCCGAAGGCCGTTCACGTTGACCGTCGCGATCCTCAGCACCCGCCGATCGTGCCACGTCCGGGGCGCCCCGGGTGCTGGCTAGTCTCGGACCATGCACTCCCGCGCGCTCAAGATCACGTTCGCCACGCTGGCCCTCGGTGGCGCCCTCCTCGTCGGCTGCAAGAAGTCGACGAAGGGCAACGTTCCCATCACGGGTCAGATCCCCACCACCACGACGACGAGCAGCACGGTGCCGTCGAGCACCACGTCGACCATGCCGATGGGCGGCGGATCGACCACCACCTCAATGATGGCGAACTGAACACCGCACCAAGGGGGGACCGATGAACACATCGGGTCGCAATCCGCACGCCGGCGCGCCGTTCACCGACGACGACGCCATCATCGCCGCCGCGCTGGAGGACGTGTGCGTCCCGGCGCTCATGTGTTCCATGGTGCACCTGACCGGTGATCCCTCGTGGATCCGGGGTGCGATCCGACCCCGCTCGGCGATCCTCAACGACTACGTCAGCGGTCTGACGCCCGATGAGCAGGCCGAGGTGCGGGCCCGGGCCGTGCCGGCCATCGCCGCCTGGCGCGACGCCGGGTGCCCGGTACCGGACACTCCTTCGCCGGAACTGGTGAAGGAGATGATGGACTTCATGGCCGCCGCCCCGGTCGATCCGGCGGTGGTCGACATGTTCGCCGACGATCTCCATCTCGACGGCGCCGACAGCGGCGCTATCACCTGGGGCGACGAGATCCCCGCCGAGGCCAAGGCCGGTTTCCATGTCGTGGTCATCGGCTGCGGCGAGTCGGGACTGCTGGCGGGCATCCGTCTCGATCAAGCTGGCATCGACTACACGATCGTGGAGAAGACCGACGGGCCCGGTGGTACGTGGCGCGACAACCGGTACCCGGGCGCCCGGGTCGACATCGGCAGTCACTTCTACTGCTACTCGTTCGAACCTTCGGACCATTGGAGCGAGTACTTCTGTCGTCAGCCCGAACTGCGGCGCTACTTCGAGCACGTCATGACCACCTACGGGGTGGATCGCCACTGTCGGTTCGACACCGAGGTCGTCCGTGCCGTGTGGGATGAGGCCAGCGCCACGTGGGACGTCGAGGTGCGCAACCCCGATGGGAGCACCGACCATCTCACCGCCAACGTGCTCATCAGTGGCACCGGGGCCCTCAACGCCCCGAAGATGCCGGACATCCCGGGCATGGACGAATTCGCCGGACCGTCGTTCCACTCGGCGCGCTGGCCCGAGGGCCTCGACCTGGCCGGCAAGCGGGTCGCCCAGATCGGTGCCGGGGCGTCGGGCTTCCAGATCGCCCCGACCATCGCTCCGGAGGTCGCCCACCTCGACATCTTCCAGCGCACCGCGCAGTGGATGTTCCCCAACATGAACTACCACCGGGCCGTCCCCGATGGCGATGCGTGGGCCATGCGCCATCTGCCCTTCTACGCCCGCTGGTTCAGGTTCCTGATGTTCTACCCGGCGTCCGGTCTGAGCATCGAGAACTCACGGATCGATCCCGACTGGCACGATCCCGAAGGTCGGTCGTTCAGCAAGGCGAACTTCGAACGGCGCACCATCTTCGAGGGCTGGATCACCTCGCACCTCGAGGGTCGTCCTGACCTCATCGAGAAGTCGATGCCGCACTACCCGCCCTCGGCCAAACGCATGCTGCAGGACAACGGGTCATGGTTGAAGTGTCTGTTGCGCGACAACGTGGAACTCATCCGCACCGGCATCGAGCGCGTCTGTGCCGAGGGAGTGATCACCGTCGACGGTGAGCTGCACCCGGCCGATGTGATCATCTACGCCACCGGATTCCGGCACAACGACTACCTGTTCCCGATGACCATCATCGGTCGTGACGGTGTGAATCTGCGCGAGCAGTTCGGTGACGAGCCGACGGCGTACCTCGGCATCACGATCCCGAACTTCCCCAACCTGTTCTGCCTGTACGGGCCGGGCACCAACCTGGCCCACGGGGCCAGCCTGATCTTCCAGTCCGAGTGCCAGGTCAACTACGTGCTCGACGCCATCCGACAGTTGCTGGTCGCCGGCCACCGGGCGATGGAGCCCAAGCTCCCGGTGCACGACGCCTACGTCGAGACGTACGTCTCCGAGATCAACCAGATGGTGTGGGCCCATCCCACCGTCAAGTACTCGCACTTCAAGAACAAGGACGGGCGCATCTACACGCTGTCGCCGTGGCCGATCCCGCAGTACTGGGGATGGACGCGGGCGGTCGACGTCGGCGACTTCGACTTCGTCTGATCCGTCTCAGGCGGTGGCCGCGGTCAGCGGCCGGCTCAGGACTCGCAGGGCCAACAGCGCCGCCATGTAGAACACGAACGCGATCATCAGCACGGTGTTGAACCCGAACATCATGGCCAGCAGGGTCGTGGCCACCGCACCGGTGATCGAGGCGAAGCCGTTGACCGCCCATCCCCACGCCACGTACTCGCGGTGATACTCGGTCAGGCCGGAGATGGCACCGAGGCCGAGCGGCATCATCACACCGAGTGTGATGCCCAGCGGCGCCAGCACCACGAAGGCCACGGCGATTCGGGCGAACAGGGGCCAGCCGAGCAGCGCGTCGGTGATGGCGGGCAGGGCGAACAGGTAGAACACCGTGAGCACGGCGATGACGCCGGCCAGCGGTAGCAGTGACTGACGGATCCGATCCACCAGCCGACTGCTCAGGTAGGCGCCGATGCCGGTGAAGATCAGCACCGAGGCCAGGGTCACCGACAGTGAGTAGGTGGGGAACCCGAGGAACAGCACGAGACGCTGGATGAGGGCGATCTCGAAGAACATGAAGCCGAAGCCGATCGAGGCGAAGTAGAGCGCCGATCCGCCCTTGCGGGGGAAGGCCTTCCAGATCGGTCGGATGGCCACGAACGGGACCAACAGGAACACGAGGCCGAGCAGCGCAGCGATGCCGAGGAGCAACAGCAGCACCCGCTCGCCCAGCGAGTCCTCCATGTCGAAGGTGTCGAGCGGTTGGGTGAAGTTCCGGGCGACATCGCCGAACGAGGCGAAGTGCCAGAAGAAGGGACGGTTGTCGTCGATGGCGTCGACCTGGTACGGGAACTCGGCCAACAACGTGGAGAGTTCGGCGTCGGAGGCCGAGGCGATGTCGGCGGCGGTGTCACCGGGGGCGGCGTACCCGGGAGGGGGCGCCCAGCGGATGTCGGAATCGGGGACGGCGCCGACGGCGCGCGACAGGGCGACGATCTCGGCGCTGGTGAACGGCGAGCGCTTCACCAGCACGGTCGTGTAGTCGCCGACCTCGAGGGCGGTGGAGCGGATCACGACGATGTGGGCGCCGGGATCGGTGACGCCGCGTTCCTCGAGGGCCTTGCGGGCCGTGGCCACGTAGCGGTTCGTGCGGTTGGCCTTGCGGTCGTAGTCCATCTCGCCGAACTGGGCGACCACGATGCCGTTGCTCGTGAGATGGTCGAGCGAGGCACTGATGGCGTCGGAGGTGTAGAGGTAGCTCTCCGACAGCACGAAGGCACCCGAGGCTGCCGCGTTGGTGGCGGAGTAGGAATCGGGTGCCGGGTACCAGATCACGTCGTAGGCGACGTCGGAGCGCTCGAGGAACGTGCGGCCGTCGCCCTGCACGTAGTTGACCTTCGGGTTCTCGGCCAGGTTGCCCGTGTACTCGGCGAAGCGACCGGTGACCAGTGAGTGGGTGACCGGGTTGAGTTCGATGGCGTCGATGGACCCGGCACCGAAGTGGAGCGAGGCGAGGATCTCGTTGCCGCCGGCCGCGCCGATGATGAGCACCTTCTCCACCGGCGCCGAGGCCGACGCGAAGGCGAACAGCCGGGGATCGGTATCGAAGCGGGTGAGGTTCGAGGTGTCGCCGTTCCATTGATAGATGGCCGAACCGAGCATCCCGTCGTGCAGCAGGGCGATGCGGTCACCGAGGTCGTAGGCATCGACGCGGAACAGGCCGCCCCACTCGCTGGCCAGACGGGGTGGCACCGGGGCGTTGGGGTCGGGATTGCCGCGATTGAGGATGGCGGTGGCGTTGGAGACGTTCTTGGTGGAATCGGCCTTCACATCAGGCAACAGCCCGGGCACGGCCACGAGCACGAGGGCCACGACGCCGACGACGGACGCCACGATCCGGCCAGCGCCGAGAGCGGCCGGTCGCTCCGCGGACGCGGTCACGAAGGACAGGCGCAGGGAGGTGGCGGCCAGCAGCAGGGCCGCCCACAGGATGACGACCTCGGGACCGACCCAGAACAGCAGGAAGACCACGATGGCGCAGGCCAGACCGGCACCGACCAGATCGGCGGCGTACAGGCGACCGATGCCGGTGGTCCGGCGGCCGAAGAGCACAGCGATCATGATCCCGATGGCCACGAACGAGGCGAACAGTGCGACGCAGATGACCACGAGCAGCACGAGGTTCTTGATCGAGGTCGCCGTTCCGTAGTCCCAGATGTTGATGGTGTTGATGGGTACCTGGGTCACGACGAAGAACCCGACGATGGTGGAGATCGCCGCAGCGATGAGACCCCAGCGCACGATGGTCTCGGTGCGGGCCGCCCGGATGCGCGCCGACACGGCCACGATGACGCCACCGCATCCGATGCCCAGCAGCGCCAGTCCGATCACCAGGTACGTGTAGTAGTAGTACAGCTTGAACGAGATGATGCGGGTGTAGGCCACCTCAAGCAGCAGCGAGGCGAAGGCCATCACGAAGATCTCGATGTGGAACCCGCGTGCCGAACCCGTCTCGTCGGTCTCGGGAAGGTCGGTCGACTGCGTCATCGCGGGTGCTCTCCGTTTCCGTCCCACTCCCGGTGGTTGGGAGGCCAGGCGACCCGAGCACGGTACCGGAGTCCCGTCACCCCGTTGGGGCACCGGCGCTCGGTCGTCGACACCACCGGGATCCTCGGTCCCGACCCCTCCCGGTGCGACGATGCCCACGCCCGGGAGGTGGGTATGGCACGAGCACGGAGCCCGAGGACGATGGGGGAGGACCGGTGGTTCCTCGCCGGACCGCGATCACGTCGTCACGAACTGCGCACGGTCGTGCGCACCGCCGCCGAGATGGTCCGGGGGTTCCGTCGACTCCACTTCGTGGGGCCGTGCGTGACCGTGTTCGGCTCGGCCCGGGTGCCCGAGGACGACTGGTCGTATGTGACGGCGCGCACGGTGTCGGCCCGACTGGGCGAGCAGGGATTCTCGATCATGACCGGCGGGGGTCCCGGGATCATGGAGGCGGCCAACCGTGGCGCCCGCGATGTCGGTGCGGCCAGCATCGGCTGCACCATCCGCCTGCCCGCCGAGCAGAGGTCCAATCCGTACCTCGATCTGGAGGTGGAGTTCGAGCGCTTCTTCGTGCGCAAGGTGATGCTGGTCAAGTACTCGTTCGGCTTCGTGGTGATGAAGGGCGGATTCGGGACCGGTGACGAGATGTTCGAGGCGCTGACCCTCATCCAGACCGGCAAGATCGCCGACTTCCCGTTGGTGCTGATGGGTGAGCGGTACTGGCGGGGTCTGCTCGACCAGGTGGAGGCGATGGTGGCCGAGGGCACCATCTCGCGCGGCGACCTCGACCTGTTGCTGGTCACCGACGACCCCGTCCTGGCCGCTGAGCACATCGTGTCGCGTTCGATCGAGGAGTTCGGACTGCGCGGTCGACTCCGACCCATCCGCGCGCTGGGCGAACGGGGGATCGACGACGGTCAGCGTTCAGCACTGCCGGGCGGTCGATCGCGCTGACCGGGCCCGACTGGCGGCACACCACCGAGGACCACACTCCGGCTGCTGACCTTCACTGGTCAGTGGAGCTCGGGTCATTGCACAGGTTGCGTCATGGCGATTGGTTCCCCCGAATCGTGTAGACGACCGTCGTGCAACTCCAGTACCCGAT
>Ga0172372_10012471_pt1 | contig 10646 bp, 10 predicted proteins | sample LakKiv5m_2_FD_114544 | JGI IMG/M metagenome (GOLD analysis project Ga0172372, IMG submission 114544) | Freshwater microbial communities from Kabuno Bay, South-Kivu, Congo - kab_092012_9.5m | ecosystem: Environmental > Aquatic > Freshwater > Lake | place: Democratic Republic of the Congo... | reverse complement strand
GGGTTACACCGTGCGCGACTTCGAGCTGGACGATACGGACACCATGCGTCGTCAATGGCGGGTGCCGGATTCGATCCAGGGCTGCCATCCGGCGTCTTACCTCGGCTACTTCCTGGATGGACATATCCCCGCTGCAGCCTTGCGGCGCCTCGCCAGCGAGCGTCCCCAGGCGATTGGTCTCCAGAGGATCGATACTGTCGAGCGCGGAGCCGATGGCAGCGAAAAGCTCGTGCCGGGTGAACTGCTACTCATCAGCGGCGACGGGACGGCGACTCCATGGCCGCCCATGCAGCGCGGCGCCAAACTGCCCTGACGCCAGGTTGCCCTGATCGGTACAGGTAGGGTGAGAAGGTTGCTGGCAGCAACCCGGATCAAGGAGGGATCTCGGCCGCTCGGTGTTCCTCGCGCGCGGCTTCCCACACCTCTTTGGCGGCGTCTGCGTTCAGTACCGCAATACCGAGGCCCACAATCAGATCTGCCCAGCCCGACGAGGTAGCAACCGTCACCAGACCGGCGGCGATGATGGCGACGTTGGCCAGCGCATCATTGCGTGCAGACAGGAAGGCTGCCTTGGTCAGGCTGCCGCCCTGGCTGCGAACGCGAGCCAGTAGGAAGGCGCAGCTCAGGTTGACGAGCAGGGCACCAGCGCCCGTCACGGTGAGTGCGAAGGGCTCCGGCGGCAGCGGCGCGTTGAACTTTGCCCAGGCCGTCCACAAGGTCGCCAGCCCCGGCACCAGCAGCAGGGCCGCAAGCGCCATGCCGACCCTCGCGCGACGCGCCAGGCTCCAACCCAGCGCCAGTGCGACGAGCAGGTTGACGGCCGTGTCTTCGAGAAAATCGACACTGTCGGCAAACAGCGCCACCGAACCAATGGCGCGGGCAACTGAGAACTCGATACCGAAGTAGGCGAGGTTCAGCGCGGCGACGATGAGGACGACGTTTCGGAGGGGGTGGTGGCTTGCATCGATCATTTACCTAGCCACCTAACGCAGGTAGGAACGCAAAACCATCACGACTTCTTCGACATCGGCCTGCCGCTGCTTTGCCGATATCTCTTCTGCGCCCAGATGCTCGCGGATGTGGCCCTCCAGCACTTGCGACATCAGACCGTTCGCAGCGCCCCTGATGGCCGCAATCTGCTGAAGGATCGCCACACACTCCTCACCCTTTTCGAGCGCCTTCTCTAAGGCCGCTGCCTGGCCTTGTAGCCGGCGAACGCGGGTCAGCAGCTGCTTTTTATCCTTGATCGTGTGGGGCATTGCCTGGAGCCTCGATAATCGAAGTATACTGGGGGTGAGTATCACAAACCGCAGCGCCTCATGACTTCTTCGATTGCCACCGCAAAGAACACGCACTCGCATGTCTTCAATGAAGGCAATCCGCTGGCCGAGAAGAATACTGCCCGCGCGGTGGTACTGACGGCGGTGATGATGGCCGTCGAGATTGCTGGCGGCTGGTATTACAACTCGATGGCCCTGCTGGCAGATGGCTGGCACATGAGTTCGCACGCGCTCGCGCTGGGCCTCTCGGTTCTGGCCTATGTCTTTTCCAGACGATTGGCTCAGGACACCCGCTTTGCATTCGGCACCTGGAAGATAGAAATCCTGGCGAGCTACACCAGCGCGCTGCTGCTGTTGGGGATTGCCGCACTCATGGTGGTGCAGTCGGTACAGCGATTGCTGTCCCCCAGCCCCATCCATTACGAGGAGGCCATTGCCATCGCTGTAGTTGGCCTGACCGTCAACCTGATCTGTGCCTGGCTGCTGCGCGGCGGGCACAAGCACGATGACGATCATGGTCATCACCAGGACGCCCACGGGCACAGCCACGGCGGCGACCACCAAGATCTCAACCTGCGATCGGCTTACCTGCACGTCATCGCCGATGCGGCCACCTCGGTGCTAGCCATCGTCGCGCTCATCGGCGGCATGATTTGGGGTGCGAACTGGCTCGACCCGGCCATGGGAATCGTGGGTGCCGGTCTGGTGGCGGTGTGGGCCAAAGGTCTGCTGCGCGACAGTGGGAGGGTGCTGCTCGATGCCGAGATGCACGCCCCAGTCGTGGCCGAAATCCGCGAAGTGATTGCCGCTAGCCCCATCGCTGCCCGCATCGATGATCTTCACGTCTGGCGCGTGGGCAAGAATAAATACGCTTGCATTGTTGGGCTCACGACGGCGGAAGTTGTCGAGCCTGAGTATTTTCGCAAGCAACTGGCGATCCACGAAGAGCTTGTTCACATCACGGTCGAGATCAATGTCCGTCACCCTGAAGCAAGCGGGGCGCTGCTAGACTCCTGACATGTTGAAGCGTCTTCGCCAGACAGCCCCGGCTGTTGCCCTCCTGATCTGTGTCGCCCTGCTGGCGACCTGGATGACGGGTGCGCACGCTCATCGGCATGTCGGCGATCACGCACATGAAGCTGTGGCTGCTGCACTTTCGGCAGTAGATGGCGCTCACGAGTCTGGTCACGGCCACGACGCGCAGCATGCTCACGACGATGCTTCCAATGAGTTCAATACCGAGCATGGTGAGAGTGCGCACTCCGAGGCGCATCCCGTCACGCTTATTCATCAGGACGGGCATGAGAATGTCGAGGTGCAGGCACTACAACCGTCGCCTGCGAAATCACATCTGGATTGGCCGCTGCTGGTGCTGCTCTGCTGTGCAGCTCTGCTGCTGACTCAAACGCGCACACCACTGGTTGCCGTTCTCACCGACCCGCCTGATCCAAAGTCAGCAGATTGGTCTCTGCGCCCGCCACTCCGCGGGCCGCCGTCGTTCTCCGTCGCCTGATCTGACCTATCCGGCTTTGCCGGGTCTTGCTCCATCGCGCATTGCCGCAACGGGGCTGTCTGACGGAGATTCACATGTCGTTTTTGATCGCTCGCAGGCTTGTCGCCTGTGCGCTTGCCTTGAGCCCGATGTTCGTCGGGGCTACAGAAGTCATGCCCGGCAGTGGCGCGCCGCTCACCTTGCAGGAGGCCGTCACGCGGACGCTGCAATCCAGCCCCGACCTCAAGGCTTTCGGGTATGAGCTGAAGGCTCAGGATGGCCGCACCCGGCAGGCGGGTGCGCAGCCCAATCCAGAACTCGTCATCGACGTGGAGGATGTCTTCGGCACTGGTTCGCGCAGTGGAATCTCTTCCGCCCAGACCACGATCAGCCTGCGTCAGGTGCTGGAGCGGGGGGCGCTGCTGCCGCGTGTGGCGGTTGCCAGCGAGGGCCGCAAGCTGTTGGACGCCGAACTCGCCGAGAAGCGCCTCGATACAGCCAGCGAGACCACGCGCCGCTTCGTTCGCGTGCTCTCAGACCAGGCGCGTTTGCGGCTCACCCACGAGGCCACGGCACTGGCCGAAAAGACCGTACAGGCAGCACGTCTGCGCGTGCGCGCCGCCAAGGTGCCTGAAGCCGAACTGGGTCGCGCGGAAGCAGCCCTCGCACGTACCCGTCTGGAGCACGAGGATGTGGAGCACGAGTTGCTGACAAGCCGCCGGCATCTCGCCGCGCAGTGGGGCGATACCGAAGCGGTGTTTGGTGAGGCGCAGGGCCAACTGACCGAACTGCCTGCGCTCGCCCCTTACGAGAGTCTGAGCGCCCGCATCCGAAGCAATCCCAGCCTGCTCAAGTTCAGCTCCGAGTCGCGCCTGCGCGAGGCAGAGCTGAAGCTGGCCGAGCAGCGGCGCAAACCGGCTTGGACGCTCACCACCGGCGTTCGCCGCTTCGAGGCCGGGGACGACTTCGCGGCCGTCGTCGGTCTTGCCATCCCGCTGCCTTTCCGTGACCGCAGCGAGGGCACCATCGCCACCGCGCAAGCCAGGCTCGAACAGGTGGACGCCAGTCGCAGTGCGACGGAAGTGCGGGTGCTGACGCAGTTGTTCGAGCTGTTCCAGGAATTGCAGCACGCCCGCCATGTCGCCGACACCCTCGATACCGAGGTGCTGTCGCGTGTGCAGGCGGCGCTCAAGCAAACCGAATACGCCTACGAGCGAGGTCGCTATAGCTATCTGGAACTCGTCGCCGCCCAGCGCGAGCTGTTGGAAGTGAAGCGCGCGCGCATCCAGGCCGCCGTGGATGCCTACGGCTATGCCACCGAAATTGATCGTCTGACCGGCGCAGTGCCCGGCACGACTCCCACCCCATGAGACCCACCATGAACAAACTTCTTCCGCTGTGCCTGCTGCTCAGCCTTGCCGCCTGCGACGGTGCTGAATCCCCCGCCGATGCCGCCCCGAAAGCCGCTGGTGGGCACGAAGCCCCCGCAGCCGAACCCGTCAAAGGCCCGCATCGCGGTGTGATGTTGAACGACGGCCCCTTCGCCATCGAGCTCGCCGTTTTCGAGACTAACGTGCCCCCGGAATACCGGGCCTGGCCGACGCTAGACGGCAAGCCTCTGCCGCTGGGCGAAGTGACGCTCACAGTCGAAGTGACCCGCCTGGGCAACAAGGTCAACACTTTCCAGTTCAAGCCGGAAGGCGACTTCCTGCGCGGAGACGGTGTGCTGAAGGAGCCGCATTCGTTCTCGCTGAAGGTCACGGCCCTCCATGCCGGCAAGACCCATAGCTGGGCCTACGACAGCTTCGAGGGTCGCACCACGATTGCCGCGAAGATCGCAGAGGAAGCCGGCGTCAAGACCGAGCTGGCAGGCCCGGCCACACTGACCGAAACCCTCACGCTCTACGGCCAGATCGCCGCAAACCCTGAGCGTCAGCGCGAGGTCAGCGCGCGCTTCCCCGGCCTCATTCGCACGGTCGCCAAGAAGCTTGGCGATACGGTGAAGGCAGGGGAGACGCTGGCCACCATCGAGAGCAACGACAGCCTGCAAACCTACGCCTTGAAGGCTCCGCTTGCGGGTGTGGTCACGCAGCGCGACGCCAATCCCGGTGAGGAGTCCGGCGACCGGGTGCTGTTCACCGTCACCGATACCAGCGCCGTGATCGCCGAGCTGTCTGTATTCCCCAAGGATCGCGCGCGGGTGCAACCTGGTGCAGCGGTACAACTCAAGCTCGCCGATGGCGACGCGCAAGTCACTGGAAAGGTAGCGCGGGTGGATGTGAAGGCATCGAGCAATCAATCGGTGCAGGCGCGGGTGGTCATTGAGCAGCACGACGGCAGTTTCCTGCCCGGCAGCTTTGTCACCGGCGAAGTCGCCGTAGCGGAGCGTCAGGTGCCCTTGGCGGTGAAGACAGCGGGCCTGCAAGCCTTTCGCGATTTCACCGTGGTGTATGCGCAGGTCGGCGAAATCTATGAGGTGCGGATGCTGGAACTGGGCACGCCGCAGGGCGAGATGGTGGAGGTGCTGGGCGGGCTGGAGCCGGGCACGCGCTATGTGACCGAGAACAGTTACCTCATCAAGGCCGACATCGAAAAGTCCGGCGCGTCTCACGACCACTAAGGGGACGCCACCATGATCGAAAAACTGCTGCAACTCGCCATCGCCCGCCGAGGGCTGGTGATGGTCTTCGCCCTGGCACTCGCTGCGCTGGGTGTCTACAACTACACCAAGCTCCCCATCGACGCGGTGCCCGACATCACCAATGTGCAGGTGATCGTCAACGTGCCTGCGCCGGGCTACACCCCGCTGGAAGCCGAGCAGCGCGTGAGCTTCCCGATGGAAACCGCGATGTCGGGGCTGCCGCGCTTGAGCTACACCCGCTCGCTGGCGCGCTATGGCTTGGCGCAAGTGACGGTGGTGTTCGAGGACGGCACCGACATCTACTTCGCGCGTCAGCAGGTTGCCGAGCGCATGAACGCCGCGCGCGCGCAGCTACCCGCAGGGCTGGAGCCGACGATGGGGCCGATTGCCACCGGCTTGGGTGAAATCTTCATGTTCACGGTGGATGCCGATCCGGGCGCGAAGAACAAAGATGGCTCGCCCATTACGCCCACCGATCTGCGCTCGGTGCATGACTGGATCATCCGTCCGCAGTTGTTGCGCGTGCCGGGCGTGGTCGAGGTCAATCCGATTGGCGGCTACAAGAAGGAGATTCTGGTTGCGCCAGATCCCGCCAAGCTGCTCGCGTATGGCCTGAGCATGGAGGACGTGCTGAGTGCCCTGAAAGCCAACAACGGCAATCGCGGCGCAGGCTTCATCGAGCGCAATGGCGCGCAGTGGCTGATGCGCATTCCGGGACAGGCCGAAGGCATGGCTGATCTCGGCAATGTGGTGGTGAAGTCACTCAATGGCGTGCCCTTGCGGGTGCGTGATGTGGCCTCGGTGTCACTGGGCCAGGAACTACGCAGCGGTGCCGCCACACAGAACGGCCGCGAGGTCGTGCTCAGCACGGTGTTCATGCTGATCGGCGAGAACAGCCGCACCGTGGCGCAGAGCGTGGCGGACAAACTGGAAGAGATCAAGACCAGTCTGCCGAAGGGCGTGGTCGTCACGGCGGCCTACAACCGTACGGTGCTGGTGAACAAGACCCTCGCCACCGTGCAGAAGAACCTGCTCGAAGGCGCGCTGCTGGTCGTGGTGGTGCTGTTGCTGCTGCTCGGCAACATCCGTGCTGCGCTGCTGACGGCGGCGGTGATCCCGCTCGCCATGCTGATGACCGTCACGGGGATGGTCGCCAACAAGGTCAGTGCCAATCTGATGAGCCTGGGTGCGCTGGATTTCGGCCTGATCGTCGATGGCGCGGTCATCATCGTCGAGAACTGCCTGCGCAGGCTGTCTCACGCAGCGCATCAGCGTGACGGAGCCGCCATACCGCTGAGTGAGCGTCTCACGCTCGTGTTCGAGGCCACTCGCGAGGTCATCAAGCCCGCACTCTTCGGCGTGTTCATCATCACGGCGGTGTATCTGCCCATCTTCAGCCTCACCGGCGTGGAGGGGAAGATGTTCCACCCGATGGCCTTCACCGTGGTGCTGGCGCTGGTCTGCGCGATGCTGCTCTCGCTCACCTTCGTGCCTGCGGGTGTCGCGCTGCTGTTCCGCAAGCCGGTAGTCGAGAAGGAAAACCTGGTGATGCGCGGTGCGAGTCGCGTCTATCGCCCGGTGCTCGCTGCGGCACTGCGCCTTCGCTGGGTCTTGCTGGTAATTGCTGCTGCGCTGGTCGTGATGTCCGGCGTGCTGGTGACGCGCATGGGCAGCGAGTTTCTGCCCAATCTCGACGAGGGTGACATCGCCATGCACGCGCTGCGCATCCCCGGCACCTCGCTAGGCCAGTCCATCTCGCAGCAGACGCAATTGGAGAAGGCCATCAAGCAGTTGCCAGAAGTGGAGCGCGTGTTCGCCAAGATCGGCACGGCGGAGGTGGCGACTGAAGCTGCTCCGCCGAGCGTGGCCGACAACTTCATCATCCTCAAACCACGCGAACAGTGGCCTGATCCCAGCAAGTCGAAGAACCAGGTGGTGGCTGATCTGGAAGTAGCGGTCACGCCCATCCCCGGCAACCGCTACGAGTTCTTGCAGCCGATCCAGATGCGCTTCAATGAACTGATTGCGGGTGTGCGCGCCGAGCTGGCGGTAAAGGTGTTCGGCGACGACCACGACACGCTGGTGGCGCTGGGTGCTGCCGTCGGCAAGGCCGTTGAAGGTGTTGCAGGCGCTGCGGACGTGGCGGTGGAGCAGTCCACGGGTCTGCCGGTGTTCACCATCAAGCCCAAGCGTGAAATCTTGGCGCGGCTGGGCCTGAACGTCGCTGATGTGCAGGACTTGGTGGCGACTGCGCTCGGCGGCGAAGTGGCAGGCCAGCTCTATGAGGGCGACCGCCGCAGCGAAATCATCGTTCGCCTACCAGAGCGGCTGCGGGGCAAGCCGGAGGCGCTCACCAGTCTGCCGGTGCCGCTACCCGGCGGCGGCTATGTGCCTTTGGGTGAGCTTGTTGAAGCCGAACTGGTCACTGGCCTCAACCAGGTCAACCGCGAGAACGGCAAGCGCCGCGTCGTGGTCACGGCCAATGTGCGCGGGCGCGATCTCGGCAGCTTCGTCAAGGACGTGCAGGCAGCCGTGGCCGAAGAGGTCGAGCTGCCGCCCGGCTACTGGCTCGACTATGGCGGCACCTTCGAGCAGTTGCAGTCGGCCTCGAAGCGTCTCGCCATCGTGGTGCCAGTGACGCTGCTGCTGATTGCGGGCCTGCTCTACATGGCGCTGGGTTCGGCACGCGATGCGGCGGTGATCTTCAGCGGGGTGCCGCTGGCACTCACCGGCGGTGTGATGGCGCTCTGGCTGCGGGACATTCCGCTGTCGATCTCGGCGGGGGTGGGCTTCATCGCGCTGTCGGGCATCGCGGTGCTCAATGGCCTCGTTATGGTCAGCTTCATCCGCGATCTGCGCCAGCACGGCATGGGGCTGGACGAAGCCATCATCGAAGGCGCGATGACCCGTCTACGGCCGGTGCTGATGACCGCGCTCGTCGCCGGTCTGGGCTTTGTGCCGATGGCCTTCAACACCGGCATTGGCAGCGAGGTGCAGAGGCCGCTGGCGACGGTGGTGATCGGCGGCATCTTGTCTTCCACCTTGCTCACATTGCTGGTGCTGCCGGGGCTGTATCGCCTGCTAGCACGCAAGACCGAAAGCCAATCCCAGGCTCAATCCCTTTCTGCTGTATCCCGCTGAGTTTTCCATCCAAGGAGTTTCCCCATGAATCTGAAATCACTCGTCCCGCTGCTGCTGTCACTGTCCACGGCCACCGCCTTCGCTCATAGCAACCACGATGACGAAGCTCCTCAGCCGCCCGTCCAGCAGGAGGTCAAGAAGGAATCCAAGGCACCGGCAAAGAAGCCGAAGGACTCGCACGATGCCGCAGGCAAGAAGGACAAGGCCGCTGCCAAAACGCCCGCCAGCCCCGCAGCCGCAGAACCGAAGAAAACGCCATGAACGAACCGCTGACACAGCGCCGCGCACTCGCGCGGCTGCTGCCGGGCCTGGTGGTTGCCGCGGCGCTGCTGTGCAGCGGCATGGCGGCTGCGCATGGCGTGGCGGAAGACGATGGCGCCTTCATCGAAACCGCACAGGGCGTGCAGCTCTTGCCCTATCTGTATCTGGGGGCCAAGCACATGGTCACGGGCTATGACCATCTGCTGTTCCTGTTCGGGGTGATCTTCTTCCTATATCGGATGAAGGATGTCGGCCTCTACGTCACCCTGTTCGCAGTGGGCCACAGCAGCACGCTACTGTTCGGCGTGCTCAGTGGCACGCACGTCAATCCCTACCTGGTGGACGCGATCATCGGCCTCTCGGTGGTCTCCAAGGCGCTCGACAACAAGGGTGCCTTCAAGACCGTGCTCGGCGTGCAGCCCAACACCAAGGCGGCAGTGCTGATTTTCGGCTTGTTCCACGGCTTCGGCCTGGCGACCAAGTTGCAGGATTTCACCCTGTCGAAAGACGGGCTGGTGCCCAACATGCTGGCCTTCAACGTCGGTGTCGAGATCGGCCAACTGCTCGCGCTCGCCGCGATCCTGATCGTGATGGGTTTCTGGAGGCGTACCTCCGTATTCACACGGCAAGCCTTCGCCGCCAACGTGATCCTGATGACCGCCGGTTTTGTGCTCGCGGGCTACCAGCTCGCGGGCTACTTCCAATCCCCAATAGGTTCCACATGAATCCAGCAACGACGGCTATCCAAGCCACAACCCCGCAACTGTTGAAGGCCAGCGCTTTCGCACTGGCGGCAGCCGGTGCGATTCTGCTGACGACCGTGTTGCCGGCCGAATACGGCATCGACCCTACCGGCATCGGCAAGGCGCTGGGTCTCACGGCCTTGCACACGCCTGCCGCAGAGGGCGAAGCGGTCGCCGTCGCGCCCGCAGCCGGCGCAGCGGCGGCTGACCCCAGCGCCAGCGTCATCCAGCAGCCCGCGCCCTTCCAGAACGGCGAGATGACACTGACCCTGCAAGCTAACGAGGGCGCCGAAATCAAAGCGCAGATGCGCGCGGGCGAAGCCTTTGTCTTCAGTTGGGTGAGTGAGGGCGGCCCGGTGAACTTCGACATGCACGGCGAGAAGCCCAACGACGGCGACAACTTCAGCAGCTACTGGAAGGATCGCGGCAAGAGCGAGGGACACGGCAGCTTCACCGCTCCCTTCGGTGGGGCACATGGCTGGTATTGGAAGAACAAGGGCAGCGCACCCGTCACCATCACGGTGAAGGTTAGCGGATACTTCCAGAAGCTCTACCGTCCGGGTTGATCGAGACCACTGAATGTTCTCCATCCTGAAGAACCACACCTACCGCAACCTGTTTTTTGCACAGGTGGTGGCGCTGGTGGGCACGGGCCTCGCCACCGTTGCGCTGGGCTTGTTGGCCTACGATCTGGCGGGCAAGGACGCGGGTGCGGTGCTGGGCACCGCGCTCGCCATCAAGATGGTGGCCTATGTGCTGGTGGCTCCGCTGGCCGGGGCCTACGCCAATCGCTTGCCGCGTCGCACGCTGCTGGTGAGCCTCGACATCAGCCGTCTGGCCGTGGTGCTGGTGCTGCCCTGGGTGGATCAGATCTGGCAAATCTATGTGCTGATCTTCGTGCTGCAAAGCAGCTCGGCAGCGTTTACGCCGAGCTTTCAGGCCACCATCCCGGAAGTGCTGCCGAACGAGGAGGACTACACCCGCGCGCTATCGCTTTCGCGCCTCGCTTATGATCTCGAAAACCTGCTGAGTCCGGCGCTGGCGGCGATGCTGTTGCTGGTCGTCAGCTATCACGGTCTGTTTCTGGG
>Ga0172372_10012470_pt1 | contig 10646 bp, 10 predicted proteins | sample LakKiv5m_2_FD_114544 | JGI IMG/M metagenome (GOLD analysis project Ga0172372, IMG submission 114544) | Freshwater microbial communities from Kabuno Bay, South-Kivu, Congo - kab_092012_9.5m | ecosystem: Environmental > Aquatic > Freshwater > Lake | place: Democratic Republic of the Congo... | reverse complement strand
CGGCTATGCCGCCTGGTCCGGACGCGCCGAGGAAGAGATCGCGGCGCTCATGGCGGCCGAGACCTGGTTCGATGCGCAGGCGGCCCTCGAGGCGGGGCTTTCCTCGTAAAACTGATTATCGCTTGACATCTGTCGCGCGCCAGCCTGATCGAGGCGCATGTCGCCGCCGCCCCCCTTGCACGCAGACGACACCACGGTGCCACTCCTGGCCCGCGGGGGCGCGAAGACAGCGCGGCTCTGGACCTACCTGCGCGATGATCGCCCCTTCGGCAGGACCGCGCCGCCGGCGGTCGTGTTCCACTTCTCCCGCGATCGTGCAGGCGAGCACCCGACGGAACAGCTGCGGGGCTGGTGCGGGATCCTGCAGGCAGATGGCCAAGCCGGCCAGTGAGCCTGCGCCCAAGTCGAGGCGGCAAGCTTCACGCGGACCAGTAGCTGTCGGGCGGCGGGCCCCAGTCGTGCAGGACGCAACTGTAGACGGCCGTGGGATCGAAGGGATAGCGCGCTTCCATCTGGGGCGTCAGCGTCAGGCCGAGGCCGGCGGCGGTGGGGCGCAGCAGGCGACCGCCCTCGATGCGGCCCTGATCACCGATCATCTCTGCGCCAAGCGGAAAGTCGAGCATCGGGTATTCCACAAGATCGCCCCCTGCGGCAAAGGCCGCATGGTAGCTGGCCATGATCGCCGCAGCCCCACCCCAAGCATGGACGACCACCCCAGTTCCATGCGCCTGTGCGGCGGCAAAGACTTCCATCACCGCCGAGATCCCACCCATCACCGAGGCATCGGGCTGCACGAAGGCGTAGACGTCGTTGCGCAGCCGCTCGATCATCTCTTTGGGTGTAGTGATGATCTCGCCACCGCAGACCGGGACGTCGATACGGCGGCGCAGTTCTCGGAATCCCTCTGGCGCGTCCGGGCCGATCGCCTCTTCGACAAAGGCCATACGACGGGGTGTCAGGGCATGGACGGCGTTCACGAACGCGACGACGTCATCCACCTCCTGCGGGGGGTCGGCGAGGTTCTGGCACATATCGACCCCGACCTCGATGCCGCGGCGCCCGGCCTCGTTCAGCACCCAGGCGGTGCGCAGGATGTCACGCTTCACCGAGCGGATCTTGTAAAGCGTAATCCCCAGCCGGTCGAGCATGTCCATCTCGCGCTGGAACTGGTGCTTGGCATCGCAGCAGCCACCCGAACCATAGATGCGGATCGAATCGGCTTTGGCGCCCCCGAGCAGGTCATAGACCGGTTTGCCGACGCTCTTGCCCATGGCATCCTGCAGCGCGATTTCGAAGGCAGCGATGACATGGCGCGCGGCGCCCTGCAACGACCAGTAGTCGCAGAGCGAGCGCAGGTCGCGCACGCGGCGGTCGATTTCGAAGCCGTCCTTACCCAGCACCTGCGGGGTGCAGAGATCGACAATGGACTTGAAAACAAGCGGCGCGAAGACGGCGAGGTAGCCCTCGCCAAGGCCGGTAACGCCATTGTCGAGGGTGATCTCGACCATGCCGATGGTGCGTTTCGGGCCGTTGGGGAAGCATTCCTTGATCTCGGGGTCGTCGGCATCGGCATAGGACGATGACAGCAGGATACAGCGGACGGCGGCGATGCCAGGCATTCAGTAACCTCGTGCAAAGTCCACGCGACCGACCAGCGGACGGCCGGTGCGATAAAGGGCCAGATTTGCCAGGAAATGGTCGATCTTGCGGTCCACCTCGTCGGGGGTGCCGCCACCGGAATGCTGGGTTAGCAGAAGGTTCGGGCAGGTCCAGAACGGATGGCCTGGCGGCAGCGGCTCGTCGCGCGTCACGTCGATCACCGCGCCTGCCAGATGACCGGATCGCAGCGCCTCATCCAGCGCCGCCTCGTCCACGGCGGAACCACGCCCGAAATTGCAGAACACCGCGCCGCAGGGCATCTGCGCCAGGCGAGCAACCGAGAATATGCCCGCCGTCTGCAGCGTCGAGGGGACGGTTGACACAACGATGTCGGCCGCCGCCAGCGCGGCGCCAAGGCTTTCGTCGGTCCAGCCGCGCGTCAGCGTGGTGATCGCGCAGCCGAAGGGCGCCAGCAGCTCCGCCAACCGCCGGTTGATCGCGCCGAACCCGAAAAGCACGACGCGCGCGCCGGAAAGCTGCCTCAGGGTCGGGCGGATCGTGTCTCCCTGCCATTCGGCGCGGTCCTGCAGGCGGACCAGCCGGTCGATCCCGCGGGAAAGCGCAAGAATGCCGGCCAGCGCCGTCTCGGCCACGGGATCGGCAAAGAACCCGGCGAGGTTCGTCACCTGCACGGTTCCTCCCGGTCGGGTCCAGTCCAGCGAGGTGTACTCGCCGAAGCCCACGGATTCGAGTTGCAGCCAGCGCAACGCGGCATTGCCCGCGACGATCCCGGGGTCCGGGTTGCCGAAGACCACTTCGCAGTCGCAGGCTGCATCCGGGGCTAGCGCGCGTAGGGTGTATCCCTCGGCCCCTCGGCGCAGCCGGGCCATCTGGCCCTCCGACAATAGGACACAGACCGCGATGTCGGTCATCGCGCATGCCCAGGAATCGATGTGGCGATCCAGATCGTCTTGGTCTGCAGATACTGGTCCATCGCCTCGGTGCCGTTGTCGCGGGCCAGAGAGCCCGAGCGCCTGTAGCCACCGAAGGGTGTCGTTACGTCACCCTCCGAGAAACCGTTGACCGATACGGTGCCGCAGGGCAGTCGCCGCGCCATGTATAGGGCACGGTCGATGTCGCGGGTGAACACGGTCGCATGAAGGCCATAGTCGGTGTCGCGCGCAACCCGCAGCGCCTCGTCCAGACCCGATACCGACAGAACGCCCAGAACGGGGCCGAAGATTTCCTCGCGGGCGATGGTCATGCCCGCCGTAAGGCCCGAGAACACCGTCGGTTCGATGAAGCAGCCCGGTCCCATGGCCTCGCCCCCGGTCAGAAGGCGCGCGCCTTCGGCCTTGCCGCGGTCGATGTAGGCCATCACATGCGACTGGTGCTCGGTCGTGACCATGGCACCGATGTTCGTCTCAGGGTCCAGCGGATCGCCCAGACGGAAGGCCTGCGCCCGCGCCGTTACCCGGGCCGCGAATTCCTCGGCCAGTTTTGCATCGACGATCTGGCGCATGTTGGCCGAACAGTTCTGCCCGCCGTTCCAGAAGGCCGACATGGCGGCGTGCTCGATCAAATCATCGGTCAAGTCGGCGTCGTCCAGCACGATGAACGGGCTCTTGCCGCCCATTTCCAACCCGATGACTTTGAGATTGCTTTCTCCGGCATAGCGCAGGAAGTAGCCGCCGACCTCGGTCGAGCCGGTGAAGGACACGATGTCGATGTCTGGATGGCGGCCGATCAGCTGGCCCGTGGTCTCGCCCATGCCGGGCAGCACGTTCAAAACGCCCTCGGGAAGACCGGCCTCGGCCGCCAGTTCCGCCAGCCGCAGGACCGACAGGGGTGTCTGCTCTGCGGGCTTGACCAGCGTCGAGCAACCTGCCGCCAGCGCTGGAGCCAGCTTCCAGGCCGCCATCAGCAGCGGGAAGTTCCACGGCAGCACAAGGCCCACAACACCAGCCGGTTCCTTGACGATCAGCGCGACCGCGTTCTCCCCGGTGGGCGATACCTTGCCGAAGCTCTTGTCGGCAAGTTCTCCGTACCACTGGAAGAAGCGCGGCACTTCGGTGCCGATCTCGTGAAGGCAATCGGTAATCGTCTTGCCGCTGTCGAGGCTTTCGAGGACGGCGAGTTCCTGCGCGTTCTGGCGCACGAGGTTCGCAAGCCGGATCAGCACTTCCTTGCGCGCCTCGGGGGCCCGGCGCGACCAGACACCGTCATCGAACACGCGCCGGGCGGCGCTGACGGCGCGGTCGACATCGGCCCGGCCGCAATGCGCGACGCGTGCTATCACCGCGCCGGTCGCCGGGTTGACCGTGTCGAAGGTTGCCCCATCCGCCACCGACGCGAAGGCGCCGTCGATGAAGGCATTCACCTGCGGTTTCAGCGCTGCGGCGATCCGATGTGCATCTTGTTTGGTCAGCAACATGATTGGACATTCATGGGTTCAGTGGGCGCCGCGACGGACGGAGATGTGCCAGGGGATCAGCAGCCTCTCGGCCAGCGTGACCAGGCCGAAGAGCGCCAACCCCAGCAGAGTCAGGAAGAAGATGCCGGCAAATGCCAGGTCAGGCCGCATGTTTCCGGTAACGATCTGGATGTAAAAGCCGAGCCCCTGGTCGGATCCGATGAACTCGGCAATCGCCGCGCCGACGGTGGCGTTGATCGCAGCATATTTGAAGCCGACGAAGCACTGCGGCAGCGCCGCGGGAAGGCGCAGGCGGGTGAAGGTGCGCCACGGCCCCGCCCCGGTCGACCGCGCGAAGCGCGTCAACTCCTCGGGCAGGGAACTGAAGGCAAGGATCGCGTTCAGAACTATGGGAAAGAAGCAGACGAGGAAGACAATGATCACCTTCGGCAGCAGGCCGAAACCGAGCCACGAGATGAACAGCGGCGCGAAGGCGATCTTCGGCACCATCTCGATGCAGACGAGAAACGGATAGACGGTGCGCCGCAGGATGGTCGAGAAGGCGATGGCAAGGCCGATGGGCAGCGCCAGGACGACGGCCACCGCATAACCCAGCACAACCTCCACGCCGGTAACCCAAGTGTAGTAGAGCAACCTGTCGATGTCGGCCCAGCCCTTGGTTACAATCGTCGAGGGCGGCACGAGAATGTAGCGCGGCACGTCGAACCAGACGACGGAGTATTCCCAGAACAGGAAAAAGCCCGCGAAGAAGGCGATGAACATCCACGACTGCTCGAACCAGTCGCGCAATCGGGCGGTCAGGCGGGAGTGGTCAGAGGACGCCATAGCTGCGGAAGATCTCCTGGATGGCGCGGGTGTACCGGGTGAACTCGGGGCTGACCTTCACGTCGAAGTCACGAGGGAAGGGCAGGTCGATGTCGAAGATGCGCTCGATCCGGCCTGGCCGCGGCGTGATGACGGCGACGCGGGAGGAAAGCTGGATCGCCTCTTCGATGGAGTGGGTGACGAAGACTACCGTCCGCCGCTCTTGCAGCCAAAGTGCCTGCAGGTCGCTCCGGATGCTTTCGCGCGTCATTGCGTCCAGCTTGCCCAAGGGTTCGTCCAGCAAGAGCGTGCGAGGGTGGTGCACCATCGCTTGGCAAAACGCCGCGCGCTGCTGCATGCCACCCGAAAGCTCGTGCGGATGGCGGTGCTGGAAGTCGGTCAGCCGGACAGATGCCAGAAGGGCATTGACGGAAGCGGCATGATCGGCGGGTGGCAATCCCCGCATTTCAAGCTGCAGTTCGATATTGCCGCGCACCGTGCGCCACGGCACCAGCGTGTTTTCCTGGAACATAATCCCGATGTCGGTCTGCGGCCCCTTCACGGGCTTGCCCGCGAACAGGATGCTGCCCTGCGTTATGGGAAGCAGCCCCGCAATCATCAGCATCAGCGTGGACTTGCCGCAGCCTGAAGGCCCGAGCAGCGAAACGAACTCACCTTCGGCCACGTCGAGACTGACCGGCCCGAGGGCGTCGACCGCATCGGCACCCCTGCCGAAGGATTTGGTCAGGTCACGCAGTTCGATCTGGTGGGGCATGCTGGGCTCTCCGGGCAGAGCCGGGGCGGCCGGGGGCCGCCCCGTCGGCGTCGTCACTCGATGAAGACGTTGGTGTAGAAGGTCGTCGGATCCGCGGCGGGATCGAGATCGTTGTACTTCTTCATCAGATCCACCATGTCGGCCCAATCCGAGGGGACGTTCAGCCCGAGTGTCTTGTCGGTGTTCGCAGCCGAATAGAGCAGCCCCAGCGTCACGTCGAGCACTGCGCGCGACTGCGCCTTGCCTTCGTCCTCGTTCATCGTGCCGCCGACGATGTCGCCGATCGCGTTCACGGCCGCATCCGGGTCGGCCTCCGCGGCCTTGTAGGCCTTGATCGTCGCGGCAACGAAACGCTTCACGAGGTCGGGATTCTGCTCAACCATTTCCTTCCGCGCTACGATGCAGTAGCCGACCTGGTTCACGCCGAAGTCGGAATAGGGGAAGATCAACGGCGGCTCGCCGCCGTTGGCCTTGATTTCGGCCGGCTTGTCGTCGATGCCGCCCAGCATTGCCACCGCGCCGCCGGCGCCCTGAAGGTAGCTCGACACCAGCGCGCCGTCGGGCACGTTGGTGATGGTGATGTCGCCCTCTGCAAGGCCCGAGTTGGCCAGCACAATCGGGAAGAAAGTGTTGACGCCCGCATTCGCGGTGGTCAGCAGCGCCTTGCCCTTCAGATCTGAGACGGTCTTTACACCGGAGTCGGGGCGGACGAGGATGGCCTCCGATCCCATGGCGTCGATCACGGCCACCGAAACTAGGGCGGCGCCCTGCGAGGCAAGATTCACCATCGAACCGCAAGAACCATAGGCGAAGTCGCTGTCGCCGTTGGCCACAAGCCGGTGTGCCGAGCCCGACCCGTTGCCCGAGCGGATGTCGAGGTCGATGCCGACCTCTTCGAAGTAGCCACGGTCAAGGCCAAGGGCAAAGCCAGCATGCGAGCCGTAGTACATCCAGTTCAGACGCAGCCGCACGTCGTCTTCCGCAAGCGTGGTGCCGGCGGTGGCCATTGTCATCAGCGCGGTAGCCAAGAGAGTATGTAGGTTCTTCATCGGTATCCTCCTTGTCTGTCTTCTTGTTTCTGTTTACAGTCGGTAGTCATTCTAGGCTGGCAGGACGCCTGGCACCCCGGTGGCCTGCATCATTTTCCGCGTGTCTTCGCGGAAAATCGCCCGCACGTCGCGGGTTGGCGGGCGGCAGCGGCTGCTGGGCAGGCCGATCAGTTCCATGCAAAGCTTGTCGAGGTAGCCATCGCCGCTGGTGTATTCACCCTCGATCTTCATCCAGAGGTGATAGAAGGGCATCGCCTCGTCCGTGATCATGCGCTGAACCTCGCGGTAGTCGCCCGCGTCCAGCCGCTCAACCAGCTTCTGCCCCCATTCGGGCCAGTAGTTGCACAGGTGCACCTCGAAGGAGCGCACCCCCATCATGTGGCTCATCGTGAAGAAGAGGTTGTTGTCGATGATGCTGAGGCGGTCCACGAAATGGGTGCAGACATGCTCGAACTCCATCGCGTCGGTGCGTGGGGTCGCCCATTTCAGCCCGACGACGTTGGGGATATCGGCCAGCTTCTCGACCATCCCGAAAGAGACGCCACGGCTGGTCCAGAAGGTGTTGTAGATGATGATTCCGGTGTCGGGCGCGGCGTAGGCTGCGGCCTGCACAAACTCGAAAAAGTCGGCTTCGGTGTGATTGAAGTAGAAGGGGCAGGATACTTGGATGAAATCGACCCCGATGGTCTGCGCGGCGCGCGCCAGGGCCTGAAGTTCGCGCGTCGAGGTGGTCTGCGCACCCATTGCGACGGGAACGGTGTCGCCCGCCTCGGTGCGGACCGCCGTCGCCACTTTCACGCGCTCGTCGAACGACATTGTCGAAAAGTCGCCGGCCGCGCCCCCTGCCAGCAGCACCGCGTTGCCGGTGCGGGCGCCACGGTCGATCAGGAAACGAGTGTGGGCACGGATGGCATCAAGGTCGAGTGCCAGATCCGGGTCGCTGAACATGGTGGGAATGGTGATGTAGCAGCCACGAAGCCGCTGCTTCAGCGCATTCAGTCGATCAGTCGGCATAACGGTGCATCCTTGTCACTGGTCGCGTACCCCAGAACGCCTCTCCTAAACCTGTAGAGGTGCATCGTGGGTTGTGGTGGGGTCACTTGTCACGGACCGCTGCACCAGTTTTGCGATGAAGGGTCGAAGGTTACATTGCGGTTTGCGATGATTTCCTGACCTTTTGCGCGCGGCGCCCGACTCCACCGGGAATCACCCTCGGACGGGGCGTGTCTCGCTCAGCGTCCATGTGACCTGCGGGCGATACCGCGCCATTTCGGCCGGGGCGTGGCTTGCGCGAAACGCGCTTGGTGACTGGCCGAAATGCGCGCGGAAGGTGCGGGTGAAGACCGCTGACGACCCGAAGCCGCACATCAGCGAGATGTCCGCAATCGAGCTATGGCTGTAAAACAGCATTTCGCGTGCCTGCTCTAGCCTCACACGCATGTAGTACTGTGCGATAGAAGACTGGGTGCGCTTGAGGAACAGCCGTTCCAGCCGGCGCCGCGGCATCTTCACTGCCGCTGCCAGGTCCGGAACAGGCATCGGCGTCTCGATGTTTGCCTCCATCACCGAGATGAGGGCGCGTACGGGGTCCACGCCGCCCTCTTCACTTCCCCGGGGCTGAATGCGCTGAGCACCATCGGCACTACTGCGATTGGCGTGAACGAACCCATTTGCGATCTGACGCGCAAGGATCGACCCATGCTCGCGTTCCACCAGATCGAGGATCATGTCCAGTCCCGCGATACCCCCGGCACAGGTCAGGATTGGCGGATCGAAGATGAACCGCTGCTCGACAAGCTGCGTGTCGTGATAGCGCTCGCTGAACAGAGCCATCGCTTCCCAGTGACAGACAGCGCGGCGACCGTACAGAAGCCCGGCCTCGGCCAGCGCGAACGCACCGGTGTCGACCCCGCCCAACACAACCCCATGTGCGTGAAGCCGCTGGATCCAAGATACTAGCCGCCGCGACAGGAAGGACAGCGGGTCATTTCCCGAGATGATCAGCACCGTGTCATAAGGAAAATCCGAATAGATGCTGGCACTTGCACTCAGCGTCATGCCCGCCCCGCTTTCCACAGGGCTACCGTCTTCGGTAATGAAGTGCCAGTTGAAAAGTCGCTTTCCCGCAGTCTGGTTTGCGATGCGGAAAACTTCGATCAGGGGCACCAACGCATAGAGCGGGAATTGCGGCGCCAGATACAGCCCCACCTCTTCGTAGTTCCGGTTCGCGCGCACGTGAGCAGACCTCCGATTCGCCACCCTATCGCAATATGCCTTGAATCTGTCGTGAAGTGCAAACACGTCCCTTCTTTTCCCTGTATCCTTTCGGGACAGAACTTTTGGCGACGCAACCAGTGTCAGGCCAAGGCACCTCGAAGGACAGTGTCCCGGGAGCAGCGGGGCTATCGCTGGCAATGCCTGCGACGCTGTCGAAGAAGGCCGCCGTCCGGCGCCACGAAGCGCCGGGCGCGGCAAGGGTCAGACACCATGGCAACCTGCGGCGAAACGCGGGGGCCTGCAACAGAGAGGAGCTACGCATGCAATTCCCGAACACGCCGCGTTCAAGCCGCCGCCGGTTTCTCAAACAGGTTGGGGTCGCCACAGGAGCGGCCCTGGCAACACCTTGGCTCGGCAATCGTGTCTTCGCCTACAACAAGCCGATCGAGATCGTGCACTGGAGCTGGCTAGCCGCCTCCGACGGCGAGGTTTGGGCGCAGATGATAAAGAACTTCAATGATGCGCACATTGACAAGGGCATCCAGATCCGCATGGAACTGGTTCCAGAAGAACAGTACACCACCAAGGTCCTGAGCGCGGCGGCCACCGGCCAAGCGCCGGATTTCGGCTGGGGGACTGCCGGCAAGGCGGCGCGGATGGCCAAAGACGGCGTCATCGTCCCGCTGGATGATCTGATCGCGGCAAGCGGGCTCGACCTTGCCGATTTCACGGAATCCTCGGTGCAAGCGGCGCGCTATCCGAAGTATGACAACAAGATGTTCATGATTCCCATGGACTTGATGAGCCTGCAGCCGCTCATCAATCTTGATCATGTCGCGGCGGCTGGGCTTGATTCAAGTGCGATGCCGACTGACGAGGCCACGCTCATGGCCTGGGCCGAGGCGATGACCCAGCGCGAGGGCGACAAGGTCACTCGATCGGGCATCCTGATGACAGGTTCGGGCGTCCATACCACCGTCACTTGGGGCATCGTAGCCGAGCAGATGGGCTTCCAGCGCGCCAGCCCCGACCTGAAAACCGCCGCCATAAACCCCGAAGCGGGAATCAAGGCGATGGAGTGGGTTCTGGGGTTGTTCGACACGGCGAGGGTCGGAACCCGCGACGTGACCGACCGCTACAAAGCGTTCGGCGTGGGCCAGGGGTCGATCTTCTGGACCGGGCCATGGACGCTTTCGGGCTACATTAACCAGAGGGTGAACTTCGGTACATTTAAGATGCACAACATCGGCGGCAAGCAGCGTACCTATTTCGAGATGGGCGGGCTTGAACTCTATGTCCAGAGCGATCCTGGACGCTACGAGGCGACGATGGAGGCGGTGCGCTGGCTGTCGGACAACAGCTTCCTGTGGACGACGGTTGGCCGAGGCGCGGCGCCGCGCAAGTCGATCCTGGCCATGCAGGACTACCAGACAGCCGGCATTCCGTGGGACAAGCGCGGTGCCTTCATCGACGGGATGGCCATCGCCGACATCTTCGAGGTGCCCGTGCTCGATGGTCCGGACTTTACCATCTACTCGGGCGGCAACTTCCTCGCCAAGACGCTTGATCAGGTGTGGGCGGGCATCGCGACACCTGAACAGGCGATGACCCAGCTTCAGGAGGGCTGGCAGAAGTCGCTCGACAAGGGCTGATCCCACCCGGTGAGCGACACTTGCGTCTCGCCCACGCTCCCGGGCGGGACGCGCATCCGTCCAGCAACCGATGGTCCAGATGACCCCGCGATCCCGCGATCCCCTCTCGCCTCCGG
>Ga0172372_10012469_pt1 | contig 10646 bp, 10 predicted proteins | sample LakKiv5m_2_FD_114544 | JGI IMG/M metagenome (GOLD analysis project Ga0172372, IMG submission 114544) | Freshwater microbial communities from Kabuno Bay, South-Kivu, Congo - kab_092012_9.5m | ecosystem: Environmental > Aquatic > Freshwater > Lake | place: Democratic Republic of the Congo... | reverse complement strand
GTCAAACAGGTTTTTGCCCTTTGCGATTGCTCGGATGACCAGTTCGTTGATGTGGCTTAAGGCAAGGTTGTCCGGGTGCTTGTCGTCCGAACAAAAAAGCAGCATCTCGGGGTACTCATCGATTAGGTCAATTAGAGCCTCGAAGTTTTTGGCTGCGGAACCTTCCCGAATGGAGATTTTCATGCCAAGTTTTATTTTTCCCAGTGCTTCCTCGAAGGTAAAGCATTCGTGGTCCGTGCTTGGGCCTGCAGCTACGTACTTTTCGGCCAATTCACCCATTAAACCGGGAGCATGTCCGTCGATGGGCTTTCCATAGTGCTGGGAAATTCGAATTTTCTCCATGACCACAGGATCCCGGTTTACCGTTCCGGGCCAGTTCATCATCTCAGCGAGGTATAAAATCTCCGGGCGGCTCATCAAGGTTTCAATATCGGCTACATTGATTTCACCTCCGGCAGTTTCAAAGGGGGTTGCGGGCACACAGGATGGGGCCCCAAAAAAGAAGTGAAAGGGCACCTGTTTTCCATTTTCAATCATGTATTCTACTCCCTTCATGCCACAGACATTTGCGATTTCGTGAGGATCAGAGATGGTGGCCACGGTCCCATGAGCGACCGCAAGGCGGGCAAATTCCGAAGGAATCAGCATGGAGGATTCCACATGGACATGGGCATCAATAAATCCTGGGAGGAGGTAGGGTAATCCGGGTTTGGAATCTATTTTAGCTATTTTCTTAATTTTTTGATCTTCCACCTCGAGGGCAACCGGGTAGATTTGCCGGAGGTGGAGGTCAATGAGCTGTGCTTCTAGGATCATGGAATGGGGATGCAATGGATAATTTTTTTTGATTCAATTTACAGCAAGGATCTTTGATTTTTTGAAGATAGGTACTGCTAAAACTACTATATTTGCCCAGATTTTAAGCTGTAAATTAAGATTAGGTTTTTTGATGAACAAGATTGTCATCGCCATAGACGGGTATTCGGGTTGTGGAAAAAGTTCGACTGCGAAGGAGGTAGCCAAGAAACTTGGCTTTACCTACATCGATTCTGGCGCCATGTATCGCGCCACAGCCTTACATTTTTTAAATGAAAATCTATCTCCACTACGTCCCGAAGATGTAGAAAGAGGCTTGAAAGGTCTTCAAATTTCTTTTCAGCTCAATCCAACCACATCCCAACAGGAAACCTACCTCAATGGGGTTAATGTGGAGGATGAGATTCGAACGATGCGAATTTCCGAGCGAGTGAGTGAGGTGGCAACAGTGAAGGCAATTCGTACTGCCCTTGTAGCCCAACAACAGCAGCTCGGTCAAAAGAAGGGAGTGGTCATGGATGGAAGAGACATTGGCTCTGTGGTTTTCCCGGAGGCGGAACTGAAACTTTTCATGACCGCAGACGTAGAGACACGCGCACAACGTCGCCAAGTTGAATTGCTAGCCAAGGGGGAACAGGCATCCTTAGAAGAGATCAAATTGAACTTAGAAAGTAGGGATGAGGTAGACTCCAACAGGTCTGAAAGCCCCTTGCTGAAAGTTTCCGACGCCATTGAAATTGACACCAGCACCTTGACTTTTTCCGAACAAGTGGAACAAATCATTGACTTGGTAAAAAAAGTAACGCTTAATTAAATAACCTATGCAAGTAACCATTGACAAGAATTCAGGGTATTGTTTCGGGGTAGAATTTGCCATTAAAATGGCAGAGGATGAGATGGAAGACAAAGAGCCATTGTATTGTCTTGGAGATATTGTCCACAACGACATGGAAGTCAAGCGACTGACGGATAAGGGCTTGGTAGTGATTGATCGTGAAAATCTTCAAGGATTAAGCAATTGTAAAGTATTGATTCGTGCACATGGCGAGCCACCAGAAACCTATCGATTGGCGATTGAAAATAACATCGAATTGATTGATGCTTCCTGCCCAGTCGTTCTTAAGCTTCAGCATCGGGTAAAAAATGCCTTTGATAAAATGGAGCGTGAAAATGGTCAGATTGTTATTTACGGCAAAAAAGGGCATGCTGAAGTCATTGGACTTACTGGACAGACCTTGGAAAAAGCAATTGTGGTGATGGGGGATGCTGATTTGGAAAAGATAGATTACAGCCGACCGGTGACTTTATTTAGTCAGACGACCAAGAGTACCAAAGGCTTTTATGCTCTATCCGAAAAAATCGAAGAAAAAATCAAATCCACGAAAGGGGAGTTGACCGAGATTGATTTTAATTCCAATGATTCGATCTGCAGGCAAGTATCCAATCGTGAGCCTCAGCTCCAGCGCTTTTCTCAAGAAAACGAGGTCATCCTTTTTGTTTCAGGAAAAAAAAGTTCCAATGGGATGGCTTTGTATCAGGTCTGCCTTTCTGAAAATCCGAGGAGCTATTTCATTGAGAGTGAAGAAGAAATTGAACTCTCTTGGTTTCAAAATGCTGAGCGTGTAGGGATTTGCGGTGCCACATCTACCCCGATGTGGTTGATGGAACAGGTGAAGGCCTACTTGGATGGTATTGAGGAGCATTTGCTACAAGATTAAGGCTAGCTATCCACTTCAATTACCATTAATAAAAGTTCCAAACATTAATGTGCATTGCGCTCCATCTCAAAAGGTTTTTTCTTAGATTTGCAGCGTTTTTAGAGGCTTATAGTTCCATACAGATATGTCAAAAATAGTGAAGCTTAAAAAAGGATTTGATCTAAAGCTAGTAGGAAAGGCTCCCTCAGAGTTTTTGCAAGTAGCAGCAGCGACGACCTTTGCCATTAAACCATCGGATTTTCCGGGTATTCAGCGTCCAAAAGTTCTTGTTAATGAGGGAGATACTGTAAAAGCAGGCACTCCAATCCTCATGGACAAGGCCATGGACCAGGTAATCTATGCTTCTCCAGTCTCTGGAGAAATAGTGGAGATCAAAAGGGGAGACAAGAGAAAGCTTTTGGAAATAAAGATTCTTGCCGACGCCACAGTTACACATGAGAAATCAGGTGCTTTGGACCTCGGACAAGATCGAGCGACTCTAGCGGGCAAACTTGCTGCTTCTGGTGTTTGGCCAAACGTAATTCAGCGACCTTTTGGGATTGTTGCCAATCCTGCTGACAACCCGAAAGCCATTTTTGTTTCTGGGTTTGACACACACCCACTTGCTCCTGAAGTTCCGTTCTTGCTTCAAGGTGAGGAGCGCTATTTTCAGGCGGGTATCGATGCGCTTTCCAAATTGACTACTGGAAAAGTTCACCTCAATGTAGACGGTTCAAAGGCCGTTCCTGCAATTTTTTCAGGAATTAAAAATGCTCAAGTCAACCAGTTTTCTGGCCCTCACCCTGCTGGAAATGTGGGGACTCAAATTCACCACCTCGATCCAATTAATAAAGGAGATGTTGCTTGGACAGTTTCTCCTTATGGGGTGGCTCAAATCGGAAAATTTGTTTTGGAAGGCATTTACGATGCTTCCAAGGTAATTGCCTTGACAGGTTCTGAGATGAGTCAAAAAGGCTATGTAAAAACCTACACCGGAGCCAATGTGAGTACCTTTTTAGGAGGAATAGCTCAGCCTGAGACTTTACGTATCATATCTGGCAATGTATTGACAGGCGAAAAAGTTGAAAAAGATGGATACTTAGGATTTTACCACAACCAATTCACTGTAATTCCTGAAGGGAAATACGAGGAATTTTTGGGTTGGTTGAAGCCAAGTGCTACCAAGCTTAGCTTTCACAAGGCGATTGGCATGTTCTCATTTCTCAAGAGTGGAGAATTCAAAGTAGACACCAATACGCACGGAGAAGAGCGTCCATTTGTAGTTTCTGGAGTATTTGAGAAAGTGATGCCGATGGACATTTTACCTACCTACTTATTCAAGGCGATCGTGACCGAGGACTTTGATGAGATGGAGGAGCTCGGTTTGTATGAAGTGATTGAGGAAGATGTGGCGCTTTGCGAATTTGTAGATCCATCCAAAAATGAGCTACAAGAGCTTGTTCGTCACGGGATTGAATTGTTAATGTATAATTAAGCTATGAAGTTATTACAAAATCTCTTCGATGGAATGAAGCCAAACTTTGAGAAGGGCGGCAAGTGGGAAAAATTCCATACCCTGTATGAAGGGCATAGAACGATTGCCTTTGCCCCTGACTTGATTACCAAGTCCAAAGGCACACAAATCAAAGATGCTACAGATTTAAAGCGAGTGATGATCACTGTTGTGATTGCCATGATCCCAGCTTTACTGTTCGGTATCTTAAATATTGGTCATCAGCACTTCATTGCGACAGGCGCTGAAGGCACCTTCCTAGACAAAGCGATATTTGGAGCACTTTCCGTGCTTCCGATTTTGATTGTTTCTTATGCAGTTGGTTTGGCTACTGAATTTACCTTCTGTGTCATTCGTAACCATCCGATTTCGGAAGGGTATTTGGTGACAGGAATGCTGATTGCATTGGTGATGCCTCCATTTATTCCGCTCTGGCAGGTGGCTTTGGCTACTATTTTTGCGGTGGTAATTGGAAAAGAGGTATTTGGTGGCACGGGAATGAATATTCTCAATGTAGCCATGACCGCTAGAGCATTCCTTTACTTTGCTTATCCTGCGCAAATCTCTGGAGATTTGGTGTGGACCTATCTTGGAGATAAGACTACAGTAGATGGATTTTCTGGAGCAACTGCCTTAGCAGTAGCATACAATTCAAGTATCGATGGCACTCCTGTAGTGGAGGCCTTGTCTACCCACAATGCTGCTTTGGGTGCTGATTTTAGTTTTATGAGCATGTTTATGGGTTGGATTCCTGGTTCTATAGGAGAGACTTCCACCTTGATGGCATTGATTGGTGCAGTGATCTTAGTTGCTACCGGTGTAGCGAGCTGGAAGATTATTGTAGGTGGATTTAGCGGAGCCTATGTGATGGGCTTAGTCATGAATGCCTTGGCCGTGAATGAATACATGGCCATGCCTGCCGAATACCATTTAGTAATGGGAGGTTTGGCTTTTGGAGTCGTATTTATGGCTACTGACCCTGTATCTGCAGCGCAAACAGAGTTAGGTAAATGGATTTACGGAATATTGATTGGGGTGTTGACTGTCATCATTCGTGTGACCAACCCAGCATATCCCGAAGGAATCATGTTGGCGGTACTCTTTATGAATGTAGTGGCGCCATTGATTGATCACTATGTAGTTAAAGCAAATAAAACAAGGAGGTTACAACGTGCAACAGTCTAATACTTACATCATCGTCTATTCTGCTGTGTTGACCATTATCTTGGGATTGTTACTCTCAGGATCAGCACAGGTACTTGGCCCTTGGCAGCAAGAAGCCATCGCTTTGGATAAGAAAAAGCAAATTTTGGGAGCTGTGATTTCTGCAGAAGAAATTTCCGCAATGACACCTGAGCAAGTGAATGCCTTTTATTCTTCTCGAATTTCTTCCACTGTAGTAGATCTTACTGGTAAAGAAATTACCAGCGAAGGAGTCAGTGCAGAGAAGGTTGAAATCGCAAAGGATTACAAGAAGCCGGCTGAAGATCGTGCCTATCCTATATTTATCTATCATGCAGAAGGCAATCCTGAAGCCGTAGAATCTTACATCTTCCCGATGTATGGAGCAGGTCTATGGGATGCAATTTGGGGGTATCTTGCCCTTGATACAGACATGAACACCATTGGTGGGTTTACCCTTGCTCACGCTGCGGAGACCCCAGGTCTAGGTGCCCGAATTACAGAAGCGAAAGTGCAAGAGCGTTATGTAGGCAAGAAAATTTTTGATGAATCTGGTGCCTTGGTTACCGTGATGATGCAAAAAGGAGAGGGCAAAGAGTATGGAGATGATGCGCATAAAGTAGATGGCATGTCTGGTGCTACAATCACAGGAAACGGAGTGAATAACATGCTTAAGGCTTACATGGGGTACTATGAAAGCTATATCAAAGCAAAATCAACTCCTAAGGCAGCTGTTGCTGCACTTTAACATTCACTCATTCAACTTATATCATTATGAGTACGGAAACATTAGAAAAGGCAGTAGCCGCTAAGCCAGCTGAGCCAATTTTCTCGAAGCGCAGAAAGAAGCTTGTTACAGATCCATTAATTGATGACAACCCGATTACGGTTCAGGTATTGGGAATCTGCTCTGCCTTGGCAGTTACTACCCAGATGAAGCCTACTTTGGTGATGGCAATCTCGGTAATATTTGTAGTAGCTCTTTCCAATTTTGTGATTTCGTTGATGCGAAATACCATTCCTGCACGTGTGCGAATTATTGTTCAATTAGCGGTAGTAGCAACTTTGGTAACCTTGGTAAGTGAGGTTTTGAAAGCATTCTCGTATGACATGTACAAAGAGTTGTCCGTATTTATTGGATTGATTATCACCAACTGTATCGTAATGGGTAGATTGGAAGCTTTTGCGATGGGCAACAAGCCTTACGATTCCATGCTTGATGGTTTGGGATCAGCGCTTGGCTACTCCTGGATTATTCTTACCGTGGCTTTCTTCAGAGAGCTTTGGGGTTCTGGAGCAGTTTTTGGTGTTCCTGTTTTCGAGTACGTTTCCAGTTGGTTTGGCCCAGATTATAAGTTGGCCACCAATGGTTTGATGGTGACACCAGTTGGTGCATTTATTATTTTGGGTTTGATTGTTTGGGTACAACGTACCAAGACAGGATATGTAGAACATTAATTAAGACAAGCTGACCATGGAATTATTTAGCTTAGGTATTCGATCGATTTTCATTGATAACATGATTTTCGCGTACTTTTTGGGAATGTGCTCTTTTCTTGCGGTTTCCAAAAAAGTAAGTACAGCTGTTGGCCTCGGTGCTGCAGTAGTGTTTGTATTGGGTGTTACCGTACCTTTCAATTGGGTTCTAAATGAATTTGTATTGAAAGAGGGAGCGCTTACTTGGATTTCTGCCAGCTTGGCAACCATTGACTTGTCATTCCTTCGATTCATCATGTTCATTGCGATCATCGCTGGCATTGTGCAATTGGTGGAAATGGTAGTTGAAAAATTCTCTCCTGCATTGTATGGTCAGTTGGGAATTTTCCTTCCCTTGATCGCGGTAAACTGCGCCATCCTAGGGGGTTGTTTGTTTATGGCACAGCGGGATTACACCCTTGCTGAGTCTGCAGTCTATGGCTTTGGATCTGGCTTTGGCTTTATGTTGGCGATCGTATTGCTAGCGGCTATCCGTGAGCGTCTGAAGTATTCACAAGTTCCTAATGGATTGAAAGGTCTTGGAATCACGATGTTGCTTACTGGATTGATGGGCATTGCATTCATGTCATTTATGGGTATTGACCTTTAATAAGTATAAGTTTTACACAGAAGGCCCTGAAGTTTTTTCAGGGCCTTTTTTATGCATTAAAATATTGATTAACTTGATTGTGTTCACCTTGTTCCCTTAATGCTATGAAAACCATTTTCACCCTGTTGCTCGTCTTTTTTCTCCATGCTGTTGCCGTTGCGCAAAATGATTCTTGGATTGAATTGTTTTCTGGAAAAAATCTTGATGGCTGGAAAATTTCTGAAAACCCAGGTTCCTTTTCGATTGAAGACAAACTGCTCAAAGTCTCAGGCCCTAGAGGACATGCTTTCTATGTGGGAGAGGTTGGAAATGCTGACTTTAAAAACTTTGAATTGCTAGTGGAAGTGAAGACGATGCCCAAGGCCAATTCTGGGATCTTTATTCACACAACTTACCAGGAAACGGGTTGGCCAGAAAAAGGCTATGAAGTACAGGTAAACCAAAGTCATTCAGACTGGAGGAAGTCAGCGAGCCTTTATGCGGTGCAAGATGTTCGCGAGGTGTATGTACAGGATGGAGAATGGTATACCTATCATGTGGTGGTCAAGGGAGATCAAATTTCGGTAGCCCTCAATGGCAAAGTAGTCATGGAATACGACGAGTCAGCTGACACCAAACGCACTATTGGTAACGACCCAAAACGCTTTGACCGTGGGACAATCGCGCTTCAAGCACATGATCCTGAAAGCGTGATTTACTACCGCTCCGTTAAAATTAAACTTCTTGATTGAGTTTGTTGTTGATTCTATGCGCGGTTAAACTTATTCTAATTCCTTGTTTATGGCATTTACCTACCGAAAACTCCTCTCGTACTTCCTTAGAGGATTGTTGTTTCTCACTCCTTTGGCGGTAACGGTCTATGTAATCTATCAACTTTTTCTTTTTCTTGACAATCTGATTCCAGTCCCCATTCCGGGAATTGGGATCTTAATGGTCTTTGCGTTGATTACTTTTGTGGGGTATTTGGCAAGCTTATTTTTTACCAAGCCCCTATTTGATTGGTTTGAGCGTGGTGTATTCAAAATCCCTTTTGTAAACCTACTTTATACCTCTATCAAGGATTTGATGGGGGCCTTTGTGGGAGAAAAAAAGAAGTTTAACTCCCCCGTTCTGGTAGAAGTTTCTGAGAATATGAAGCGACTCGGATTTGTCACCCAAGAGGACATGACTGCCGTTGGTGCACCTGATTTTGTAGCGGTTTATTTCCCACATAGCTACAATGTATCTGGAAACGTATTCTTGGTGAAGCGAGAGAAGGTTACGCCACTTAAAGGGGTTAAAAACTCAGATGTGATGAAGTTTATGGTCTCTGGAGGCGTGTCTACTATTGAACAGGCTAAGGAAGGGGTCTAATTTTTTAACAGTCAAATTGACCCAAATGATGGTCCATGTGTTTGGCGTGGAATAGTTCCCATTCTTCGAAGTTGAGCGGCCCAAACCCAGGGTGAGGAGTATGCTTCATTGGATTTTCCTGAAACAGCAGGTGGTAAGCATCATAGCTTTTGATTAGCTCTGTTTTTGCAGTTTCTAGATCTGGAAAGCGCAGGTCGAGTAAGGTGTCAGGCAATCCTGGCGCTTTGATGCCTTGTGGAAAAGGGAGATCTGTAAATAGCAGAGCATGTTTTCGGGCCAATTGTTTTTCTGTCGGCTCGAATTCAGGAATTGGAATTCTTCCTGCAGACATTTTTAGGGTGAGCGTCAAATGTTCCACCATGTGCTGAGGAGTGAGGATGCCAAATTTGGCTTCGGATTGAAGGCATAAGTGCTGTAGCCTTTGGACTAGTATTTCTTTGGTCATGATCGTGGATTTTAGGTAAAAAAAAGCGTTTGATAGTATCAAACGCCTTTAATCATTAATGAACTCTAGAATATCGATTTAGCTTCCGCACATCTCGCAACCCTCTGGATCATCCAGGGAGCAAGCGATTGCATCTTGCTTTTGTGTTTTTACGTTCTCCATTTCGTTTGCCTTCTCCATTTTTGGTTGCTCGAGCTGAGACTTGTCCAAGGTAAACTTGATTGCTGCCGTAGCTGCTTGGGAGCGTAGGTAGTACATGCCTGTCTTCAGTCCTTTTTTCCATGCATAGAAGTGCATGGAGGTAAGCTTACCAAAGTTTGGATCCTGCATGAAGATGTTCATACTTTGAGACTGGCAAATGTAGGCACCACGATCTGCAGACATATCAATGATGATTTTCTGAGAGATCTCCCAAACCGTCTTGTAGAGGTCTTTGATATTTTGTGGGATTCCAGGAACAGAAAGAACCGATCCATTGGTAGAGATGAGGCGATTTCTCATGGTATCATTCCACAATCCCAACTCAATCAAATCTTTCATCAAGTGCTTGTTGACTACAATAAACTCTCCAGAAAGAGTTCTTCGTGTATAGATGTTAGAGGTATAAGGCTCAAAGCATTCGTTATTACCCAAGATCTGTGAAGTAGAAGCAGTTGGCATTGGAGCTACCAATAGGGAGTTTCGCAAGCCGAATTTCTTCACTTTTTCTTTCAAAGAATCCCAATCGTAGCGACCAGATTTAGGGGTAACACCCCACATGTCAAATTGGAGAATTCCTTTGGAAGCAGGGCAGCCATCGTAGGTTTCGTAGGTGCCTTGAGTCTTAGCAAGCTCCATGGAAGTTTCCACGGCAGCGTAGTAGATGGTTTCGAAGATATCTTCGTTCAGTCCCCTTGCTTCTACGGAGTCGAAAGGCATTCTTAACAGAATGAATGCATCTGCTAGACCTTGAATGCCCAAGCCAATTGGACGGTGTCTAAAGTTGGATTTTCTAGCTTCCTCTACTGGATAGTAGTTGATATCAATCACCTTATTCAAGTTGCGGGTAGCCACTTTGGTGATCTCGTATAGTTTCTGGTGGTCAAAGCGTAGGACACCATCTTCACCAGCGATCACAAATTTAGGTAGGGCAATCGAGGCAAGGTTACATACTGCTACTTCATCAGGAGCGGTATATTCGATGATCTCGGTGCAGAGGTTAGAAGATTTGATTGTTCCCAAGTTCTGCTGGTTGGATTTTCCATTTGCAGCATCCTTGTAGAGCATGTATGGGGTACCGGTTTCAATTTGAGATTCCAATACTTCAAACCATAGTTCTTGAGCCTTGATCGTTTCTCTTGCTTTTCCTTCCTTCTCGTACTTTTCGTACAATCTCACAAATTCTTCTCCATGGCAATCTGAAAGACCAGGAGCTTCATTAGGGCAGAAAAGAGACCAGTCTTCGTTGTTCTGTACGCGCTGCATAAATAGATCTGGAATCCACAAAGCATAGAATAGATCTCTTGCACGCATCTCTTCCTTACCATGGTTTCTTCGTAGTTCAAGGAAGTCCTT
>Ga0172372_10012467_pt1 | contig 10647 bp, 4 predicted proteins | sample LakKiv5m_2_FD_114544 | JGI IMG/M metagenome (GOLD analysis project Ga0172372, IMG submission 114544) | Freshwater microbial communities from Kabuno Bay, South-Kivu, Congo - kab_092012_9.5m | ecosystem: Environmental > Aquatic > Freshwater > Lake | place: Democratic Republic of the Congo... | reverse complement strand
GAATCGGCTTGTTGTGCCGACAGTGCGGCCCCACCTTCCGTTACCGGGTTTATCGGCAATCATGGTCGTGGCCTTCATGCTGATTTCGTCAATCGTGCCGATTTTGCGGTCGACCTGGATTGCCTTGAGCGGGCTTCATTTCGATAAGTTGCAAAAAAGGATCCAAATCCAAAAACTTGAAGAGCCCCCAGCGGAGCCGGAGGCGGAGTGAGTGGGGCGCAATGAAGTTCACCCGCTCACTCCGGTGCTTCGCACCTCCGTTCGGGGCTCTTTTGATTTTCAGGAATGTTTCTTGATTTTTCGCAATCAGCAAATCGACGATTGGGTTGACGGCGAACTTGCATGATTCGGAAATGATTTGAAGAACTTGTTTTTCGAACCAAATCAAACAATGGAGCCGGCCCTGGCACGAGGCAGGTGTCGGGCGTCAACTCATGGATTGGCTGTGGAAGAGGGCTGAAGCATCAGAGTTTCGCTGCCGCCCAGGCCGCGAGGGTTTCCCGCTCGATCTTGCTGTTGTGCCTGCGGTCCACTGGAAATCGCGGGTGAACCATGACGCAGGAGATGGGCAACCCCGCCTTGGTGGCCCGTTCCAGCGCCTTGGCGGCCATGGTGTCGGGCGCCCCGGGCGCGGGTTCCAACACGAGCGCCGCGCGACCCTTCCCGCAGGCCACGAGCGCCGCGCGGGCCACTCCCGGCAAGTCAAGGAACATCGCCTCCGTGGCATCCGCTGGAATCGCCCTTCCCGCCACGCTCACCACCTGGGCCTGCCTGCCGAGATACCAAAGCATTCCGCCCTCATCGAGCCAACCGAGGTCGCCGGTCCGGTGCACCACCTCTCCATTGAGGATGATCTTGTGACGCTCATCGGCCTTGGGGCGGTTCCAGTAAGCCCGGGTGACCTGGGGGCCGGCCACCGCGATTTCGCCCCGGCCGCCATGGGCCAGCGCTTGTTGAGAATCCATGCCCGTGGCTCCCCCTTCCGGAAGGATCATCACCCGCGTGCCGGGGGCGGGCCGACCCAGGCAGATGCCGCGGCCTGCGCGCGTGACTTCCAAGGCTTCGCCAAGGATTTCCCGGTCGGATGCGCATGCCACCGGCAGCGCTTCGGTCATGCCGTAGGGGGTGTGCAGCCTGGCGTCGGGCCGCAGAAGCGGCCTGACGCGCCGCACCAGCGTCCAGGGCACCGGCGCCCCGGCGGAAACGAGGCGCTTGAGTCCTGACAGTCCGCCGCGTGATTCCGCGCCGGCGGCGAGGCGGGCCAGCACCGCCGGCGACGCGAACAGGTTGTCCACCCGGTGGCGGGCCGCCAAATCGAGCAGCATGCCGGCGTCGACCGAGGCGGGGCGGGTGAAGTCCATGGGCGGAATGACAGCGGTCATCCTGAGGACGGGGGCGTAGAGGCCGAAAAGCGGGAAGGTCGAGAGGTCGGTTTCCCCCGGGACGATGTCAAGCATCGATCCGAGCGCCGAAACCTGCGCGGCGAGGTTGCCGGCGGAGTAGACGGCTCCCTTGGCCGGGCCGGTGGATCCGCTCGTGTAGAGGATGGCGGCCGTGTCGCCGGGGCCCGCCGGGTGCGAAGGGGACCCGCCCGCGGCGGCCTCGCGGAGCGCCCGGCACCCGGGCACCCAGCCGGCGCCGAGGCTGGCGACGACGCGCGCCCTTGGGCAGAGTCCGAGGGCCCAGCGGGCGATGATGGCCTTGGGAGACCCGATGAACGCGTGGCAGTCGGCCTCGCCAAGGCACTTCCTGAGCCCGGCCAGTCCCATGCCCGGGTCGACCATCACCGCCACGGCCCCGATCCTTAACAGGCCGAAAAGGGCGGCGAAGAGGGTTGGCGAGGGGGGCGCCATCATGGCGACGCGGCAGCCGGGCCCGATGCCCATCGCCAGCATCGCCACCGCGAGCCGGTCGGAGGCCTCGGCGAGCCGCTCAAATGTCCATGACTGCCCGGCTTTGCGCCGGGAAGGGGCCATGATGGCGACAGCCCGGGGGCGGTCGCTCACGGCCTCCTCGAGAAGGAGGGGGATCAGCTTGGAAATGGTCCCATCCTCAGGGCGTAAGGAAGGCCTCGATCCGTCGGGAACATTCTAGAGGCTCATCTTCCATGAGCCAGTGTCCCGCCCCGTCAAGGACATGCGCCTGGGCCCCCGGCCAGGCCTTGCGCCAGTGCTCGAGGAACGGCGGGGTGAAGACGAAGTCACGAAGGCCCCAGAGCAGCAGCATGGGCTTCGACGCCAGGCAGGGCAGGGCCTCGGAGACATGCCTGACGAGATTCCAGGAAGGGTGTCCTTCGGACAGGGGGATGTCGAGGACGAAGCCGTGGATCGCCGCGCGTTCGTCCCACGAACCGTATGGCGCGAGGAAACCCCGGGCGGCCCCCTCGTCCAGCGGCCTGGTGACGCCGTGCCTGATGGCGCCCTTGACGAACAGGTTGAGCCCCCTGACAAGCCATGAGCCGAGGAGGGGAGTCCTGGCGAGGCGGAGGGAGGCGGGGATGGAGGCGCCGGGGGGCAGTCCGAACCCGGCGGTGTTCATGAGGACTAGCCTGCGCACGCGGCCGGGGTTCCTCACGGCCCAGGCCAGGGCGATCATGCCGCCCCAGTCGTGGGCGACCAGGTCGACAGGCTCGCCGGGCACGGTCATGTCGAGGAGTTCGGCGAGGTCGTCGACGCGCTCGGCGAGGCGGTGGTGATAACCGGGGGGCGGGAGGTCGGAGAGGCCGCAGCCGAGGTGGTCGGGAGCGATGACGCGGTGCCCCCCGGCGAGCGCCGGAATGACGCCCCGGAAGAGGAACGACCAGGAAGGGTTGCCATGCACGAGGACGACGGGCGGGCCGGAGCCCTCGTCGACATGGTGCATCCGGGAGCCCGAGGCGAGGGCGGGCCACCTGCCGCGGAAGGGAAACGAGCCGGGCGCCAGGCGGGAGAGGACCCGCGCGGCGCGGGCCGGCACCGGCGCCGTCACCATGTCGCACCAAGCATGAGGCAGTTGAGGCCGCTGCCGATTCCCAGGAGGCCGACGCGCCTGCCGGGGGCGAGCAGCCGCCTCTCGTCGGCCAGGGCGACGGTGGCCGGGAGCGCCGCGGTGCCCATGTTGCCTAAAAACGGATAGGTTGAGTAGACTTGGTGGCTCGACAGCCCGAACGAGGCCAGCATGGCGTCGCGGTGCGGCGCGCCCACCTGGTGGCAGACCACCTGGTCGAAGTCGCGCGGCATCATGCCCATGGCCTGCAGGAACGCCTCCCATGTGCGCTTGCCCAGCTCGAGGCCGTGGCGGAGGACGGCGACGGAGTCGGTGGCCATGGTCTGCACCACGGGCCCCAGGCCCGAGGCGAGGTGGACCAGAGGCGAGCCGGTGAGCGTGTCGGCCAGGCCCCAACGGCACAGGGAGTGGAACCGGGTGTCCGACTGGCTCACGCCGCCGTGCAGCCTGGCGCCGATGCCGCGGCCCCGCCCCTCGCCCACCACGACCGCCGCGGCGCCCGACCCGCCGGTGAGCGTGGCCAGGGTCTCCCGGTAGTTTTCCATCGTGGGGCAGGCCAGCAGGTGGGAGATGGCGCGCTCGGTGATCTCGCGCGCCGACTCGCAGGCGACCACCACCCCCGAGCGGATCTGGCCCAGTTCGATCCGGTTGGCGAGGTCGATGATGCCGGTGAGGACGCCCAGGCAGGCGTTGGAGATGTCGTGAACCCAGCCGGCATGGCGGGCGCCCAGCAGGTCGGCGACACGGCAGGCGGTGGCCGGTTCGAAATGCTCGCGGCAGACGGAAGTGAAGAGGACGGCGTCGATCTCGGCGGGATCGCGGCCGGCGCGCTCGAGCGCCATGCGCGCCGCCCGGGCCGCGCTTTCCGCCAGGGGCGCGCCCGGTTCCCACCAGCGCCTCTCCCGGATGCCCGTCATCGCCTCAAGCTGGCCGCGCGGCACGCGCAGCGACTTGAGCGCCGGTTCCAGCCGCTCGTCCAGTTCCTCGCTGGAAACCACGACGGGAGCCAGGGCGCATGAAAACGACTCGAGGCGCACCCGGTCGTAGCGGGGAACCATCATCTTGCCGCCAAATTCAATCATAAAAACAATTTAACGCATGGCGGCGGGTTCGGCCACAATCGGTTTCCAGCGGAGGCGGAACCTTTCCATGCCGTAGATCACCTTGTCGCCCACCACGAGCCAGCCACGCGCCTCCACTTCCCGGGCCGATTCGTCGCGGCCGGTGATTTCCGCGGAAACCGTCACATGGCGGATTCCGGGGGTCACCTGCCCGCGGTAGACCCACCGATGCGGGGAACCGTCGACGAGGTCGCCCGTTCCGGGCCCCCAGCGGCGCAGGCAGTCGTACCACACCAACTGCAGGAACGCCTCGAGCCCCAATGAACCGGGCCAGACCGGGTCCTGGTAGAAATGCGCCTTGAAGAACCACGCCTCCGGATCGACCTCGACCCTGCCCTCGAGCCAGCCGAGGCCTTCGGGCCCGCCCTCGGGAAGCCAGGCATAGGTGTCGAGCATTCGCCAGCGGTCGCGGGGAAGTCCCGGCCCCGCGGGAACCGGGGTGAAAACGGGGGCCTCCGCCGGCCCGGGCTTCCAGGGCTTGGCGTCGGAGAGGCCGACCTGCCGCGCCAGCGCCTCCTTGGGGAAGAATCCGAACGAGGTCTGGCCCGAGTAGACCGGTTCGCCATCGAGGCGGGTGTCGAGGTCGTACTCAAGGATGATCATCCCGGCGGAGCGCGAGACCTTGGTCTGCGTCACGGTGGTGGCGAGGGTGCCGCGGCCGGGAACGACGCGGCGGTGGCGGACCGCCGAGCCGCCGAGGTTGCGGAACGACACATCCACCGGTGAGAGCAGGGCGGCGCCGCCGTGCGCCGCGAGCCAGCCGCACACCTGCAGCGCCGCCTCAAGCAGCACGGCGAACGGCACCTCCGGCTGGCCCGACTCGGCGATGTACCAGGGATCGGCGGGAACATCGTAGGCCCCGCGGGCCCTGGCGCCCGGGAGCAGCTTCCACGGTTCGGCCTCCACCGCCTCGATGCGGTCGAGGAACAGGAAAGGCGGGCCGGGCAGCCTGGCGATGACGCGGCCGGAATCGAAGATCCGGTAAGGTTCGCCGAACGCCTCGGAAGGCTTGCCGACGCAGTAGGCGAGGATCCGCCCGCGGGAGTAGGTCGCGGCGGGGCCCGGCGGGGCGGCGTCGCCGGCGCGCCACAGGGCGCTTATCGCGGACCCTGATAATCCGTTGAATGTGACCGCGAGGTTCTCCACCGAGACGATCTGCCTGCCGTCAATCAGCAGGATGGCGTCGGCCAGCGCGGAGGGGGCCGGCTCGAGGGAGCGGCCCGTCACGGTGATCTCGTAACGGAGCACGCGGCAGCCGGGCACCACCTGGCCCCGGCAGCGCAGCCGGCTGGTGATCCCGGGAGTCGGTTCCGCCGTCCACGAGCCTTCCTCGCCGAGCCAGCCCCATCGCCACATGAGCAGCCGGAGCGTCTGGGCGCACGCCTCGTACATGAGCGTGCCGGGCATCACCCTGTCATCGACGAAGTGGCAGACCATGTGCCAATCGTCGGCGCTGATGGCGAGTTCCGCCGCGATGAACCCGAGGCCGTGGGCCCCGCCGGCCGGGTCGATGGCCGGAACCGTGTCGAGCAGGGCGAGGCGTCCGCCGGGCAGGCGGGGGGCGCGGAGCGGGGGAAGGTTCGCGAAGGCGGCGCCGAAGGCCCCGGCGAAGTCGCCCGCGCGGAGCGCCGCGACCTGCCGCGCGTCGAGCGAACCGGCGCCCGGCGGCGCCGGCACCGGTGGCGCCAGCGAGGCGTCGACGGACTTGGCCGCCGGCATCACGAGGCCCTTGCCGCCGGCCAGTTCCGCCGGCGTGAAGAAGCCGGCGCAGCCTTCCCGCATCGACAGGAGCGGCTTGCCGTCCACGGTGGCGTCGTACCGGAAGCGGAACAGGTGGGTTTCGCCGTGGCGGAAGAACTTGTCGACGCTGATGTCGTAGACGATGGTGGATCCGGGCCCCGGCCGCCGGTCATGAAAGGTGATTTCAGCGTCGAGAAGGCGGTAATAGGCCAGGCCCCGCGTCTTGAAGTCGATGCCCAGCCATCCGGCCAGCAGCATGTCGGCCTGCCCGGCCTCGACCGACACGGCCAGCGGGATGGCCCCCTGGTCGAGGTACCAGGCGCCTTCCATCACATCATGCTCGGTGACCACCCGGCCATGGCTCATCGAGCAAGGCTCGCCCTCGATCAGGGTCACGCGGTGAACAAGCAGCAACGGCTCATCGGGCAGGCGGACGCGGGAAGGGTAGCCGTCCACCGGCGCGAACCGCGATCCCATGGCATGGGCCACGCTTCCGCGGGCGAAGCTGACGCACTGCTCCCAGGTCATCGAGCGGCGGACATCGGGAAGGGCCCCGGCTTCCATGGTCGCCATGACCGCGCCGGGGGCATCCGGTTCCGGCTGGCGTGCCGCGAGGGCGCCCAGCCTTGAAAGCCGGTCGAGGGCGCCGGCGTGGGCCCCGAGCCAGGCGCCATGGGCCTCCCGGGTGGCGGCCATCGCCTCGGGCCAGCGGCCCCATGCTGCCGCGGGCTCTCCTTGCGCGACGGCGGGTGCGGATTCCGCCGCGACGGGCCGAGTGGCCGGCGTTGAAACGGGCCGGGCCGGTTCCGGCGCGGACGGTGCTGGCGCCGCCTGGCGCCTTCGGCCCGCGAACAACGGGGCGGGCCTCGGGCCGGCGGCATGGCGGCGCGGCGGGGGAGCGGCCCCGGGTTCGGGCGTGCCCGGCCATGTCCAGCCGCACCGGTGCGCCACGAGCAGGGCCAGGGCCTGGGCCAGCGGAGCGAGGTCGTCGCGTACGGGCGGATGGATCGCCGCGGTCGCGTGGGGTTTTCCGGCGAGGGTCTTGCCGATCCACCGCGACATCCCGGTGCCGGGCCCGGCCTCGAGGAACAATCGGGCGCCCTCGTCATGCATCCGGTTGACGACCCTGGGCAGGTCGAGCGGCTCGAGGATTCCCCGGGTCAGGGCGTCCGCCAGCCCCGCGGGATCATGGGGTTCCGAGCGGCCCGTGGCGGTGAAATAGACATCGACTCCGGGGCGTTTTTGTCCGTGACGGTGGTGCAGTTGGCGATAGGCGTCGGCGCACGGACGCGCCGCGGAGCAATGACCCGCCGTCGAGTCGGCCAGCGGCGTGAAGCGCCCGACGAAGGGGGCCAGCCAGGCGGCCAGGGCCCGCACCTCCCCTCCCACGACGCACTCGCCCGGCGCGAGCGAGGCCAGCAGGAAAACCCTGTCCTGCCCGGCCAGCGATCGCAGCGCCTCCGAGGCGTCGGCGAGCAGCAGGGCGTTGGCCCAGCGGAAATCGTCATCGGGCCTCAGCCGGAAATGGATGCGCGCGGCGCGCCATGGCTCGACGAGGTCGTGGGTGAACAGGCTGGAAAGGAGCAGGTCCTGCCGGAGGCCCTCCAGGTCGGGCCAGATGTCGGCGGCCACGAGTTGTGTCGATTCGCCGAGGCTGTAGCCCAGGGTGGCCGACCACGGCACGCCCAGCCGGTCGAGCACCCGGGCCGTGAGCCTGCCAAGCCCGACCTGGGCGAGGATTTTCTGGCATGGCGTCGCCCCCGCGACGGCGTCGGGCGAACCGCGCCAGAAGATGTCGGGCCTGACAATTTCCAGGTCGAGGTCCTCCGCGGCGATGGCGGGAAAAGCCCTGGCCAGGGCCCGTCCCATGCCGGCGAAGGCGCTTCCCGAACCGGGAAAAACCAGGGCGATCCGCCCACCGAGGGGTTCGGGCGAGGAAAAGGCGCGGCCCTCGAACCGGGCCGAAAGCGTCGCGAGGGATTCGGCTCCACCCTGCCTCACATAAGCCGCGACGGCGCGGCGCAGTTCGGAAACCGATTCCCCCGGCCGAGGCACCAGGGCCAGTCCCAGTCGCGCCGCGGGGTTTGCCGCGCCGCGTCCCGGGCCCGATCCATCCGAGGCTTCCATGAGGGCAGCCAGTTCGTCGGCGCCATTCGCCTCGAAAGCCCGCAACGGCAACCCGGGGGCTTCCGCGGGTGTCGGGGCCGCCGACGATTCCTCCACCAGCACGGCCGCGCAACCGGCGTGCCTGTCCATCAGGCAGGCGCCGCCGGTGCGGGGTTCCATCGGGGAGGTCCTGAGCCAGGCGTCGCCGTCGCCGGGGTCGGCCAGCGGCGAGGGGCGGATTCCGGGGGGGCCGCCCGCGGGAAGCCGGTTCGACTCGAGGCAGCCGATGATTTCCACCACGCACTCGAGGCCGGCGGCGTGGTCGGGCGCCCCGGTCGCGATTTTTCGGCGGGCCGTCGCCACCCCGTCGCGCCGCGTCCGCGGAGCCAGGAGTTCCACGAGGGCCTGTTCGATCTCGGGACCGTCGGCGACCAGCCAAGCCTGCACCGTGCCCGGATGCGTCTCGCAGGGCGCCAGCGCCGATTCCACCGCCTGGCACACCTGGGCGCCGGAAGGGTCGGGGCCACCCTCGCACGCCACCCCCTTGAGGATGGCGACGGGCGACCGGCCGGCCTTGGCCGCGGCCTGCAACCCCGCCACGGCCATCGCCACGGCGCGCGGCGGTCCGTGGGATTCATCGGCCTCGACGGCACCGACAAGCGCGAGGTCGACCTCGCCACCTTCCAGCGCGTCGACCGCCGCCTGCAGCGCCGCGACTCCCGAAAGCGGACCCGCCGAGATGGTGATCGACGGCCCGGTGAGGCGGAACTCCCTCGAGATCCGGCTTGGCGCCAGGCTCACCAGCGCCCCGAGCGTGCGCTCGGCGTCCAGAGGCGGGTGGGCGTGGTCGCGGTCGGCGGGCGGCACGAGGTGGCGAAGGTGGAAACGGCTGGCCCTAGGATCGAGGCCCGCGCCCAGGTACACGCCGGTCCTTTTGGGCAGCGGCCCCGAGGCTTCAAGGCGCGCCAGCAGGCGGGACGCCGCTTGCCAGGCCACGGCCTGCTGCGGAAGCATTCCCTCAAGCTCGGTGGGTGGAATCGACTGGTGGAACGCCTCGGGGAGCGAATCACCCGCGACAAGCCTTTCCTTTCCCAGGACGGCGAGCGTGGGAGGCGAGACACGGTCGAAGGCGACGGCCACGCCGCCTGACAGATGCTCCTCCACGAGCAGGTGGGCGTTGACGCCCCCGAACCCGAAGCCGCTCAGCGCCGCCCGCCTCGGAACCCCCGGCCCCCTCCGGCGCCATTCCTCCGGCGCCTTTGGCAGCCGGAACGGGCTTCCCTCAAGCGGGATTCCCGGGGCGGCCGACTCGAAGCCCGTGGCCGGGGGCAAGACGCCCTCGGAAACCGCCATGAGGACCTTGGCCAGGGCCGGCGCTCCCGCGGCGGTGAGCATGTGGCCGACATTCGCCTTCACCGAGCCCAGGACGCAGGCCCCGGCCGGCGCCCCGGACCACACCTCCTTGAGGCTGGCGAACTCGACCCGGTCGCCAAGCGGAGTTCCGGGAGCGTGGCACTCCACATAGTCGATCATGTCGGGCGACCAGCCCGCCCGGGCGTGGGCCCGGCGCATGGCGTCGGTTTGTCCGGCGGAGGAGGGCGTGAGCAGGTGGCCCGCGGGATCGTTCGACAGGCCCGCCGCGACGATGACGCCGAGGATTTTCTCGCCCCGGGCAACCGCGTCGGACAGGCGCCTCAGCGCGAACACCCCGGCCCCCTCGCCCACCACCAGGCCGTCGGCGCGGCCGTCGAACGGCGAGCAGCGTCCCGAGGGCGAGAGGGCCCTCAGCCGGGAGAAACCTGTTTGGATGTAGAGCGGATCCGGGCAGGAGACGCCACCGGCCAGCACGAGGTCGGCGCGGCCACGAGCCAGCTCGCCCATGCCCAGGGCCAGGGCGTAGTAGGTGCTGGCGCAGGCCGCGTCGAGGGTGAGGCAGGCGCCCCGGGCCCCCACCGACTCCGCCAGGGCCCGCGCCGGGGCGAACGCGGGGTTCACGGCGTCGTCGCGCGGGTCGCCCGCGTCGCGGACAACGGCCCCTAGGGCCTCCAAGCCCGCGGAGGCTTCGCGCCTTTCACGCGCCATCGAGGTTTTCGTCGGCAGGGCGATGTGGCCCAGCACCACGCCAATCCGGGCCGGAGCGGGCAGCGACAGGCCACTGAGCGCCATGGCGCCGGCGCGCGCGGCCAAGGCGCGGCCGGGATCACCCGGCCCTTCGGGTAGTTCGGCCAGCAGGCAGGCCCGCGTCGACAGCACGCTGTCGGCCCGGGCGCCGGACGGGTCGCGGAGCGATTCCGGATCGGCGCCCCATCGGGACGCTGGAACCGGGCCGCTGGCCGATTCCCGGGCCAGAACCATCCGCCACAGGCCGTGGGCGTCGACGCCGGGGGGGAACCATCCCCCCATGCCGACGATCGCGACGGGTTCCTGCCGTGCCGGGGCCATCGGGGTGGTCTCAGGTCGCGCCGGCGGCGCGGAGTGTGGTGTGGCGGAATGCCCGGGCCAGCGACGCGTCGATGGTGCATTCCAGGCCGCTCACGCGCGCCGAGGCGTTCCCCGAGGCGTCGAGGAATTCGGCATCGGCCACGAGCGCGTGGTCGGTCGAGCGGGTCACGCGCATCACCAGGCGGCAGCCCTCGGCGGGAAACCGGCCGAAAAGCTCGAGCCTTCCCAGCCGCGAAGGCAGGCATCCGGCGTG
>Ga0172372_10012465_pt1 | contig 10648 bp, 11 predicted proteins | sample LakKiv5m_2_FD_114544 | JGI IMG/M metagenome (GOLD analysis project Ga0172372, IMG submission 114544) | Freshwater microbial communities from Kabuno Bay, South-Kivu, Congo - kab_092012_9.5m | ecosystem: Environmental > Aquatic > Freshwater > Lake | place: Democratic Republic of the Congo... | reverse complement strand
CTATATAATAATATTATTATAACACGTCCATTAGAGGACGACAGCGATTGGTTTAGCTCAAGGCATTTGTGAGCGAGGCGCCGGAGTTGACTAAAGCGTCAATGAGGACGCCGAGCGAACAAATAACACAGAGATAAGCCAATCGAGTAAGTCCTCTACTGCTAGAATCATAGCCGTGAACAAGCTCAACAACACCGACCCCCAAATCGCCGATCTTATCGCCAAAGAACAGCGCCGCCAAGAAGAAAACATAGAACTAATCGCTAGCGAAAACTTCACCAGCGAGGCAATTATGGAGGCGGCTGGTAGCTGCCTAACTAACAAATACGCAGAAGGTTACCCAGCTAAACGCTACTACAGTGGCTGCGAGTATCACGATGAGATCGAGAACCTAGCGATAGAGAGACTTAAAGAACTATTCGGCGCCAAATACGCTAACGTCCAGCCGCACTCAGGAGCGAATGCTAACCTAGCAGCGTTTATGGCACTGCTCAACCCGGGTGATACTTACCTAGGCATGAGCCTTAAAGAAGGCGGACACCTAACTCACGGCTCGCCTGTAAACTACTCAGGCAAATGGTTTCAGGTAGAGAGCTACGGTGTCAACGCCGAGGGCTATATCGACTATGACGCGCTTGAAGAGCAAGCACTAGCAGTGAAACCCAAGCTAATAATAGCTGGCGCCTCAGCTTATCCACGCATTATAGATTTCCCGAGATTCAGAGCTATCGCCGATAAAGTAGGAGCCCTATTAATGGTAGATATGGCCCACATAGCTGGACTAGTGGCTGCTGGCGTTCATCCTAGCCCTATACCTTACGCTGATATAGTCACTTCCACCACCCATAAGACCCTAAGAGGTCCTCGTGGAGGCATCATACTGACCAACTCAGAAGAGATAGCCAAAAAAGTCAATTCAGCCGTGTTCCCCGGAACTCAAGGCGGCCCATTGATGCATATCATCGCAGCTAAAGCCGTATGCTTCAAAGAAGCTCTGAGCCCCGAGTTCAAGAGCTACCAACAGCAGCTAGTAACTAACGCTAAGCTACTAGCTGAAACCCTTATCTCTAAAGGCATAGACCTAGTCTCAGGCGGCAGCGACAATCACCTAATGCTACTAGACCTGCGCAAGCTGGGTCTAACCGGCAAAGACGCAGCTAATGTACTGGATGAGTGCCGTATTACCGTCAACAAGAACGGTGTACCAAACGACCCTCAAAGCCCCTTCGTTACTAGTGGCGTGCGTATAGGTACTCCAGCCATCACCACTAGAGGCTTTAAGCAGCCTGAGATACTGCGTTTGGGCGAGCTAATCGCCAGCATCCTCAATGAGATGGCAGCAAATAATTCAGAAATTAGCGAAACAACTAAAGCTCGCGCGCTCAAAGAAGTCAGCAGCCTCAACGCCAGTCACCCACTATATCCTGAGCTTAAGAGCTGCTCGACCAAATAACGAATTAATGGCTAAATGACCAAAATATTATTGCCAAAGCCATTTAATTGTGGAACAATTAACTCTGATATACATCTTGCATAATTAAGAACTGATTAAGAATGACAGCAGAATATTTAGTAGTAGAAGGGGGCAAAAAATTACATGGGGATGTTGAAGTTTCTGGCGCCAAAAATTCGGCCCTTAAGCAAATAGCCGCTGCTATTCTTCTATCTAATGGTGTTACCGTTTTGCGCAAAGTGCCCAAGCTTGCTGATATCGATTGCATGCTTGAGATAATCCAAATTCTTGGTGGCAGCAGCAAAATAGTAGAAGAGAACACTGAGACTCTTACTCTATACATAGACTGCTCAGATTTATCTAGTGATTTTGTGCCTTTTAGTCTTGCTAGCAAACTACGCGCTAGTTTTGTTTGCCTCGGCGCACTAGTTGGACGTTTCAAGCACGCGAAAATTTCTTACCCCGGCGGTTGCAATATTGGTGCACGCAAAGTTGACCTGCATCTCAAAGGTCTTAAAGCTCTAGGTTGCAAAATTACTGAAGACCAAGGATATATCTCTGCTAAAGCCGATAGATTAATCGGTACTAAAATATATCTAGATGTACCAAGCAATGGTGCGACTGAGAATATCATGCTCGCTGCTGCTGTTGCTGAAGGTGAGACACTTATCGAGAACGCGGCGCGCGATCCTGAGATTATCGATCTAGCTAATTTTCTTAATAAGATGGGCTGCGATATTCGTGGCGCTGGTTCAGGCAATATCCAAATCATCGGCAAGCCAGTCAAGGAGCTGCATTCACTAGATCACACCACTATACCTGATCGCATCGAAGCAGCGACCTATATGATAGCTGGTCTTATGACTCGCGGCAAAGTTACAGTTAAAAGCGTAATCGAAGAAGATCTACAATCGCTATTAAGCAAGTTCGAGGAGATAGGCGCAGTAGTTACTATTAAAGGTACAGGCGTGATGCAAGATGCTCACGAGCTAGTCAATATCACCGTCGACTCTAAAGGCAAACGCCTCAAGGCTGCTGATGTAACTACAGTCTGGTACCCCGGGTTCTCAACTGATATACAACCAGTGTTCGCATCACTACTTGCTGTCTGCGATGGCACCAGCATAGTAACAGAAAATATCTACGACTCACGTTTCTCTTATTGCGAAGAGCTTAATCGCATGGGCGCGGCTATAGATGTTAGTGGCAGAGCTGCTGTCATCAAAGGTGTCAAACAACTTACTGGAGCTAATCTAGATGGCAAAGACCTTCGTGCTGCTGCTGCGCTAGTAGTAGCGGCTCTAGCTGCTAAAGGCAAGAGTGAGGTTAGAGGTCTAGTGCACCTTGATAGAGGTTACGAGCATTTGGAGCGCAAGTTTACTAATCTTGGTGCCAAAATCAAACGCGTTAAGCCGCTTGATGAGACTATTACAGTGCGCGATACGGTTAGCGCATAGTTATCACGAGATATCCACACGTCATCATTGCGAGATGGTACACAGGTCATTGCGAGGAGCGTAGCGACGAAGCAATCCCCCAACTGCGTCATTAGACTTGTTACGAAATCGGCTTTTTGCTCCGGATGCTAGGCGTCCGAGCCCGAGCGACCGGAGTTGACTGAGCGCGTCAATGAGGATCGCGAGGGCGAAGGACAACAACGCAGACGGACAAAAGTGCCATTTCGTAACAAGTCTATTTACGCAATAGTGACGCTACTACTCTATTCATTTGATCAGCGACATTTTGTATATGTGATATCACCGTGCGCCCCTCATCTCCGCTCTGACTATAGAGATTAGTTCTAAGCCCTTGAGCAATAAGCTCTTCTTCAGTCATAGCAAACTTCTCAGCTATATCTTCAGCCTCGAAATTCTCGTCATCTGTCTTAGATAAACCTAGAGCCTTGAGTAAACGCGAAACCCAAGAAGACATAGAAAGCACAGCGGTATTAGTGATGTTAGCTGCAGTCTTAGTTAAATCACGCGGAAGCTCTTTTAGACCTTGAGTCATATCGCCCAGCATCCTTAGTGCCGTAGTGACATTCGCGATCACTTCACGCAGTCCAGCCGGCAAAGGACTTGCTGCTGGCGCAGTATTAGTTTGCTGCGGAGTATTGGCTTGATTCGCTTCAAAAGCCTTGACAACAGCTTCATACATCGCACGCATTTGATCATTAATCAGACCGATACTATATAGAACGAACTGGGTCGGGGATTTCATCGGCGCAGATCCACCGCCGCCGCCGCCAGCCAAGCGGCGCTTAAACTCTTCATCAGCTGCTATACGCGCAAGATCTATAGGGCTTGGGCCCTCATAACGCTCAACAGCGACTCTTGCCTGCAAGGGAGCTGCAGTATTAGGGTTAGTAGCTGTAATTGCTGGACTAGACATTTATGCGCTAACGAACAGTTTTGGCTATGCCAAAACTAGAACTTAAATCCCACCAATGATATAATTCTAACATAATGCTTAAGGGGCTTTGAGCCCGTTTCGGGGAATAACAATAGTGGGCGTCTTATCTTATGAATGAGTTTAATCTAAACCCTATTCCACACAATCCCATCACCAAGGTCACTAATGACCGCAACCCTAAACGCGAGCAAAAAAAAGAAGAAGAGAAGAAAAAAAAGCAAGAAGAGAAAGATAGTTTTAGCAGTCAAGTTCCGCAAGAGCTAGAACTAAAAACCGAAGCCGAGCCTAGCAGTGATAGTTTCTCAGTCGGTGATGATGCGCCGAAGCCAGGATATACCATGGATTGGGTGAAGATTAATAATCTAAAACACAGCAAAGAGCATTAGTTCTAAACAAGTTAAGGCGGGCATGGTATAGAACTACTACTTAAACTGCCTTAGAGAATAATTTATGTGCAGAGTCACGGTGCAAATAATTATCAAAACAAGAAGCGATATTGCGCACTAGGTATCTGCCTAGTTCAGTGACCTTTAACACCACCACGTCATTGCGAGCCGAAGGCGAAGCAATCCGTTGGGTGGCAGTACGGGGATCCTTCACTTCGCTCAGGATGACGCCTTGCGTCGTCACTTCGTCGCTACCGCTCCTTGCAATAACAATAAGCCCATCATCTACATAGGGCTGCAAGCGCTCAAGCTCTATCTGGTAGTCAGCAGCTATGAAGCCCAGCTCACCGTTACACATAATTTGTTTGATCATCTCGCGGCGGGTGATGTCATCTTGGCTGCAGCGCAAGAACTTATCAGCACCGAAATCACTATAGTATTGATTAAGCTTCTTGTGGTTTTGTTTATAAACACCAGCGATATCTGATATAGCTGTAACCCCTATACCCAGTAGATCACAGCCAGCATGAGTAGTATAGCCCTGAAAATTACGATAAATACTACCAGACTCCTGCGCTAGGCTCAGCTCATCATCAGGCAGCGCAAAATGATCTAGCCCGATAAAAACATAGCCAGCTTTAGTCAGCTCACAAACCGCCATATCGAAGATATCCATCTTGGTCTGCTGATCAGGTAGAGCATCTTCTGGGATATATTTACGCTGAAAAGGAAAAATACTAGGAATATGCGCGTAGTTAAACAAAGCTATACGCTCAGGTTTAATGGCGATGACTTTAGCGATAGTATCTCTAAAAGTCTCTAAAGTCTGGTAAGGTAAACCATAAATAAGATCAAAATTAATACTTCTAAAACCCTGCTGGCGAGCTGCTTTAACGATATTATCCACAAGCTCATAAGGCTGAATACGATTAATAGTCTCTTGTGTCTCAGGATTAAAATCTTGAATGCCCATACTAAGACGATTAAAACCTGACTGATAAATAGCCTCAAGGTGCTGAGTCGAGGTCACACGCGGATCTATCTCAATAGCGTACTCATGTCTATCACGCCTATCGTGATAGGTCTGCTGAAGATTAAAACTCACTCTAATATGCTTAGCAAGATCCAAGAGCTGCTCAGGCGTGAGGTAAGTCGGCGTCCCGCCACCAAAAGCTATTTGCATAATAGGTTTATCAGGACTAACTTGCGCCGCAAGATAGTTAATCTCTGCTTTGAGGCGATTCAAGTATTGAGTCTCTATGCCATGCTCAGGCGAGATGATGACATTACAGCCGCAGTAATAACACTGCGACTCACAGAATGGAATATGCACGTATAGCGATAATGGTCTATCCGACTGGTTAGATCTGATGATTGCTTCTTCAAAAACTTCTGGGTTATACTCTTGCTTCCACTCTGGCGCCGTCGGGTAGCTGGTGTAGCGCGGCACAGCGCCGCCGTATTTGGCGATTAAGCGATCGAGCTGGTCGCGGCTGCTAAGCATAGAGAAATTATAGCAACTGATGTAACTGCGAGCGAAGCCGCCCACGTCATTGCGAGCGAAGCGAAGCGTCATTGCGAGGCACGCAGTGCCGAAGCAACCCCTATGGCGCCGCATGGGGGTCATTCGCTTCGCTCAGGATGACGCTTCGCGTCAATTGCTGCGTCATGCCTACAGCACTCCTCGCAATGACTAATAACTAAAATTCTTCACTGTATCTATAAAGAGCTTAGCGTTAGCAGGCGGCACCTGCGGAATAATACCGTGACCAAGATTAGCGATATAGCCATGCTGCGCGTCTATGCCAGCTTTGGCGGCTTCTAGCATCGCCGCGGTCTTGCTCACGATCAACTCTGGCGAACCTAGCAGGAAACAAGGATCTAAATTGCCTTGCAGAGAAATAGTTCTAGAGCCGCTTAGGCTCTTCAACAACCTAAACGCTTCAGCTAAATCCATGCGCCAGTCTATGCTAATTACATCAGCACCTGAAGAGACCATAAGATCAAATATATTACTCACACCATTAACATAGAGAGTGATCTTAGTCTGAGGGTGACGCTTATGCAGCTCCTCTATAATCTGTTGCTGGTAAGGTAGAGCGAAGCGACTATAATCATCACGATCTAAGACAGACGCCCAAGTATCGAAGATCTGCACTAGAGCAGCCCCGTGCTCTATCTTAAGACTTAGGTATTCGATAACAGCATTAGTAAGCTTAGCTAATAGACTATGCATCAAGACAGGGTTTGAGTACATCATATATTTGATATTCTCAAAATTCTTCGAGCCACCACCTTCTATCATATAACTAGCAAGTGTCCACGGTGCGCCAGCAAAACCCAATACCGGCACCTGATTATCTACTTGCTTCTGGATTAGATCTAGAGTCTCGAAAACAAAATCGCATCTACTAGCAATCTCGGCTTTAGTTAAACTAAGCAAGCTTGCAACATCAGCCTCAGTTCTAGTAGGCTTAGTGAATTTAGGTCCGCCATTATCGAAAGTCAGCGCTGCGCCCATAGCTTCAGGGATAACCAAAATATCCGAAAACATAATGATGGCATCAACACCTAAGAGTTCATAAGGTTGAATAGAAACTTCAGCAGCAAGTTTAGGGTTCTTGCATAAAGCGAGAAATGACCCAGCTTGCGCGCGCACCGCTTGATACTGAGGCAGGTAGCGACCTGCCTGACGCATCATCCACACTGGCGGTCTTGAGACTGGCTCAGCAGCGGCGGCTCTTAGAATAAGGTCATTGGTTAGGGTTGGGGGCACATAACAATAGTAGCAGAGCAAAACCTAATCCAACCCTTAATTTAATCAAGCAGAATATAGCTTTGCATCACAGAAACACTGTATGCTCGACCCCAAAAATACTAGCAAGCAACCTTGCTATTTTAGGTGTAATTTTTCTGCGCCCTTTAATTAGGTCGTTGATTTTTGCCGGACTAAAGCACATTAGCTTAGCCAATTCTGCTTGGGTCATACCTTTGACCTCAATGAAAGTCTCGATTAGCTCGTGCCCTTTAAATTCAGATCTTGGATCCCAATTAGCCCTATCCTCAGTTGGCAAATTATGCTCCACTACTTTAAGAACCTCAAGGGGACGCATTCGCCCCTTAACATACTGCTCTAAACAAGTACTGAGCACACCTAAAAAATCCATATTAACTCTATTTCGTGCCATTATTTCACCTTAAAGATTGTATTCATGCTTACTGACTTCAAGTATCTCTATAACCTGAATCTCACTCTTTACCTCAAATATCACTCGATACGCAATGTTTAATCTAATTGAATATAGTCCCGCGAGTTTACCCTTGAGCATTTCAAGCTTAAACCCAGGAGAAGCACTTAAGCCATCAAGACCAGTGCATTGAGCTATATATTTAAAGACAGCATATTTCTTTTTGCACTGAATTGGTAATTTATCAATTACTTTTTTATGTTTGTAATCAATAAGATCCCAACTCATATTATACCCATTTGCTACCCGTTTTATACCCTGAAATTAAATTCGAGCTACTACGGAAATCACAGCCAAAATACCCATACATTTATAATAGCATAAAAATGGTTTTCTGCGGTAGTTAGGATTTTCTAGCAATTCTATATCAAATTTTCTAGCAAAACTCGGGTGGATTCTCTTGTAAAACGCGGGAAGACCATGATAAGATAAGACGCTATGCGTATTTACGGAGCAGTTGCTGCCATAACAGGCCAAATAGGGAAACCTGAACTAAACTGTAGTTTTTGCAGCAAAGAGCAGGAGCGCAGCAAAGCAATACAAGTTCATAAAAACTACAAGACAACTTTAGATTTTGAAAAAGAGGATGAAGCTAACTTACAAAATATCACTGCTAGCTTTAGGCAGTTTGCTGAGACTCTATATGAATATATAGAAATGCAAGAAAAAGAATCTGGTAGTGGGATTAAAGTACCCATCGTCCTAGGCATAGACGGTCGCAAAAAATATAACATGGACCTTATATGGTTTGGTTTGGTTTCAGGCTTCTGTACATTTCTTAAAGAGAAAGGTATAGAAGCTGAAAGTTTTCTATCAAAGATTAGAATTCGATTAGGTTATTTTAACGCAAGAAAAACTGAAAGCGATGGGGTAAGTCACCAGGTTGACTATAATCAGGTGATCGACAGTGAAATCAGACGGCAATTACATGCACAAAAAATCAACAATAAGTTAGCTAATATGGAACAAGCTATAAAAGATGGAGATAAGCATGCTTTAGACTACGCAACAACTATTGCTAGCAACTATGCTATTAAAGTCGCAGCACAGTTTAAAAGGGCTAAGGAGCAGGGTCTTATCAACAGATTCACGGTTCTCTATCCTTATCACCCCAAATTAAAAGATTTTCCCCTTTTAAATTTCTGGTCATGGCATACTGATATTAAAACTGCATTCAGACAAGCATTTCACACTGCTAGCAATTATCATAGACATATAATCGTAAAAGCTATAAATGAATCCAATCCTCCATTTGTAGATGCACTTGAGTGCTATCTTCAGGATGAACAAGAAGGGCTTGAACCAGAATATCATTATAGAGAGGATGAAATAATCGACACGATGAGATCAACTCTAATTCACTATAGCAAGCAATAGCTATGCCTCCGCAATAATCCCAAACGACGCAATTAATAGCAAGCAAAAAGTCTACCAGCCTAACACGTGTAGTTCAGAGAGTAGCAAGCTGCCTAACAAAAAAGTCTTTAACCTTGTCTTTAGACAACTCTGACTGCTTCAACAACCTCACATTAGTAGTATCTAAATCATCCAAATAAATAAGCTGCTCCAAGAATAAACGGTCATTAAAATCATTTTGATATTTATCCTTAGTGAGCTTCAACAAATCATTTAGACTGATATGCCCACCTTCTAATAGAAAATACATATCGACATAGTCTTTGTATTCACCGCGACCTCCGATAGTATAGGCCTTAGTAGCAGCAAGCTCTGGAAGAGACAGCATATTAAGATCAGCCACAAATGGCAATATCACAGGAAAGGGATAATGCAAAAAGCTAAGTTTAACTTCATTAACAAATAAAGTTAACTGGCTAGAATCATTTACCGCAACATTAATCGAGACATCAGCTGGCAGCTTGCTCTTAACATAGGCAAGGCAAGTCTTAGCTATAGGCTCACTGGAGAAGAAATCAAAATCAACTGAAATCCTATGCCCAATTTGCAGGGCAACAGCAGTACCACCAGCTATGTAAAAGGATTTGAAGTTGTGGATATAAGGCAACAGCTCGCGAGCTTCAACCTTGAGCGTTTCTAGGTGCATAATTAAACGAAGGAATATCGAAAATAATCTTAGCTAAGGGACGAACTCTATCCCTTAGTTCAGTAGCTGGAATAATACTAAGTAACTCTGCAACTCCAGCCTTGCCATATGACTGAGCTATCCAGCGCCAATGTTCAAGCTCACCATAGTTAATAATATTAACAACGATCTTCCTCTTATCTTTATCAACATCTAGTGAATCAAAATCTTCAGACCAGAATAAATGCTTATACTCACTGGGTAAAGCTGGCTTCATAACTATATTATACCCCGAATTAATACTGAACAGCAGCCCAAAACTGTCGATTTAAAGGGCATTAATTCAACCACCAGCCAGATTTTCTAGCAAATATATATCAAATTCTCTAGCAGTTATAAATCAAATTCTCTAGCAAAACAGGGTATAATAGCAGAAACGTGACCGACGTCACGTTTCTGCGCTGTCAACCACGAGTGCGCGATTTAAGCTACAACACTATGACGAAAACTTATAAACAGACCGAAGAAGATGCACTATCTTGGCTCAAGGATAAACTTGACGAGGGACGTATTGTCTTCAAAAAAAATGAACTTAAAGAATCTATATACCGCTATTTGAAAAACAAAAATCACCTGACTGTTCTTTATGCTAATTACATCTTCCTCAAAAAAGAAGAAGATCCTACCGAAGTAGCCTTCAAGCTATATTACTGGAAAATCCTAATCCAATTCCTCAATCTTAGATTTAGATCTAAAAATCCAAGCTGGTACATAAGCGGGTCATATCCATATGAATTCATGGTGGGCAAAATCAAAATCCCTGAAGCTGGCGAGCAGATTAGCATACAAACTAAAGCCAAGACCAATACTGTAATTAAACTAATCAATAAATATCATGTATTGTTGAGCACAGATAGAGATTTTAACAACAAAACGATAGTCAAGAAAAATATACTCGGCGATGAAGCACCCGTGCTTAAAGACGAATTCACTATCATCAACTCATCACTAGCGAAGTACAAGCTATTTGAAGAAAACATAGTGTCGTATCTCAATCAAGGGGACTTTGATTTAGAGTTTGTACTAGAGTATTTTAGAAACAACAATT
>Ga0172372_10012462_pt1 | contig 10650 bp, 10 predicted proteins | sample LakKiv5m_2_FD_114544 | JGI IMG/M metagenome (GOLD analysis project Ga0172372, IMG submission 114544) | Freshwater microbial communities from Kabuno Bay, South-Kivu, Congo - kab_092012_9.5m | ecosystem: Environmental > Aquatic > Freshwater > Lake | place: Democratic Republic of the Congo... | reverse complement strand
CTCCTCGCACCATTTTTAATTCAAAAAACATTTCAAAACTAAAACAGGCAAGAGCCCTCGAGATAGCAAAAGAGGGACTCGAACTCGGAGTCGCGACCGCGAACAGACATGCCAGCGGCATGTTAACGCTCGCAGTTCTCACATTGATCTACTGCGGTGGTCGTTCAGGCTGAATGGCCGCTTCGCTTCGGGCGTCCTCGAGGCAGCGCCCGCTCGACATCCCACCCAGGGGATGTGTCGCAGGCTTGCCTCTGCGGTTGCCCGCCCCTTCAACCCGCCCGCCCATCCTCGCGACGATCTCTGTGAGACCTACGAGCATACGCGGAGAGGCGCGCACGATGCGCGACTCAGCGACGCAGGAGAGCCTACGCAGGGAGGGACAGGAGTCCCGCCCCTCAAGTCCGTGCGACTCAGAAGTGGGAAAACAGCCACTTTGGCCGCATAAAGCCGCTCCTGCCTTCGGTAAACCTCTCTAGAATATCGAAAATGGGCCCATTTTCTCGCCGAGTGGCTGTTTTCTTCCCACTGAGTCCACGAGACTTGGAATCAGCACTGCGAGCAGTGCGCCTTCAGAAAAAAAACCGGAGTCATAGCCCGATTCACGCCGCCTTTTTGAGAGCTTGCGCGAGAGCCGCGCCATCCCGCGCGAGCTCCGAGAACCGAGTCACCTGATTCCGACCGTGCTCTTTGGCGTGATATACCCCGAGATCGGCTTTCTTGAGGACTTCGTCCTGAGTGCGGGCGTTCTCCGGGAACGCCGCCACCCCGACACTCATGCTCAGGAATCCCAAAGGTTGATCACCGAGCAGAGGGCCTTTCAGACTCTGAATGGCCACCCGCAACCGATCCGCAAGTGCGGCCGCACCCATTTCATCCGTCCCCGGACAAAGGATCACGAACTCCTCGCCCCCGTAGCGGGCCACGGTATCGGACCCCCGCACCCCCTCTTGCAGCACGCGAGCGAAAAGCCTGAGTAATTCGTCACCGGCCAAGTGACCGTGATGATCGTTGAAATGCTTGAAATGATCGATATCACAAAAAATGATCGCATAAGATGCGCCCAGGCGTTCGGCCCGGTCGTGCTCGAGCGAGAGCAGGTGCTTGAAGCGGCGGAAATTCGCGACCCGGGTCATTTCATCCGTGACCGAGAGCTCCTCGAGCCTGCGGTTCATCCCCTGCACTTCTTCGAGGTAGCGCTGCGCCGCCTGCTCGGCTTCGAACTCGCGGGTCTTGTCCCTGAGGATCAACTGAATCACGGTGGAGCCGCTCTGCAAATCGAGCGCGCAGATGGACGCCTCGAAGTAGATCCGGTTGGCTCCGGCTGCTGTCATCCAAAGGCGAATCTGTCTCGGGTAATAGCGCCGCCTCGCGATCCGGATGGCTTGCGCAAAACGCTCACGCTCGTCGTCCCGCATGCCTTCGAAAAGATCCGGATGCGATGAGGCGTCGGCGCGATCAAAATCAAAAACCCGCTCCGCCGTCGCATTGGCGTCGACGATCTTGACTTGCTCGGGATCGAGCAGCAGCACCGGATCGATCAGACGCTCGAACAGATCCGCGTAACTGGCGAGACCGGACGGTGCGGGAGAAGAACTCGATCCAGCATGGGTTGCCAATTTCTTTTCTTCCGACATGAGAGGGCTCCTCGAACAGAGAGAATTCGACTGGCTGTAAGCTCGATATAACCTTATCGGTCGAATTCCGCGCCCTTTTGAAGTCCCTCAGAGACGCTTAACAATTGGACTCAAGCCCCCTGTGTCGGGGAAGGCGCAGGAACCGGCTTTGCCTTGCGCGCCACCCAGTCCTTGAGGGCCGCATCGAGATCCGGAATGCGGCAGAGGGTGGCCAGGTACTTCTCGACATTGGAGCCGGTCGCAAGCTGCAAGAGATCATGCATGCCGCACCGGGTGGCCAACAGGTCCGCAAGCGCATGGGAGGTCTCGTAATGCATTCGGACCCGCACGGCCGGATCCACGCCAGCGATACCCTTGGGTGCGAATGGATGGCCCATATCACGCACTTTGGGGAGTGCGCCCTGCGACGCAATCCAACCGTAATTGGGCTTGGTCTTGCGAGATACGAAATTGGCCAAGCCCTCCTCGAGCCAGCGAGGGATGGCGTCCTTGTATTTCTGATAGCTGATCACGTGCGAAAGCTCGTGCCCGAAAACCTCATCAAAATTCTGAGTTGTGACGGCCGGGCCCACGTGCACGCTCATATCACTCTTGCGCGCGAATGCCGCAATGGATGCCGAGTCGTTCCCGAACTCCTTCAGAAATGACCTCTCATCCAGATAGAAAACAACGCGAATCTTGCGAATATCCCATTCAAGCTTGCCTTGGATGCGATCCACCACCCGCTGCACGCGCGACTCCTTGAGCCAGGCGGGCGGGGCATCCACGGTGAGCTGATTGAGACGCATCTGCTGAGCGGATGCGTTGAAAGAAACCAAAGTGGAGGCAAGGAAAGTCAAGGCAACGAAAGTGCGGTTCATAGGGCTTCAGTTTGCCATGTCACCCGGAACCCTGAACACTGAAATTTACTCGCTCACCTGCAAGACCCGGCCTTCCGATATCACTCGTCCAAGCCCGCGCTCGCGGCGGGCTTCTTTCAAGAGCCTCTCTTTCCAAGAGCGGGCGGAAGCCTTGCGTACGTCCGCAGTCAAAAACTCGGCAGTCTCGAGGGACGCCACGCGCGCCAGCGCTCCCGCCACCAAGGCAGCCGCGTAACTCGTGCCGCTGCCCAACCCCACCCGCGCGCGCGGACGACAGACCGAAAGCTCCTCTCCCGGCGCCGCGATATCCACGGACGATATCCCCCAGTTGGACGCAAGCCCGCGCGGGTCGGGTTTCCCCTCGCCGAGCAGCACGCCACGGCGCTCGAGCGCGCCCACCACCACGGGAAGTTCAAATGCCCCGGCCTCAAGCGCCGGCGAGGCCCGCGCAAACCCGTGCGAGAGATTACGACCCCGGTCCCCCGCTGCAATGACGGTCGGCACGCCGGCCGCCTCCGCAGCCTCGAGCGCGAGCCGCAGCGTGCGATTCTCCCGCTCGGTCGACCAGCCCATGAGGATGATATCGGCCCGCGACTCGATGGCCTGCCGGACGGACGAGTATATTGCCTGCGAGCTCGTCATCCCCCAAGCGTTGAACGCCTTGAGCGGCAGAATGCGTGCATGCGGGGCTACGGTAAGCACAAGCGACGCAAGCTCGGTGCCATGATCGTTTTCGTCAAAGGGCCGCGCATCGCCCGAGAAAAAATCCCAACCCAGGCGATTGGTCCTGCCGAAAGTGTCGGTAAATGGGGCTGCTTCCAACGCCATCCGCGAATGCAGCACGGGATGGTTGTAGTCGACCCCGGTGTCGATGATGGCGACCACGGGATTGCGTACGGCGCGGACCGGAACTTCGGGCACCTGGTCGAGCCCGACCCCCTTGGCCCAAGACGAGCCTCTTGCGGCGGCGACCCAATTTGCGAGGGATGCATGGGACTTTTTCCGACTCAACATGGCGTCTGGCTTCTTATGATAGCTCTGATCGTACATCCACCAGCGGTAGATCCGGTAAGGCAGGAACACGGCATCGGCGAGTGACTTGAAAAAAAGCGCCGCATCCGAAAGCTCGGTGATCCCGTATTTTTTGAAATCAATCGAGGGCAGCTTGAGCCCCCCCGTCCGCGCGATGTCCGGTTGGAGAGGTTCTTCCTCCCCATCGATGCTCCGAGCGAGCGCGCCTCCCGGGCTCCCCCGCTCCTCAAAAAGCAGCATGCCAGGCGTGGGATTTGAGCCACCTGATGCCACCACCCGCGCCACCGTACCCGTGCTGCTCGGGATATCGGTGGTCTCGACGAGCCAATCACGATCGCTCGTGGAAAAACGGATTCCGGCCGGAAGACGCGCACCCGGCCCCGTGGCAAGCAGCGCAAGAGTCCGTCCGTCCTCATGGAGGACCCCGTCGAGCGCCACCCGGCGAGTGGTTCTGCGAATGTATTCGAGCACCGTGCGGCTGGAGACGCTCACCGCCTGACCGACCGCCCGGATCATGGCATCCCGGCGCGATGCCAGCACTCCGCCCGAGTACCCGAGGTAGCCGCCTGCAATATCAAAATAAAAGCCGCTGGCCTGGGCCGGGACCTTGAGTGCCGTGACCCGCCCCGTGGCGTGCTCTTCCATCTCCAACTCCAGAATCACGCGCGCCCGGAAACTCCGGATGATGATCCGCATGTAGGCCAGGAGCGCATTGAGACTCAACCCCTCCGAGAGATCAAGACCCGAGTAGCTGCCCCAAAAAACGTTGCCGTCGTTGGGGGCAAAATGACGATCAAAGGCCCCGAGCGAATCTCCAGTGGGCGCAAATTCATTGGTACCGGGTTTGACCCCGGACGTGTCCCCATGCTCCAGAAAAGGATCGCGCATCCGCTCATCCCAGCCATAAAGCGTGCGATCCCCGCGCGCCCCCGTGGCAAACGAAACCTCGCGCACCCCGACCCGAATGGAGACCGCCGGTACCGGAAACGAACTCCACTCGTAACCCGAAGCGCGAAGCGCCCGCGTCTGCCTCCCACTCGGGCCCGCGGTCCGTTCTGCCTCCTCGAGCACGAGCACTTCGCCGGAACTCGTCAGCGCGCCATTCAGGCGATCCGATAGATCGTGACTGAGCTCATGAAACCCGCCATCCGGCAGCGGCACCTCGAGCACAGGCGGGTACTCGAGCGAAACGATGGTTTTTCCGCGACTGAAAGGCTCCGCGGCGAGCGCGACCGGGGCTCCCCGCGGCGCAAGCACACAGCTCGCCACGAGAAGCAAGGCCCGGATGCGCCCCTGCAGGCGGCGGCCCGCAAAACTCATGGAATCTCCCGGATCATGACGATATCACCCGGCTCGATCCCGCGCTCGTCAAAGAAGCTGTCCACGACGGCCGTCGTCGAGCGGGTATCCACGCGCAGGGCATGCGCCTGCGCGACCGTCTTGTAAACGTCGCAGGCACTGAGCGAAGGCGTGCGGGCATAGATATCAAATGCGTCCCCGATCGCGAGCGCACTCGAGGTGCCGGCGTCGAATATCAGGGAACCTTCCTTCTCATCGAACTCCTTGACGGTGGCGTACCAATTGAGCTTGGAAACCCGGGCGTTCTTTTCAAGCTTTTTAAGGCCGTCTTCCATGATGGCGCGCAGAGCGTCGCCAAGGGCCGAATTCCAGACAAAATCGGCGGCGGTCGTGGCCTGCGAGAAATTGACGGTCACATTGAGATTGACCCCGGCCGTGGCATGGGTGGCGGTCGTCGCCGCCAGTTCCACGCAGCGCGCTCCCGTGCATTGCCACGCCCCGAAATCCATCGAGATCGTGCCGATCTTGACGTTGGTCTTGCCGGTGAGATTGCTGACCGTGCCAGCGATCTCGCCGGTCGGAGTCCATCCAAAACTCAAACCGATATCAGCGACATTCAATTCAAAAGTGCTCACATTGGCTCTGAGCTCGATGCGAGTCGAGCAATCGGGGTTTTCGTCGCCGGCCTCGAGCGGCAGAAAACGCGTTTGCTGCGTGACACTCGAAGAAAGGATCGTGTCGAGATCCGCGGTCAAATCCACACGCGAGCCGCTTGGGAGTTGAAAAGGTTTGGTGCCCACCGGCTTGAGGGACGCGGGCCGGAACGGACGCGGGGTCTTGAGTGCGATCGCAAGCCCTCCTGCCCCTCCACTCCCCCCGTCGACGGGAGCGGGTTTTTTGCCCGCCGCTTGAACCTGCAAGCTCAAGCCCAGCACACCCAGAATCACCCAAGACTGATATGCAGCTGAAAAACCAGTGGACCGCTTCATGTCATCCTCACCCATCTGCCCGGAAATATGCGCGGCTCTGAGGCCCTTCCGGACTGTTAAAAATATTTAACAGGAAGTTATCCAAGGTCGGCAACTGTGTCGCTGAATCCACATCCATGAAGACATCCCGAAGGAACTTCCAACTTCATGAAACTCTTCGGTTTGAGCGGGGGTGCGGCGTGAGGAGGGGGCACTCAATTCTGAGTGAGATTACTGGCGGGATTTCTCGGTTTCGTACTGCGTGTTGAGCACGATGATCTCGATGCGGCGATTGGAGGCCTGATCGTATTCGCCCGCGCCTTGCGCGACCGGGCGGTAATGGGCGTAGCCTGCGATCCCGATGCGACGGGGCTCGAAATCATGACGCTCGAGCCAATAGCGTGCCACCCAGGCCGCGCGTGCCGCCGACAGTTCCCAGGCGCTCGCATAGCCATCGGGCTTTTTCTCGGAAGCATCGGCATGCCCTTCGATCCGGATCAGTCGCTCGGAGGACTCGAGGATGCGCGCGATTTTGTCGAGCAGCGGACGCATATCGCGGCGGACTTCCACTTCAAACGGCGCGAAGAAATCCTTGGCGGCAAGCGTGAGCACGAGTCCCCGGCTGTCATAAGTGAGCTTGAGCTCGTCCGAAGTGCTCGTCACCCCCATCTCGAGACTGATGCTCTCTTCGAGGCGATCCCGGATGCCCTGCAGACCGTCTTCGCTCTCGGGATCGGAGGCCACATGGGTGCGCCCCGCCGGGAGATTGACGATGCGTCCGCCCGGGGCTTCGATGGTCTCAAACGGATTGAGGGTGTTGCCCCCGCCGGTGCCGGCCAGTGATATCATCCCATAAGGGGCGCCACTCGCGCCAAAGCTCGTTTTAAGGCTCTGCGCCACGGCCGCGAACTTCTGGGCATCGGCGCGCGACGTGGCCCAAAGCACGACAAAGAAGGCGAACATCATCGTGATGAAATCCGCATAAGAGACCAGCCACCGCTCCAGATTGACATGCTCTTCGTGCTTCTTCTTCATGCCCTTCCTGTCAGGATATCACGACAGAGACCTGGAGGCCAAGCCTCCCAGGCGCTCCTTTGGATATCATTCTTCCTTGGCTTCGCCGCCCGCGGGCTTGCCGCCCCCCTCGCCGCGTTTCAGGTGCTCCTCCACAAAAACCTCGAGTTTTTCCGCCAAAAAGTGGGGGTTCAAGCCTTCTTGGATTCCAATCACGCCGAGCTTGACGACTTCCTTGAGCATCGCGCGCTGCGCGGCCTTGCGCTTGAGCTTGGTGCCCCAGGGAATCAGGATCAGGTTGGCGCTTGCCACGCCATACACGGTCGCCACGAACGCGACTGCGATCCCGCTTCCGATCTTGCTCGGATCATCGAGTGATTTCATGACGTGAATGAGGCCGAGCACGGCGCCGATGATCCCGATCGTGGGTGCATATCCGCCGGCCCCTTCCCAGACCTTGCCGGCCACTTCTTCTTCTTCTTGCGCCATGTAGATCTCGGTCTCGATGATCTCGCGCACGGTATTGGGCTCGAAACCATCGATCACGTACTTGAGGGTCTTCTTGAAAAGAGGATTCTTGATCTGCTCGCGCTTGCCTTCGACCGCGAGCACGCCTTCTTTGCGGGCCACGGCCGCGATCTGCACGATCTCGTCGATGACAGGACGCACATCGAGATCCACTTTTTTGTAAATGAGCGGGATCAATGCCACCGCACGCTTGACGTCCTGCGGAGGGTAACTGACCAACATGGCGCCAAAAGTGCCACCGAGCACGATGATGGCCGCCGTCCCCTGCATCACGTCGCCCAAATGGAGACCTTCGAGGAGGGCGCCGCCGAAAACAGCCAGAATCCCGAGCAGGGTACCGATTACAGAAGTGATATCCACTCAAGCCCTCCTTCCCGACCCTCAGGTCTTTTTTTCGATTTCAGTCGCAGCACTCGCCGCGCGCGGCGGCTCCTGCCTGAGTCGCTTCAGGTAATCCATGGTCTTCGACATCACATCGGCAACCGGCTCCCGAACCATGAGCTTTTCTCCGCCCGTCAGACAAATGACGGTATCCGGAGTGGATTCAATGGTCTTGATGAGCTCGCAGTTGAGGATGAATTTTTTGCCGTTCAGGCGACTCAGTTCGATCACGCTTGCCTCCGGATTTCCCATTAGCCGGAATGGAAACTGCCTTTTCCGTTCATTCCAGTCTATCCTGATATCAAGAAGTGTCAAATCCCGCCGCAAAACTGGGAGTGCGTGATGGAAATGAGCATGAGCCCGAATGATGATCAGGAACCGATGAGTCCCGCGCTCCGCATTCAGGCCCAGGGCCGGAACACCGCCGGAGGAAGGGTCCATATCAGCCACCGCCTGCTTGCACTGCTTGTCGATGCCGGAGTCCTCTCGCTCCCGGCCGCAGGACTGGCGCTCCTGCTCACGCACCCGCTGTCTCCGCTCGGAGGCCTGTCCCGCGGGATTCTCACCCGTCTGCCCGAATCCCTCGCAGGCAGCATGCCGCTCACTGCGGCCGTAACCGCCGCCGTTCTGGGCGCTTTGCTGCCGCGTCTGAATTCCCGGCTTCCTTCCGTCGGAGAGTTCGCCCTGGGCATCCAAAAGGGCCGCTATCGCGCCGGCGGAGGTGCAACAGGCCGCACCTTGGCCACGGTCTCCGGACTTGGCCTCATGCTTTGGGCGGGAGGAACGATCCTGTCCGGGCGCCTCTTTGATATCCCTTTTGCACCCCCCCTCGCGCAGAGCGAGGATCCCTCGCTCGGGGCGGACCTCGACTGGTCGGAGCTTCCGTTTTTCCGCCTGGCCGGGCGTTGGCCGATACGCCTGGCTGCGAGCGCCACCTCCGCCGAAGAAGTCGCCCGGGTCACTTTGGGATATGCGCCGGGGATCATCCCCCACCGCTACCTGCCCTCGGTCACTTTTCAATGGGAAAATTCGGGCATGGAACTCCGGATCGAGGGTCCTCGGACGCACGCGGCCTCGCGGGAGTTTGTGACCGGAGCGCTGGATGCGCAAGCGGATCTGCGAAGTTGTCAGGCCGACTGCCTGAGACAGCTGGCCTTTGAACTCCGAGGACTCGAAACCCGCCTGGCGGGCGCAAGGCTCGAAAAAGCTGCGATCACGCCGTGGACTTCCGCGAAACTCAAAGGGCTCAGGCTGGAGCTTGAGACCGGGGATCTCAGGATCCTCCGGATTCTCCCGCTTTTGCAGTCAGGCGCCATTCAGCCGATCACTTGGATCGAGCGCAAACGCAGCCTCGCGGCCGGCACCGGCGACGCCCTGCTCGGACGCCTGCTCGGTAACCTCGGCGCGCAGGAAGAAATCGGGTTTTTAAGAACTTTTGTGGATGCCCGGATCGAACGCGTCAACCTTCAGGACCTGCTGGGTGCGAAGGGCGGCATGAACGCACTCGAAAAAGCACTCAAGACGGACTCGGACAAGAAGGAACTCCGCGAGCGGCGTGATATCTTGCAGGGCATCCAGCACCTGCTGATCTCAAAACTCACGATCGAACCCTCGCGCCCGGACACCTACCTGCACCTGGGCGGCACGTCCTACCTCCTCTGGAAGCATGCCGTGGCCCTCAGTGACAGCGGCACGACGGCCGCCGCACGCCGCACACTGCTCACCGTGCGCAAATACCTCGAGGATTTCGGTCCCGCGGCAAAGACCGAGCTCCAGCAGATCCAGGAGATCCTGGCCAAGATGACGCAATAAGGGGCCGGGCGCCCGCAGCATGACGGGCGTCGTTCAGTTAATCCCAGAGCACCGGTACACCATACTGAGAGAAGATGCGGTCCGACCCTACGACGGTCAGGTCTTCCACTTTTGCCTGCGCTACCAGCATCCGGTCGAACGGATCTTTGTGATGCCACGGGAGCGAGCGAACCGCATCCAAATGCGAAGGTCTGATATCCAAGCTCCGAAGGCCGGAGTTCCGACAAAGTTCCGCGAACTCGTCAAAGGTCATCCTGAATTCGAAGTCCTTACGGGACGAGGCCTTGATGCTGATCTCCCACAAACTTGCCACACTCACGTGGATCGCAACATCATCGGCATGGGAGCGCCGCAAGTGATCCAGCACAAGACGAGGAAGCCCGCTTCCATTGAGCCAGAGCAATACGGCTTGTGTATCGAGCAAAAGCCGCTTCACGGCATGTACTCCTCGAATCCCTCGGGCGTCCGATCGAAGTCTTCCGGGATGTGAATTCGACCGCTGAAGGCACCATAAAAATCCAACATGCTTTTCTTCTTTTCCTGCGGAAGCGGGATCAATTTCGCGACGGGCACATCGCGATTGCAGATCACGACCTCCTCGCCCGCTTCCGCCTTCTGAAGGAGCTTGGAAAAATGGGTCTTCGCTTCGTAAATGGAATACTTGGCCATAGCCCTAATCTAGTCTAGTCAGATGACTAGATCAACACTCAAAAAGAGCCTCAATTGGCAGTGCGAACGAGCAATCGGGCAAGCCGCCCTTCAATTCGACTCCCGTGTCCCCCGTGACCCAGCTCGTAAGCCCCTCCCCTCCCGTGCCATCCTGATATCAGGAGCGCGCAATGACCGGGATTTGACGCTTTCACGCCGATTCGAGCGACCCAACCCCGAAAGATCCCCGATCCCGCCATCACATCCCGCACCGCTCCCGCCGAAACGTCTCAGGAGGAGGAGTCTCATCTGTGCGCCTTTTTCAGACCGCCCCCCGATTGATATCGATCTCCCCGCGTGATGCCGCAAGCTTGCTCGCAGCGGGAATGACCGTGAGCGGATGCTTTGTGGATCCTGCGACACTCCCGAGCAGCAGCAGCGACTCGAGCGCACGCACTCCTGCGGCGGCCACAT
>Ga0172372_10012458_pt1 | contig 10652 bp, 7 predicted proteins | sample LakKiv5m_2_FD_114544 | JGI IMG/M metagenome (GOLD analysis project Ga0172372, IMG submission 114544) | Freshwater microbial communities from Kabuno Bay, South-Kivu, Congo - kab_092012_9.5m | ecosystem: Environmental > Aquatic > Freshwater > Lake | place: Democratic Republic of the Congo... | reverse complement strand
CAAACGCAATAACTGTTGCAACTGCTTTGCGCCAATCAAACCGATCTGTTTTTCTCGTGCGCTTGCAGTACCCAATTGATATTATGGAAAAAATAAGTGCATTGACTATTAAGACCCCCGCGCAGATCGCTCCTCCTAATCCGAAGATTAGTAAAAGCACAAGTGCCAAGATCACCGACCACGCAGCAATTGTCAGCCAGGGTTTCTTTTTCTGCTTATCGGGAACTTCCCCTCGTATTGATTCGATCGAAGTTTTTTTTGCGCCCGAATTACAAACGCTCTTATCACTGTACGTTTGATTTTCAATTGGAATAATCTCCAGAACTGGTGAATTATCTGGAGGAGCTGCGAGAAATGTTCCTGCAGTTAAATTTGCAATGACTGTACTTTGCACATCAAGTGATGCACTATCTGCTGAAGTAGTTTTTGCAGTTACATCGTTTGCTCTACTTACTTCTCGTTCTTTATCCGAACAAATCTGTTGCGCATGCTTACTGTTATTCGCGTTTGTATGTTGTACGTAATATCCGCTCCTATAGTGACGCTTCTCCAGAGTACATGAGGTGAAGAATAAGCCGCACGCAGCAAGCAATACGGATAGTACAATTAGTCTGGAGTTTTTCATTTTTCGAAATGATTTTTATGTTGTGTATTGATCACTTCGCATGTACATGACATGCATGGCCACATACCTGTTTGGCGTGGCTTCATTTTGCTGCACTGTGCTCCCCGATATTTTTACAGTTTGAAGAACCATGTTACCATCGGGAACGGTATAGTGCGGTTTTCAGTATTGTTAATAGAGGATTCCGTAAAATTGATTCCGGTAAGAGACACCTGAAAGGCTCTCTTGTCTGTTTTCTGATAGCGGAGCCCGGGCATGAACATCAGAAATCTGCCCCACTCGGTGCGTGTTTGCGTATTTACATAGTAGATCCCCGGAGTGTTGGCCGATGCGGAGGGTTGTACCGTTTCGACACTGAGGGTGACCACGTCGCGAGGGTAAAAGCTCAACAGCACATCAAAAAACAGGCTCGTTCTGGGCCCGACACGCTGTATGCCGGCTACGGAGAAAACGGGACCGTGCATCAGTTTTGCGGCCTCAATGCCACCGTACAGCAGAGCGTAGGGATATTGAGTGCTCACAATGGTGTCTGAGAAGTTGGCGTATTCCGGTTTCAGCACTTCTCGATTTCTAATGCCCTTGTAGTAGGCGTAACCTGCACCTATGGTGAAATTTGTTTTACGGTCTCCGTATGTGAAATTTATAAAGTGCAGCCCTCCCCACGCTTTACCATTCCGCAGGTAGCCCGAGGTTCCCATGAGGGTTCCTATTGAGAAGTTGATTTTTTCATTGCGTGTCGGGATGGTGTATTTGCCCGCGAGAACAAAAGGACTCCCAATCCAGGTGGTGAGTACTCCAAGGGATAACCGATCGCCGACGGCAAAATGGACTTCGGGGCCGTATAAGCTTACCATGGCGTAGTTTTCGCCCTTCGAAATAGGCAGCGCGTTAGTAGTAAAACTATAGCGCGTCGTGAAAGGCCCTGTCGGGTCGTAAACCCCATTGTTCACCTGGCTTTTGTCGGTTAGCAGGACAATACTTTTGATGTCGCTTTTGGGGATGTAAACTTTACCTATAGTTGTAGTTTGTATTAATACTTCACGCCCGTCATCGCTGAGTATGATGCCGGTGTATTCCGCGCCGTCGTTTTTTATGATAACATGTTGTACCGCAACGTTAGTATCATTGTTGATGGTTACCTGTCCCTCAACAACAAGACTTGCGCAGATGACAAATAAAAGTGTGACCAGTAAATTTTTCATGGCGTTTTATTTTCAAAACTATGGGAACAGTTGCCGCAACGTGTTGCGAAAAACGCAAAACATTGAAAAAAAAACCGCGAGAATTGTGTTCAAAAGCACAATCCCACCGATTGAGTACCATAATCTCGTAAAAGAAGTCGCACTGCGCCACCGGAGTTGCGGAAATCGCAAATAGCTTCGCAAAATACTTCCGCTGTTTGCTAAAGCAGGGTTGTTTGCCAAACGGCATTACACACTCTTCGGCCTGTTGCCAACTATTTGAAAAAGAAATCTGTTTTGCGTATCGCCGCTGAGAAAAGTGCCGCTTACAGCCGCCGTAAAAAAAGAAACTGAAAGATCATAAACGCAGCACGTGTGTTCCTGCGCGTTACAGGGCGCTGCGGCTCATGCATGAAACATAATTCTGCCCCCGCACTGTACATGCTGCATACGTTGAATAAATGAAACGGAGACAGCGCAAGACTGTAAAGTGCAATTCGACGAAAATTTAAAATTCAGTTTTTCGGAAACGAAAAGTAGGCTCTGCGAAACATCACGGGCTTTTCTCCCGCTTTCCCGAACCGTGTTATTTCAAGAATCAAAACGCCGTTGCGGTAACTTACAATTTTCAGATGCTCTGTTTCCCCGTAATTTTCCTGAACCATATAAGTCGCGCCATTGATTACAGTTATACTCCGCAAACGGGTGGCTGTTGTACTGTCGTACGTTACAGAATAAAAAGAATATTCGTTTGATGTTGTTTTCAGTAAAAATTCCCTGAATATAATGCCGCTGGGGCTGATGTGAAAATAATCGAATTGCCTGCTCAACGGGTCGGCTTTTGCAGTGTCAACACCCGTGAATGGCGAAGTATATTGTTTGTCCTTGAAACTGTACGAACACAGATCATACCAACGGTACTTTTTCAAGGTGTCGGCAAAGTTCACAGGAATTTTCTCCGCAGGAGCTGCAAGCAATTGCTCCTGATTCAACAACTTTGAGTTGCCTGCGCCAATGAAATTGTTGTAAAAAACCGTGCCGGTGTTACTAAGTTTAATCTGCGCAGTCAGATAGCTTGAACTGAGCAATAATACAATCAGATACAGAACTCGTTTCATTGCCGGAGTATTTTTAAGTGAAAACTGAATTTAAGTTTTACGGACAACTTTTATTGCAATTGAATTCGCTTTTAAGAGAACGCCGCAACTTTTTAATATGATTCGGGAGCGGCAGTTCAAAAAGAAAATCTAACGAATATATGTTTGAATTTGAACCGTTGTGTAATGCACTCCGGTATGCTTGCTGAATCGTTTCCATTTGCCGGATACATCTTCCGATTAACGTTGTGCTACCGAGTAAAATTCAGTCAACAAAAAGCCAACCGGTATTTCTCCGGAGGCTTTTCAGGTTTGTTCTCCTGTTGGGAACGGGTAGTAATTATGATGTTTTCTTCTTCAGCTTGCGGAAGTGCGGATCATTGGGATGATCGTAGTACTTACGCGGCGTGCTCTGGTGTTGTTGCTTCTGCTCTTCGTCCAGCATGTCGGTTTGACGTGAACTGAAGAACCATGCGACAGCAATTACCGCAACGATAATTGCCACATACAACACGATTTCTCCGACCGTAATTTTGTCTCTGCCGGTGTTTTTGCTTTGTGCAAGCAAATCTGTCACCGACAAAATGCACAATGTGCTGACAAACAGCGCTTTATTTAATAGCGTATTTGCCCTTTTGGGTTGAATTCTTGGCTCCATGCTTCATGGTTTTTAAGGTTAATGGTGCCATTCGGGTCTGTAATCTATACAGAAAGAACGTAGCGTTGACCGGCTGATTAGCCAATCCTATTTTACCCTATATACGGCTTCATCGGAGAAAGGTTGCCCTGTTTTCAACTATTGTTTATAAGTCTTTTTATTACTACATTTGTCGACTGTTTAGATAGAAAATGAGATCAGGGGACAATAGTCCCCTGTTTTTTTGCCATGATTGCAGCATCACATATTCGCGAATTAACCGAAAAAGCACTCGAAGGAACCGACGCTTTTCTGGTGGATGCACATGTAACACCGATGAATAAAATTACGGTGAGCATCGACCGTAAAGGAGGAATTTCGATTTCGCAGTGCGTTGAAGTGAGTCGTTTCATTGAGAAAAGTCTGGACCGCGATGCGGAAGATTTTGAACTCGAAGTTTCTTCCGCCGGAATGGATCAGCCTTTCAAAGTGCTGAAACAGTACTTGAAAAATGCAGGTCGCGAAGTAGATGTGAAGCTGAAAGACGGCAAAAAAGTCAACGGTATTTTGCTGGGCGCCGATGAAAGCGGATTTTCCATCAAACAGATAACCAAAGAACGCATTGAAGGCCGCAAGGCCAAACAAACCGTGGAAACGGAAGTGCGTTTCGGTTATGATGACATTAAGGAAACCAAATTAGTAATCAAGTTTTAATCGAATAAAAAGGCTTCTGGCCCAATAGAATCAATACCCAAACAATGGAAAACATCAATCTGATTGAATCCTTTTCGGAATTCAAAGAAGTAAAGAACATCGACCGTGCAATGCTGATGAGCATTCTGGAAGATGTATTCCGCAGCATGATCCGTAAACGCTGGGGAAGCGATGAAAATTTCGACGTGATTGTTAACCCGGAACGAGGCGATCTCGAGATCTGGCGCAACCGTGAAATCGTTGACGACGAATTCGCTGAAGACAGTTTTGATTACGATGAGAACAAACATATTGCGCTTGCTGCCGCTCAGAAAATCGAACCTGATTTTGAAATCGGCGAACAGGTAACAGATAAAATCAAACTCGACGATTTCGGTCGCCGTGCAGTTCTTGCTATTCGCCAGAACCTTGTGTCGCGCGTACTTGATCTTGAGAAAGATTCATTGTACCGCAAGTACAAAGAGCGTGTTGGTGATGTAATCACCGGAGAAGTTTACCAGGTTTGGAAGAAAGAAACCATGATTCTGGATGACGAAGGAAACGAATTGATCCTTCCGAAAACAGAGCAGATTCCGGGAGATTTCTTCAAGAAAGGTGATTCAGTTCGTGCGGTTGTTTACAAAGTTGATCTGCGTAACAACTCACCGGTTATCATTCTTTCGAGAACGGCGCCTTCCTTCCTCGAGAAACTTTTCGAAATGGAAGTTCCGGAGATTTACGACGGACTCATCACCATCAAGAAAATTGTTCGCGAGCCGGGCGAACGTGCAAAAGTGGCTGTGGAATCATACGACGATCGCATCGATCCTGTTGGAGCATGCGTTGGTATGAAAGGTTCACGTATCCACGGAATCGTGCGCGAGTTGCGCAATGAAAACATCGACGTAATCAACTACACGGCAAACGCACAGCTTCTCATTCAGCGTGCGCTGAGCCCTGCGAAAATCACTTCCATCAAATTGGATGAAGAGAACAAGCGCGCGGAAGTGTTCCTGAAGCCGGATCAGGTTTCATTGGCAATCGGTAAAGGCGGACACAACATCCGTTTGGCTGGTCGCTTAACCGGTTACGAAATCGACGTTTACCGCGATACAGATGAAGATGTTGAAGACGTTGGAATCGACGAATTCACAGATGAAATTGAAGCATGGATCATTGACGAATTCAAGGCAATCGGTTGCGATACAGCAAAATCGGTACTTGAGCTCAGCGATGAAGAGTTGGTGAAACGCACAGATCTCGAGGAAGAAACTGTCCGCGAGGTGAAGCGAATTCTCCGCTCAGAATTTGAATAATCAACAGGATAATCAAAGCGGAATCGGATAGCCCGAATCCGCTTTGTTTTTCCGATCTTTGTACCCGCCCGCCGGGAAGGCAGGCCCATATATGACAGAACAGGCAACGATACGTCTAAGCAAAGTAATCCGGGAACTCAACGTTTCGATGGATCACATTATTGACTTTCTCAAAGAGCAAGGTCAGGAAATTGATCGCAATCCGAACACGAAGATCACCGAAGCAACCTACCGCGGTCTCCTCAACGAGTTTGCGCAGGATCGCCTTGAAAAGGAAGAAGCAAAACAACTTACCACTACAACACGTGTGCGTAAGGAGACGATCGCTCTCGACGAAGAAAACGTAAAACCGTTGAAGCGCGAGCGCGAAGAACAAGATGAAGTAATCATCAAGGATGCGAATCAGACTAAAGCGCCTGAGCCTCCGAAAACAAAAACAAAACCGGTAGCGAAAGAACCGAAACCCGAACCTGTTGTTGAGGAAGAAGTCATCCGCATTAAAGCAGAACCTGCAGTTGGGCCGAAGATTCTTGCAAAGATTGATCTTGGAGAAGACAAATCGAAGAAGAAGAAAAAGACTGAAGTTGCAGAAGAGAAAACAGAAGTAAAGAAAACTACGAAGAAGAAAACTGAAGAGCCTGTTGCTGTTGTTGAACCGGTAGCAGAATCTCCTGCTTTTGTTGTTGAAGAAGTTAAAGTTGAAACTCCGGAACCTCCGGTTGTTGGAGCTCAAGGTGAAGAAGAATTATTCCGTCGTTCAGTAGAGAAACTCGAAGGCCCGAAAATTATGGGCAAGATCGAGCTTCCTGTGAAAGACGATAAGAAAAAACCGGTTGCATCTTCCAATGCGCAGTTTGAAACTGACAAGAAGAAGAAACGCAAACGTTTGAAGAAAGACGGTCCTGTTAATGTAAATGATGTTGCAAAGCAGGGCGGCCCGGGTCGATTCCCGAATCAGGGTGGTCAGGGCAATCAGCAACGTCGTGGAGGCGGACCGGGACAACACAACCGTCCGAGTTCAGGGCCGAAAGCAGAACTTACTGAAGAAGAAATCCAGAAGCAGATTAAGGAAACTCTTGCACGCTTGAGCGGACAAGGGAAATCCAAAGCATCTAAATACCGTCGTGAGAAGCGTGATGAAATCCGCGATAAGATGGCGGAGCAGATGGAACAGGCTGCTGCTGATAAAAGCGTATTGAAAGTTACCGAGTTCGTTACTGCGAATCAGTTGGCTTCCATGATGAGTATTCCGGTAACGAAAATCATTTCAACGTGTATGACGTTGGGACTTTTCGTTTCCATCAACCAGCGTCTCGATGCTGAAACCATTGCACTTCTTGCTGAAGAATTCGGATTCAAAGTTGAATTCGTAAGCGTGGAAGTACAGGAAGCGATTCGTGAAGAAGAAGATACTCCTGAGCAGTTGATGGATCGTCCGCCGATTGTAACGGTGATGGGTCACGTTGACCACGGTAAAACTTCATTGCTCGATTACATTCGTAAAGCAAACGTTATTGCAGGTGAGGCCGGCGGTATCACGCAGCACATCGGTGCTTACGGTGTAACGATGGAGAACGGAAAACATATTACGTTCCTCGATACTCCGGGTCACGAAGCGTTTACCGCGATGCGTGCTCGTGGTGCGCAGGTAACAGATGTTGCAATCATTGTGGTTGCGGCCGACGACAGCGTAATGCCTCAGACAACGGAAGCGATCAACCACGCACAAGCTGCGGGTGTTCCGATTGTATTTGCGATCAATAAAATTGATAAGCCGGGAGCGAATCCGGATAAGATTCGTGAAGCGCTCGCTGCAATGAATATCCTCGTTGAAGAATGGGGCGGTAAATATCAGTGTCAGGAAATTTCCGCGAAGAAAGGTCAGAACATTGATTCGCTTCTTGAGAAAGTATTGCTCGAAGCGGAAATGCTTCAACTGAAAGCGAATCCTGCGAAGCGTGCAAGTGGAACCATTATCGAATCAACATTGGATAAAGGCCGCGGATACACTGCAACCATTCTTGTTGAAAACGGAACACTGCGTATCGGTGATGTTGTTCTTGCCGGCTGCTACAGCGGTCGCGTGAAAGCAATGCACAACGAACGCGGCGCGCACGTTGATGAAGCGGGTCCTGCAACGCCTGTACAGATTCTCGGTCTGAGCGGAGCTCCGCAGGCCGGTGATAAATTCCACGTGATGGAAGACGAACGCGAAGCACGCGACATTGCAACACGTCGTTTGCAATTGCAGCGTGAACAGCAGATCCGTACTACCAAGCACATCACGCTTGATGAAATCGGACGTCGTCTCGCAATCGGAGACTTTAAAGAACTCAACATCATCGTTAAAGGTGACGTGGACGGATCTATCGAAGCGCTCTCCGATTCATTGCTCAAACTTTCTACAGAGAAAATTCAGATTCGTATTGTACACAAAGGTGTCGGAGCAATTTCCGAATCCGATGTACTCCTCGCGTCTGCATCGAATGCAATCATTGTCGGTTTCCAGGTTCGTCCTTCGCAGAGTGCGAAGAAACTTGCAGAAACCGAACAGATCGATATCCGTTTGTACAGCATCATTTACAAAGCCATCGAAGAAATCAAAGCTGCGATGGAAGGAATGCTTGCCCCGGAATTCGAAGAGAAAGTGGTTTGCAACATCGAAGTACGCGATGTGTTCAAGATTTCGAAAGTCGGAACGATTGCAGGTTGTTATGTGCTTGACGGAAAAGTTACACGTAACACGAAAGTGCGCCTGATCCGTAACGGAATTGTATTGCACGACGGTTCGCTCGGATCATTGAAGCGATTCAAAGACGATGTGAAAGAAGTTGCTACCGGCTACGAATGCGGTTTGAACATCGACAAGTTCGAAGACATTCAGGTTGGTGACCTTATCGAAGGTTACGACATGGTGGAGATTAAAGGGAAGCTTTAATTGCTGAATACTTACAACAAAAAACCCTCAGAATTTTCTGAGGGTTTTTTTATTATCTGAACGTCTGATCGCCGGAACAGGATATGGCTTTGATGAGAATGTTGCCTCGCGTGAGATTCAAGCGACTGTCGTTAGTGTTATTGATTGAATATCCTTTGCGCGTGATGCTGCGGAGAATAGATCAGAAACATAAATAACACGGCTTCTGAAAAAATATTTTCAGATCCCCGAAGGTCGCTTTTTAGTGCGTTTTCGTGAAGATCGCCGCGGCGTGAACTTTTCCGGAGCCAGGAGAATCTCATCCATCGTTTGGTCATCCAGAAATTCTTCTTCGCCTAATAAACCTTCTTTCATACACGTGAGCAGTTGCGCTTCAATTGTAGACTCAATCATTTTGCGGTGCTTTGCAATTTGCGTGATTGTTTTCCCGCTGCGATAAAGATTCAATGTAGTGATGAGCGATTCTCGTTCCATGCGTTTGGTTTCGCTTTGCAATGGCGGAGATTTCACTTCCGGTTTGCGGAACATTTCTTCCCGGGAAACATTTTTGTCGATCATCAAACCTTTGACCAACGTACATGCTTTGCGCATCTGAATAATGCAACTGTCAATGGTATCAACAAGTTCGCGAAGATCATCTGCATAGGTACGTCCGCCGGAAGATTTTGCAAGCTCATCAATTTTCAAACAAACATCTCTTCTGGTTTTCTGCATTTGTTCCGTGAAGTAAACAGCAGCGGAATTGACACGTTCAATCAACACAGGCGGTTCGTTTTGCAAACGAGGAATTAACACGGTAAAGCGACCGGAATATTTTTCCGTTTCTTCGAAGGCGTTGACCAGTTGGCGCGACCACAATTGAAAACGTGCTGCAAGGGTTTTCCCTTTGGGCGATACAGAATCCCCGGTTAAACTCAGCATTTGTTTTTGCAGATGTCTGAAATCGAAACTGCGTCGAATGTAATTGGCAATGTATTGTTTCGTTTCCACTTGCAGTTCGGCGTTCAGCCGATCATCCGAAACTTTTCTGGAATTGAAATCTGCAACGGTTGCGTTATTTACAATGGACGCAAAATTCACCGGACCTGTAAGCGTAAGTCCGTTTAGGGAACGCAATCGCGATAAAGCGACGTAAACTTGACCGGGAGCGAACGCTTTTTCCGCATCAATCACAGCGCGATCGAAAGTAAGTCCCTGACTTTTGTGAATGGTAATTGCCCACGCCAATTTGAGCGGGAAGTGTGTAAACGTTCCGATTGTTTCGGGTTTCACTTCACCGCTCTGCGCATCTGTCGTGTAGCGGATGTTTTCCCATTCGCAGCGCTTCACTTCTATGGTTTCTTTTTCGCAACGCACTTCAATGGAGTCGTTTTTCATGGAAACAATGGTGCCGATTTTTCCATTGTAAAATTCCTGTTTGCCGCTATTGTCGTTGCGGATGAACATCACCTGCGCACCTGTTTTCAATTCCAGTGTAAGATCAATCGGATAAAGTGATTCCGGATAATCGCCATCAACTTTCGCGGTGAACGTGGAGGATTTCCCTGCAAGTTTTTCCAGTGATGCACGATTCACAGTGTCCGCTTTGTTGTTGTGTGTAGTGAGCATCACTGTGCCGTCGTCAACAGATTTTGATTGCTTCACGAACGAATTCAGCAATTGAACATCATCAGACGTTACGGTGTTGTTGCGCAAATTGTTCAGCAGCGCAATGAAACGTTCGTCGGACTGGCGGTACACACGTTCGAATTCGATATGTACGGGAGGATGATCGCGCAGCACTTGTGCATCGAAGAAAAACGGATTGCTGTAATATTTTTTCAGGATGTTCCATTCGGCGTCGCGTACAACAGGCGGGAGCTGACCGAGATCGCCGATGAAAAGAAGCTGCACACCGCCGAAAGGAAAACTGTTGCGGCGCACCATTCGCAGCACGCAATCGATAGCATCGAGAAGATCAGCGCGCAGCATACTCACTTCATCAATCACAATAAGTTCCACTTCGCGGAGCAGTTTGCGTTTCTTGTTGCTCATGTGTTTATTTGCGAATCAGACTTTGTTCGTTGAAGGCGCGCATTTCGTTGGCAAATGACAGATGGCGGTCTTTGCCGGGGACAAAAAATCCGGGAGGCAACTGAAAAAGCGAATGCAGCGTAACACCACCT
>Ga0172372_10012456_pt1 | contig 10652 bp, 6 predicted proteins | sample LakKiv5m_2_FD_114544 | JGI IMG/M metagenome (GOLD analysis project Ga0172372, IMG submission 114544) | Freshwater microbial communities from Kabuno Bay, South-Kivu, Congo - kab_092012_9.5m | ecosystem: Environmental > Aquatic > Freshwater > Lake | place: Democratic Republic of the Congo... | reverse complement strand
TTTCGATGATCAAAAATTTGCAGTGCGGGTCTCCAACGGAGCAGGTCTTCCGACATTCTTGCGAGCTGAAGGCCAGCTCGCCTATGAGGGCACGCCAAAACAATCGATTCAATTGATCTTCATCGGCCCCGATAGCGGCGAGGGCGTCGTCGAATTCAGGGAAGCGATAGAGAGTGATGGGGCGAAGGCAAATCTCGATCTGATTCCGCGCAATCCGTGTGTCATTCCACAACAAGAAGAAGCAGCTTGCAGCGTGGAGCTGATTCCAGACCAAGAAGCTTTCGACCAGTTCCAAGTAGCGATTTCTGTTGTCTACTCCGGAAAAGACAACTTGCAAGAACCAGTCGAGGGGGAGGTGCTGGTTGATGTTGCCATGGTGCTTCAACCAAAGGCATCGCGAGGGCTTCTTGCTGCGGCAACTCTCCTGTTGGTCTTCCTTGTCGTCCAAGGACTCGTCCGCTGGCTTCTGGCTTACCTGGTCTCGCGGTTTGCGCCGCTCGTACCGATTGCGAGACGAATCAGAGTGGACGCGGTACTGGACTCATCTGGTGCGATCTCACTGAACCCGATGAATGTGAATCCGTCACACAACGACGAAGGCTTCGCACTTGAGAACACGGAGTCAGTCCAGTCGTTCTCCGTCTTCGGGTATGACTTCAGCGTCTCAGTGCTCCGTACATTCTTGAGATCGACGGTGGCCCCACTGGGTCAGGTGAACTCGCCTGGCAGGTTTGTCATCGGCTCCCGCGGTTACGTGAAATCGAAAGATCAGACAGATGCTTCCACCGGTCAGGTGTCTCTCACACTCAGGGGGCAGTGGATTGTTGGAGTGAAAGCAGAAGACGTTCAGCGATTGGTAAACGGTGAGTCATCGGTAGACGCAGAAGTCGTAGCGTTCCTTGAGCCTTATGAACAAGGAGTGGGAGTCGATCGGGGTCAGCAGATCTCCGACCTCTCATTTGGTCTTGCATCAAGCAACCTTGCCGCACAGCTTCTTGAAATCGTGGCATCGGAACGAGACCGCCAGACCGCTGTTACGGACGAGCCGATCGAAGCGTCATTGGTTCCAGACATAAATGACCCATTCGGGGGAATGGCGCAGGGGGCAGCGACTGACCCGTTCTCGACGGGGTCCGTCAGTTCCTACGAGGGTGAGACCGAAGCCCCGCGGCGTCGAGAGCGTCGATCACGGCGAAGTAAACGACAGGAGCAAGGTGAGGATAGGCCAGCTCCCGAAGGTTCGAATAACACGAATGAATGGGACCCGTTTGCCTAGTGGCATGCAGGTTCGAAAATCACTAACCAAATAGAGAAGGAGAGACGGCATGTTAAGGCCAATCATCATGATCGGTTGCGGAGGATCAGGTCAGAAAGCGGTTCGGTATGTCCGCGATGCCGTTAAGCGCCACCTCGAGCATCGAGGGTGGACTGGGGATTTCCCGCAGGCGTGGCAATTCATTGGAATCGACACCCTGACCACTCAGGAAGATCCGTCAATCCCGTTCCTTCCAAATAATGACTACGTCAGTGTGTCATTGGCCTTCAATACTTATCAGGGTCTTAACCAGGCCATTGAAACTAAATTCGGGGTTGACGTTCATCCGAAAGCATTCAGAGACCTTCAGGGATGGCGCCCCAATCCATCTCAGGTCACCGTGCCCCTGAAAGATGGCGCTGGACAGCTGCGTGCGGTTGGTCGCACCGCAGGAATTCTCGCACTGCAGGATTACGTTCAGAAGCGTTTGGCCTATGCATTTACTCAGTGCACGGCGGGTGGACCGCAGTTGGCTACAGTATCCCGCCATCTTCAAGTGAACGTTCCCCCCGGAACGCCCGTCCCTGACCCCCTTACCATCGTCGTCGGTTCAATGGCGGGCGGCACCGGTGCTGGCATCATGCTCGATGTCGTCGACCTTGTGCGTCGCACCGACACTAAGGGAGCTTTCCCAGTTCTGGTCGCCTTTACACCTGACATCTTCGGCTCAGTTCAAACCAAGGCGATGACGGCCAATTCGGCGGCGTTCATGGCAGAAATGTTGTCTGCGTATTGGGATGACGAAAACACTGATAGCTCGCTGATTCCCGCCACTGTTGCGGTCAACACACGTGGACCTCACAGCATTTTCTTAGTGGGTAGAACGAATATTGATGGGCTTGACCTACTGGACTCGAAGAACGTCTATCGAGCGGTGGGCGAAGCTCTCGCAGCGGTTACCACGTCAGCGACTGTTCAGACTTCGTTTCACAATTTTATTACGGTCAATTGGCCGATGGCAGCGCCGGCAAATGCCGGCGGCTACGGCTTCCAAGCATCTCGAATGAAGGGTGTCGCCTCGTCATTCGGAAGCTCGACAATCTCAATTGGAAGAGACCGTTTCCGGGACTATCTGAAGAAGCTCCTCCATCGGTCGATTCTGGAGCATCTTGCCGACGGATTCGAGCCGGTAGCCACGGCAGTGCTGGGAGATGCAGCGAAATCAATGGCAGGACCGGCCAAGATTGCAGAGCTAACGCGTCGGAATATTGACCGGTTTGTTGTCGAATGTGGTCTGAACGAAAGCGATGAAGGGGCGAAACAGATATCAGAGCGATTCGTCTCAAACGACATCATGAAGGCTCGACTCGGGCAAGTGTCAAACAAGATCAAGTCTCCTTTCCAAGCCGCCATGCAGCAAGGAGCCGGTGTGTGGCTGCAGACACTTGGTTCGCAGGCACAGCAAGTGAAAGCGGCAGAGCTCGCAACCGTAGATGCAGAGCTGAGTGCTGAACTCCGAGAGTGGGGCTCCGACCTGTTTAAGCGAGTACTACGAACGACGACAGAGTTCTCGGGGACGTTGAGCATGCCCGTAGTGCTCTCAATGTTGCAGGCCACCCGTGCACAAACGCTCCAATCATCTGCACGATTTAAGGAACGAGCCAAAGAGGCAATGGGGCAAGCCGAAAAGTCGATGGAGCGCGCGCGGGGCCATCTCTCTTCAGGTCAGAAGGGCTCGATTCCAATGTCGGCTGGGCCCGTTCAGGAAACAATCACCGATCTCTCGAAAGCAATTGTTTTCGAGTGGTCGGCTCGGGTTCGCGAACGACTTGCTGTCGCTCTGGAAGGTGTTGCCACAACGATGCTGTCAGGTCTCGAGGCGTCGGTCAGTCAGTCACTGGCGAGAGTCGACATGCTGACGAAGCCCCAAGATGGGAAACCTGCAGTTGTCGCAGGTTGGCCAAAGAATGATGGGGTCGTTCCCAATTCGTTCACGCCTAGCCCAGTTGAATTCTTTCTCGAAGATCACGGAACATGGCCCGAGATGGCCAAGGTGCTGTTAAGCAAATCACTCGGAGACCCTGCGGGTCTTCCGATAGACCCAGTTGAAGCTGCGCGCCTCCTGATTATTCGCGGCGGATTCGGTGGCGACGGAGCGGGAGCCCACGAGGCGACCCCGCTGATATGGGCTGACAGCCATGGTGCCGATCCAGTGTGGGAGCCGGGGCAACAGGTTTCGATCGCAATCAACGATGACCTTGAACCACTCTCAGATCGAATCGATAGCTGGCTGATGCGGCCAGCAACAGAGATGCTCTACGTCTTGACAGAGGGTCTCGGTTCCTATCTCATGCCCACGCACCACAAGACCGGAGCGGCGATCCCGGACCACCAGCAACGACTGGCAAACTTCCGTCAGAAACTCACTTTGGCGCTCATGCAGTCGCGACCACTGGTCGAGATTGACAATGTGATGAACGCCGTGGTTCACCCGAACCCACTTTCTTACACGTTGAACATTCAAGGGTTCCCCTTCGGACAGGGGCACCCAGCACGTTCAGAAACCGAGCAAGTGATTCAGGGGTTCCTCAATGATGCACGAAACGTCGATTGGGCGTTCTCGGCGGGAGATGCCGAGTCGGTACTGATAACTAACTTCCTCGAGTTCCCGGTAAACCCGAGCGTGATCACATCGTTTACACAGCCGCTACACGGTGCAGTGGGGTCATTCTCGCCACCGCTACTGCGATCGTCATTCTGGCAATGGAGAAGAGCTCGAATCCTCGAGAACTTCATCCCATTGCCCGACGCTCTTCGTCTTGCAGCAATTCGTGGTTTCGCAGTATCGCGAATTCTCGGAACCATGACTGCCTTGCCAGACGGGCAGAACCAGATTTCAACCAAGGGCGGTGTTTTCAATTTCCCGAGGAACTTCCTTACGGAAACTGATCGCAACAACGTGCTTCCCTCGTTGCTTGAAACGATGATCCTCACCTTCGCTGAGGCACCGACACGCGGTAAAGCGGCATTCGAGGCGTATGGAGCCTTGATCGAGTACGGCACTGGAGGTGGAATGGCCTCCGGGTTCGAGATTGAAGGCGTCGTTGCTGAGATCCTCGGCACCGGCAATTACGGAAGCGTCAGCGTGGTTGACGAACATCGCGCGAACGCTCTAAAGAACGACCCCAATGGTCGGATCAGTAACGCCCTCACGTATCTGAACGCGAACATTAAACACTTTGACGACCTAGACGCCAAGCCGCTGCACCCGCAGAGCTGGCGTAATCAGGTTGGCGCGGTCGAGCCTGTCGAAACGTTGACTCGCGAGTTGATGACAGACCTCCGTCACGGCTACGTGATGGTGCGAGAGGCGGTTGAGAGATACGAGCAAACCCTGAAGACGGGCACACCAGGCGGTGTTTCGTGACGAATCGACTCATACTCCTGCTCGGGGAGTTTGAGGAAGCCGATCGCGATTGTGCATCGGTACTCAACGAGTGGGCGAGTGCGGGTCTGCTCGGCACCGTGGCTTGGACTTCAGCAAAGCCTGACGGCCTCGTGCGACCGATGACCACGGTTTGCGACGGTGGTCGAGTCAACACTCTGCAGCTGTTTGATTTGCTGACTTCGCGAATATGGTCTCAAGTGTCAGTGGTGGCGATTCGCCAAAAGCCAGTTGGGTCGCTGAGCACGGGGCGATTCGAAGCCGAATCGAAACTGCTTCAGATGGTTCAGGATGCCTTCGCCGCTCACAAAGAGCTTGAGTTCCAGTCGTTGACCGTTTCAATCGCTCAAGAAGATGGTTTGACATACGAGGCATTTTCTCCTTACTGGAAGATGCACATCTTGCATGAGCCGGTTGTGCGAATTGACCAGGCAGTTGCCGCACAGCCGATGTGGGATGACCATCGCCATCTTCTGGTTCTGCTCTTGGCGCTCACGATGTCGGGTGGATTCGTGTGGCAACTTGGGGCACTGGCGCCAGACATGGCCGATCAGATCGTTGGTGTTCATCGGTCTATTCGGGTTGGTCGGTCGTATCTGAGGGTCGTGAGTGCTGGCCGCCTGACCGATGAAGTGCTTGCTGGGGCCTTTCCGAAGTCGGGTCCATGGTCGATCCCGACAGACGTTCCGAACGCACTTGCAGTACCGCCTGGCACTGCATTCTCGGACGCCCTCGTTAAGTCGCTCGTCACGCGAGGAAAATTCGACTACCGCGCATGGACTGACCCGAAACGTGAGAAGCCGAAGAATATGAACATGTGGGAAGGCCTCAAACTCTTCGCGAAGGAGTTCGGCGCCGCACTGAAGAGTATTCCGGTGACGATTGTTGAGAGAGTGAAGAGCGACGTAGAAGACTTCATGCAAAAAGTCACGTTTGGTGACGAAGCATCGGTTCTCTTGCGATTCAATCCCCGAACAGATGATCTGAATTCGGATGACGTTGTAGAAGCCATCAAGAGTCTTCAATTGGGCAACACCGTCGACCCAATCGGTGATGCCGACCCTTGGGACGTGCTTCAGCGGGTGTCGCTTGGCGCCGTGGACGGAGGACGCTTCCCGGAGGGCATGGCCCCGCCTGTGAGCGGCTCCAGTCGGCTGGTTTACACCGACCCCGGAACCATCGGACCTGCACCTGATGATGCACCGTTCCAAGTAACGCCCTTCGAAATCTCACTGTTGAATCTTGGCGAGACCCAAAATCAGATAGGCCCGATGGCCGTTGCTGATGCCCTGACTTTAAAAACACATCTCGAAGCAATGCGAGAAGAGCTCTCGGTAAAGCCCTTCGTGCCAGTTGCCGACAAGATAAATGTCAAGACTGTCGAGAAATCGGATGGTAAGAAGTCTCAGCCTTCAGCTGCCAAGAAGTTGGGTCGGCTTAAGCGTCTCAGATTGCGTTTGAGGGAGCGCCGGGCCGCACGTAAGGCAGCGAAACGAGCGAAGAAGACCCCCCAATCGGTTGCGAGCGCAGTGGGTCAGCCTGCTGTTGCTCCGGAAATCGGAGCTCTCAGTAAAGACTCGACCTCAAGCGCGGGAGTATCAGCAAACACAACGAGCGAGACAAATGTGCCATCGCAGACCGTTGAATCGACTGCTTCAGTGGATGATGAGACTTCTCGACATTCGCCTACACATCCGAAGTTCGACTCCCGTGAGTACACCCCAATCGGGGTGTTCTATCAGGGGTCCCGACCAGAGCTCCTGGCTGAGTACGCAGAATCAAACAAGATCTGTGACGCCGCGAAAGCTTCATACGCGTCGGTAAATGGAAATTTCGCCAAGAACCAAACGTGCGATCACTGCGGAACTAGTTTTGATCACGGACTCTTATATCTGCATGAACCAACGAAGAAGTTGGTTCGAGTCGGTAACGTCTGTGCGCGCAAGTCACTACCGTCTCCCGGGGACTCTGATCTAGTCGCCGCACGGCTAGCTGACCTGGAAGGACGCTTCACGGAGTGGATGGCACTGCGCTCAACTTCGCTGTTGTGGCGAGTTGGGGAGTCGATCGTCGCTGGTTTGTTGGTGGCACGCCGCGACCTCGCGAAATGCCTCGAAATTCTCGCATCTAGGCCAGTGCTCGCCGAAAAGTCGACAGAAGCCAGGATCAAGTTTGCCAAGTGGACTCGTCGTGGCGTGATGTCGGTGTTGCTCGTGATTGCCGCGGCACTTGCAAGCGTCGTCCTCACACCGATCCCACTCTTGCTTGCCGTACTCGTTGTGACGATTTACTTCAGCGGATTTATCATTCGAATGCTCTACCTGGCGCGAGACATAGTCAGAGCGCAATATAAGTTCCGTCTCGCGATGGACGAGTACGAGCGTTCGTACAGTCGTGCTCGGCATGACGTGGAAGAGGTCGTCCGGTTGTCTTCGGTGAGTGACCAGTTTGATGACTGGCAAGTCGTCATTCGCGAACTCGTCCACCTTCCTTTTGGTAAAGAAATCGGGTTCGCGACCGCAAAAGTTGGGATTGACGAGGTGACGCGACCACCGGCGATGGTCCTAGGCAAATCACGACCGGACGAAAAACAGCGAATGCAGCTGTTCCTTCAGGCTCGACGACAGACAATCCATGGTGGCTGGTTGACCGAGATTTTGGACGTACTTAAGCAGGACTGGCGAAGCGACTACGAGAACTCACGAGTCACTACTCCAGCGGACAACATCCTGCCCGAATCTGATAACTCGCCAGCTCTCAGCATCGTCGGAAAGCGACCGCTGTCCGACGAGGATGTGTATTACCCACGAAGCGACTTCCGACGCCGAGTCGTTGCAGGTGACCTTCAGCGCAGTCTCGTAATGAAGAAAGCCGAACAGATCGCCATAGATCTGCGGCTGACCGCTCTTGGGCGGCTCTTGGCAAAGGTTGAAGTCACCGGGCTGGGCTCGGCATTGAGCGGCCAGTCCGTCGAAACGTTTCTCTCGGGACTCTCGAGCGATACGGAGCATAAAGTGGCTTTCCCTCCAGATCTGATTGCCGATGAGTATCCCAATCTCAGAATTTTTGAGCCTCAACTCGTGCTTCCTCACCCGGGCTCTCTGAATTCCGAGTCAGGACAGATTCAAGTTGAGCCGGGTGTGGAGTTAACTGCAGCAGCGTGGAGAGTGGAGTTGTCTGGACCCATTGATCCCCCCGAGATACTTCGAGGGTTCGCCGGGCAGGAGCCTGAGGCAATCCAGAGTCTCGGTTCAATTTCGGAGCCGCCATCTCCCGTCTGACGTGATAACCGGCCTCCTCACTTACATTGCCATCCTTGGCTTGACGGGTGTTTGGATCTTGGGGTGGATGGGACTGTCAGTGGTTGTCGGCTCTTTCTTCAATCTGCCACTCAAGACAGTCACGCTCGTTGGCGCAACGCTAGGTCCGCTCGGATTCATCGTGACAATCACAATTGGCGTTCTTGAATCAAAACATGCGGGAGAGATCGCGGCGCTGCCGGTTGGCGGACCAGGTGATGCCGGTAATGAGCTTGAGGATCCATTTTCATGAGTGCTTCAGATGATGCCGTCAAACCCCGGCTCTTGCTGCCTATTGCGCTTGCATTGGTGGTGTTAAAAGGTGGCTCGCTTCCGTGGATCACTGTTCGAACGTTCAGCGGTAACGAGCGTGTCTACAACTTGGCCGACTTACGGGGCGGAATGGCGGTGATCATGACAATCGCACTCGTGGTACTCGTTGGCGCGACAGTGGGGGTATTTAAGAGACTGACTGGCATGACCATTATGAGTCTTGGTGTCGCTGCACTCGGGTGGATGGCTGCAATCTCAGGGATTCTCTTGTCATTGTTGTGGTCACTGATTCCCTCGATAAATGTTGCCGGTCTAGATCTGGCGAAGGCGACACTGAGTCAAGGAAGTGGTGTTGTCGTGACTGTTGTCGCAAGCCTCTCACTTGCATTCATGGTGGTTAGACAAGTCGAGCCGTTCAAGACGTATGCCCCGTCGACACACCTCCCAGTACTTCCACTGGCGGTGCTCGTGCCGCTCTTAGCGGTCATCGCTTGCATGCATTCCGAGTGGCTGAGTCTCGGCACCGACGGGTCCGGCGTTCAGGCGCAAGTAGCGGGAGACTCCCTATACGGAAGCGGCCTCGTTGTGCTGGCCATTTGGCTGGCAATCGGACTCTGGATTGGTGCGCTCATGGTGAATAGGTCGCTGATGATTTCGATCGCGAGCGGGTTGACAGTCGTTGTTTCGATAATTGTCGGTATGTATGCCGTATTTCTGTGGGCGGGCGGTCGACTACTTGACTGGCTTGTTCCCGCCAAACTCGAAAAGTGGACTGCGGTATCCATTGAGCCACAGTTGTATGTCGTGCTCGTAAGCGTCGCGGTCACATTTTTCGTTTCCGTAGCTGGGCTCTTCTCGCGGATGCAAAATGTAAAGATCACCTTGGGTTTGCGCACGCCCGGCGCAGTCAGATTTTACTATTCGGACGCTCTCGGAAGTGTGATACTTGTCGTACTTGCAGTGAGCTTTGTCCTACGCGTGATTTAAACATGGACTCGTCACTCAGCCGAAGCGCGTTCGGCGCATTGGCCGCGAGTCAAGTCGTTCTAGTGATCGGTGCTGCAAGAGTTGCGACAGCCTTCATCACGATTGAATGTCCGATCAGATCTCTAACGGGGTGGCAGTGTCCCGGGTGTGGATCCACTCGTTGTGTGGCAGCCCTAGGAACAGGTGACTTCGTGACAGCATTTCGACAAAATGTACTGTTAACCGTTGCCTTCTTTGGGTCAATGCTGATCTGCCTCGTCGGTGTCTTCAGCCCAGCAGTGGCTCAGCAGGTCCGTGCCGCGATTAGCACTAGGCAGAAGTTGTATGCATGGATCCTTGTGTTGGTGATTCTTGTTTTCGCAGTATCTCGTAATCTGAATTGACTCGCCCAACTACCAAAGCATTCGCTGTACAAATAGTGAACTAGTCTCTATAGAACACAAACAAGGAGAAGTATGAGTTTCCCAGGGCCTGAGTTTGATCCACCAATGAATCCCCCTCGCCGGGCAGATGCATCAAAAAAAGTTCCCGCAGGTGTGTGTGGAATCCTGCTTGGAGCGCTTGGTGTTCACAAGTTTGTGCTCGGGTACACCGCCCAAGGGCTCATCATGCTCCTGACCACGCTTTTCACGTGTGGTCTTGCTGGAATTGTTTGGGGAATCATCGGACTCATTGAAGGAATCATCTACCTCACAAAGAGTGACGACGAGTTCGCCCAAACGTACGTGATCGGCAAACGCGGCTGGTTCTAGTTACAAGCTGCAGTTCGCGTCAATTTCAGTTTGGAGTTCATTCGCGACGAACGCGATGAGAGCCGCCACAACTGTGGCCAAGTCAGCGGCGACACTCGGGGAGAGTGCAATTTGAGCCAAGTCGTAATCGACTGACTCAAGGCGCTCTACCAGGGAATTGAGCTCTACCTGCAGTATCTCGGCTACTTCGCGAACGTCCCCCGAAGTCGAGCGCACGATGTCATCGACGGTTGTTTGGACGGAATCCCAAAACTCAGCGCCGAGTGCCGCAGTTACATCGGAAAGCTCAAGCTGCGACACTGAAGTCTGCAGGTCTTGCGCTGAACTGCAGAAGGCCGCCTCATCTGAGCCGCAAGATGCGGTCGCTGTCGCTAGTGATAGCAGCATAAAGATACTGGCGACGCTGAATCGGCTGATTGTCAAGAACATGGTGAAGCCAAGATTAGCCAATGCGTCAGAGATGGGTCATAAAGTTGGTGACGAAATACTGGGTTTAGCAGAGATTGCTACTCTTCGGTGATGCAAAAGCACGAGAAGCTCGCTTCAAGCCTTCGGGCCCGTCATGGCAAGCTGCCCCCGATTACGGATGCCGAAGCCGCAAACACCCACGGCTGGGATAAAGAGTCCGCACGGCGGCGCAC
>Ga0172372_10012455_pt1 | contig 10653 bp, 5 predicted proteins | sample LakKiv5m_2_FD_114544 | JGI IMG/M metagenome (GOLD analysis project Ga0172372, IMG submission 114544) | Freshwater microbial communities from Kabuno Bay, South-Kivu, Congo - kab_092012_9.5m | ecosystem: Environmental > Aquatic > Freshwater > Lake | place: Democratic Republic of the Congo... | reverse complement strand
CCAAAACTATAAATAAATTATATGAGCATATATCCAAATATTAAGAAGGTCTCCAATTTTGATTTGTTTTAATATTATAGAAATTCTTTTTTGACCCATCCTTATATTTTATCTCTATATCTATATACTCTGCTTGATCGACGCCAAACCAGACATTGTTATCTCCAGTTGACATATGTGAGAAATTAGCTATACTACTATTGTATCTATCTTTCTTTCCACTATAACTTATAATTATTTCAGCAGAAATTCCTTTATTATATTTTTCGCTTACACTTATTGGGTTTATATTGATATAATTTCCTTTTTTTTCACTCTGATTTATAAATATTCTAGGTAATTTTACACCTTGTTCGGTAAGAACTATATCTAATAACCCATCCATATTTAAATCTCCAACTGCTACCGCAGCGGTTGGCTTTTTTATATCAAGCCCTGATCCTTCTAAAATACTTATATATTTATTATTCAAATTATCATACTCCCAAAACTGTGGTGAGTCATCTCTATACCCCCATCCTAAAAATTCAGGAGAATGGCCATGTCTAAAGCCAGCTGCCATTAGCAACTCTCTACTACCATCATTATTAAAATCTGCAAAAATAGAGCCCCAACCCCACCCACCGGACTTTACTCCATAATCTTCTGCCTTATCTAAATAATTACCATCTCCATCAGATATAAAAAATTTATTTCCCTTATCTATATTATCATCACATAATCTACCGCCTTCACATAACCAGGTAAATAAACCATTACCCTTTATTTGTGTTATAAATATATCATAGAAAGAGTCATTATTTATATCATTTATTGCAATACCCATTAAAGATTCGCCTTTATACATTTTGTTATCGTCAGCAATAAACTTTCCATTAAAATTTCTAAGTAACATACCTGTTCCATAATCGCCTGCAACAATTATATCTTGCCAGCCGTTAGAATCCAGATCTATAGCAAGAATTTGATGAGGAAAAACTATCGGATAGTTGAATTTGCCATTCATACCAAGATGTAGATTTTTCTTCATTAATCGATTAATTTCTAACCCTATATTTGATTTATCTGTTACATCAATAAATCCTCTCCCTTTTATATTTTCAAGCAAAACCATACCCTTATTTGGAAATCCAGTTCTTCTATTTATCTCAGGCATATGAGTCATTTGGTTCCAACCAATAAGTAGATCTTCAAATCCATCTTTATTATAATCAATGCTAGAGATTGAAGTAACAGCTGTCAATGTTTTCTTAGCTAACTTAAATCCCATCTTATCAGTGACATCCTCCCATTTATTATTTATATTTTGATAAACCTTAAAAAGATACTCTGATCTATAACCTTCAGTACCTACCAAAAGTTCTATACCTCCATCATTATCTAAATCTATAAAAAGCGGATTTCCTGCTCTAGAGATATAATCAGGAACCACACTTTCCTCAATATTAGAAATTCTTTCTTGAGTAATTAGATCTATCTCTTCTATATCAAATCCTAAATTTTTATTATTAATCATAATTAGATTTGGTGCTCTAAAAATATCAAGAAAGCCATCATTATTTATATCAAATAATGACATACTTCGTGAACCAACATTTTTAATACACCCCATAATACTACTATCTAAGTAAGAAACAGGCAAATTTTTATAATCTCCTATTATATCTTTATTATCGAGTATAACAGGATTTATAATCTCTCTACTAGTTGAATCTGGCCTTGTTATTGAATCATTTTTTAGAACCTCTCGATAACATTCTTCATCGTTTTTATTCTCATATGAATTAAAAGTACTTTCAGGCAACTCTTTAAAAAGTATACGATTATTATTTTTATCATCTTTTTTAGAGAAATCAAAATAAATAAATGTAATAATTAGTGTAAAAAACACAAATAATATATTTTTATAATTAAACTTCATTTATAATACCACCTACACATTTACCAAGTTCATCCCCAGCTTTTATATCAAATAAATAGTTATAACCAACAAATATCGGTACATCGCTAAATTCTCTTGAGAAATTATAAAAATCTTTATAAACTCTTGTTGATGGCATGGTCGTTAAACTTCCTTTAATCTCTAATCTAACAGGAGTATCTAACTTATATTTTTTATAAATAAAATTTAGTGTGCTAGATATTGTTGAAAACTCTGAAGGATACGAAGGTCCATTTGGTAATGCATTAGTTATCTGTCTAGAGGGAAGTAAGCTTATAGGGTGAATAAGGTTATAATAATACTTATAATACCATGAAATTATCTGTGAATTATGTATTCCAACAAGAGAGTCCATTATATAATAATCTTTATCCTTGTTATTTATATCACTGTCATTTGCAATATTTAGTATAAGTTGTGACAATAATCTTGCAGGTTCATTTCTATGTGCAGGTGCTCCGGTATAATGTGTAATTAGAAATAGTATTTTACTATATTTTTCCTTATCTAATCTCTGATAATTACCCATAATATTATCAACTTTTGCAGCTTCTGCAACTAATTCTATAAAAGAACTAACAGGAGGCGGTGGTAACTTACAATTATGAGATCCAATAGTTTTTAATAAACCCCACCCTTTCTCTAACTCTGAATTATGCCCTAACGGAGGTTTATATAAATAATACTCTCTTTTAGTATTATTAATATAATCATCTGATATAGCTATCTCTTTATCAAAAATAAATCTATATAAATCTTTACTATATATATTTTTTATCTCATTAAAAGCATTTTTAGCTATCATATCCTGTTTATCGTATTTATACATATTTTTTATTACACTATTTTTAGTTATATCTAATACAACTCTAAAAAAAGCATTCTTACCATTTTCTTTTGAGCCATTTTTACTATATTTAGCTTTATTATAAGCCATACTTGCATAAGCTAAGATTCTTGCATTGTCTGTTGTTGCTAAATAAGCAGGTATCATATCTTGGTTAAATTTAGAAACTAGACCGCTAAGGCTATCATCAGTATATTTTCCAGGCCAGCCTGCAGGCTGGCTGCTAAATCTTGAGTCTGGTTTATTTATATAAAATTGTATAGCTAAGCCCAAACCTAGTATCAAAAAAGATACTACTATCTTTTTACTCATATTTTTACTATTATACAATTAACTATTATGTAAAATATTAAACTTTTTTAATTTAATATCACTCTTTGTATATAATGGGTGTTTTGGTTCTCCGCTTTTATTTATATCTAATACATGATATTCTTTACCTATTTTATTGATTATATTAATAATTTCACTTGAACGGTTATTTATTTTTCCATGATTTCCCCAGCCTAAAATTATTAAATCAGATTTTTTTATAGTCTTTTTAATATAATAATTATTAAGTGGTCCTACAGGATCTGCTACATCCTTAATAATATTAGGATTACTTCCTCTTATTGCAAATATATTAAGTATGATAAGTTCACCGTACCCCAATCTTTTTGAAAGATTATAAGCTCTTGTAATTGTTGGATCTAATTTGAAAGCATCTGCAGTTGATGGATTAAGTAATATAAATAGGCATACTCCATTATTAGACCACTTTCTTCCTAGTGTGTATCTATATTTTTTATCAAAACTAAAAATTGCATATCCTATCTCTTTTTTTACTTTATCAAAATTTTTCTCAATATATATCTCATTTCTTCTCATATCTTTATTCTCTGATAAACTTATTACTTGACAATATAATAAGAATGTTAATAATAAATTATATGGATAGTTCAGATAAAGAAGATATAAAAGATTCTGTTCCAAAATCGATAAAATATATTATTTATATTCTACTACTTGGATTATTAGGAATCGTACTTGGAATTGGCTTTCAGTTATTATCGGAGAACACAAAAGAAAATATTACTCCTTTAGAAATATCAACTCCTGACCCACAACAAGAAACAGGTGATGGGATAGGTATTAAATTTGACGATGACATCAAGGACTGGAATCTAAAAGCTGCTCCATATCTATCTCCTTTACTCTCTCAGCTTGCAAGAACTCCAAGAACAACTTTAGGAAGTCATAAAGCTTTATGTAAAGATCAGAGAAACGCTTTAGATCCTGTCTTATTACTTGAGCTTCCTAAGAAGAAGGTTATTGCTAGCTCTTTTAATAAATGGCGTCAAGCTGTAAAATTATCTCTTGATAATTGTCTATCGTATGAACCTACTGGAAATGACATTAAAGATATAAAAAATATTTATAAAAAAGTTGAAGATACTCAGAAATTATTTGATAAATTTTTAAAATCCCAAATTGAAGATGTTGATGTACAGTTTCAATTAAATCCTGATATGTTTGAAAAATAAATTTTTACATAATTCCATTTGTATATTTATAATTTAAAATACTATTATATCTTTCTCTGCAGATATTAATCATAATTTCTGAATAATTTGGATTACCACAAACTTGATTAGCTAAATCTTCACCTCTAGAAGTGTTAAATAATAATGAATTTATAAAATAATCTGTAAATAAACTCTCTAAACAGAGTTTTTCATTAGATAAAAATCTTAGATTACATATTCTAGGGCCATATATATTACCAGCTCCTGTATATATTCCAGTTATACAATCCAAATTATCCTGACAAACATCAAATAAAAAACTATTCTCATTATATGTATCAGAAATTATAAAATCTTTTAATAAAAATGTTGAACCCAAGCCTCTTATATATTCACAAAAACTATTAGCATCAGAACTAGTGCAGTCATCTTTGCTAAATTCAATACTCTCTTTTGATAAAACCAAATTTGTAAGTGAAGCTTTTAAGCATATCGGTTGATTTCCAAGATCTACTTTATTACATAAATTTACTAAATCAGAATATTTCTCTAAATTATACTTTGTATAATATGATGATACAATTGCACCTGTTAGTTGAAAACTGCACAAACTATTTTTATAATCAAAAGTATAACTATAGTTTCCCTTTTCTCCTCGTGGAGATTCACATAAACTACTAAGTTTCTTCTCTAATTCATCTTTATTCAAATTCTCTACTAAATATCTAGCAATACCACGAACTGTGGAGCTCTGACACATATATCTATTACTATCTAAAGATGCTGATGGTTTTAGATCGATTTTATTAATTAAATTTTTAATATCCTCATTTGAATTATTTTTTCCTAACCTAAAACCAACAAACTCGCCTAATATTTTACATATACCGCCATTTAATTTTATTTCATCTGGCTGATTTATAAGTAATTTATTTAAACTTTTTACTTCATTTAGCACATCAATAAGTTCTGAGTCCTTTGTTTTATTCACTACATCATTTATACAAGTAATACTCTCACATTTATCCAAAATCGCAGCTCTGCCAATACTTGATAAATTATCTTTTGATTTGCTTATTAAATTATAAAAAATATAACTTGAGAATACTAAAACTAAAACAATTATAGTAATGAAAAATTTACCTTTATTCCACTTTATCCAATTGATCATAAAATTATAGTTCTACTTAAATAAATAAAAACAACAAGCTTTATATTACTTGTTGTTTTTATTTTAATTAGTAACCAAATCCTCCAGGAACGTAGGCTCCGTATGCACCGTACGCTCCATAGGCAGAATAAGCACCGTATGCTCCGTACGCTCCATAGGCAGTATAAGCACCGTATGCTCCGTACGCTCCATAGGCAGAATAAGGATTATATGCACCGTATGCACCGTATGCACCATAAGCGCCGTAAGCTCCGTATGCTCCGTATGCACCGTAAGCTCCGTATGCACCGTAAGCTCCGTATGCACCGTACGCACCGTACGCTCCATAAGCACCATAAGCACCATAAGCACCATAAGCTCCGTATGCTCCATAAGCTCCGTATGCACCATATGGTGTATATGATGTAACAGTATTAGAGTTTGAAGAATCAGCTGATGTTCCTATCTTATTTGTAGCTGTAACCTTACAATAGTAGCTTTGATTAGCTGATATGCCGGATACAGATAATGGTGATCCTGATCCTGAAACAGAGCCTTGTGCTCCACCACTTGTAGAAACACATGTTGCAGTATAGGATGATATTGATTCACCATTATCACTTGCTCCTCCAAAAGTAACAGCTATTCTACCTGTTTCGTTATTACCAGCGTTACCTGCAGCTGGTAATGTAACCGATGTAGGGGCAGATGGTGCAATTGCTGGATTAATAACAATCTGAGATCTAGCTCCTTCGCCGCCAGGTCCATAGGCAGCCACTGCAACTGTCATATCAGTACCATTTGTACCAGATATGGTATAAGCTATAGCAGAACCTGTTACAGATCCATCTCCTTCATAAATTTGAATACCATCCTTGAAAACTCTATATCCAGTAACAGTTGCAGCAGATGTGCTAGAAACTGGTAACCAAATAGCTAAAACAGAGTTATTCTGTTGGCAACTATAGTTTGCAGCTGGGTAACAAGAAGCACTTGAAGGATTTTCACCATATAAAGTAGGTGAAGCTGGAGTTGTTAAGGCTGTAGCAGTTGTACTTGTATTTGAACTGTTAGATAAATCATTTACAGTTCTTACATTGAAAGTATATTGTGTGCCAGCAGTTAATCCACTAATAGTATAACTTGTATCTGATGCACTTAATGGAGTAGTGGTCAATAATGTACTTCCTTGTAGCACCTCTATTCCCGTTACTGGGTTTGCAACGGTATTTGTAACCGCATTCCAACGTAGAATTATAGAACGATCTCCATAACCAGGGTTATTAGAAGCCATAACAGGGGCAGTAGGTGCTCCAATAGCAACTTTATCTACATTAGATGAGTTTCCGCCTTGTGAAATTGGTCCATATGCAGCTACTCTATAATAATATCTTGTACCTAAAGTTAAATTTGAATCATCAAATGTAGTACCACTCTGTTGAGCGACCTGAGTAAATGAATCATCAGCACCAGTTAGTGATCTTGAAATTCTATATCCTGTAACAGGTGCTTCGGATGTAGATGAAACAGCACTCCAAGTTAAACTTAAACCACCTGATCCATTAAGAGCGATAGTTGGTGTTGCTACAGTGCCAGGAGATGCAAATGGTGTAGACGTTCCTGATAAAGTTGAGCTAGAGTTAGCAAAACTATTTCTAGATACAACTTCAATAGTGTAGCCAACCCCATTACTTAATGAAGAAAATGTGTTTGTAACATCTGTTAAGTTTACAGATAAAATAACTGCAGATGTACTTGTATCTATTATAGTAGCTGTATATCCAGCTACAGGATTGGTAATACTCGATGATGCAGCTGTCCAACTAGCTAATATACTTGTACTATTAGGTGTTAGTACTAGTGATGTAGGAGCAGCTGGAGCACCTACCGTTGTAATTGAAACAGTAGCAGATCTACTACCTTCTCCGGCTGTTCCAAATGAGCTAACAGCAAAATCATGAGAAACTCCAAGCATTAGATTAGTAGCTGTATGCTCTAATGTGCTGACCTGAGCTATCTGAACCATAGTTCCAGATATCTCTCTAAATACTCTATATCCTGTTACCGGGTTTGATGTAGTAGAAGTAACCTCGTTCCATGTTACCTTAGCCTCACCTGCTGTATTTGTCATCGCAACAGCAACGCCAGAAGGAGCTGAAGGAACGCTAACCGGTGTAAGAGAACTCTCATTTGTTGTAACAGTAGAGAATGCATTACTAACATTTGTCTTCATAGTGTAAGTAGTACCTGAGGTAAGTGCATTAGCTGAGAAGGTTGCTTCACCATTTGAAAGATTTATACTTCTAGAAATATCATTAGCTAATACCTCTGCTGAGACAATAGGTCTTTCGTCAGAACTAGATAATGTATAGGTAAGTGTCATTGCACCATTATCAGCATAAGTAACAGAAGATCTTATAGGTGCCAAAGGTGCACCAACAACTACAATCTGTGAAGATGGAGATCTATCTCCCTCTCCACCTGTTCCATAAGTAGAGATAGCATACTCCTGGGTAGTTGCTAGAGTATTTCCACTATCACTATATACTGATGGGGATAGTTGTGCTATCTGAATAAAATTGCCTGATACTTTCTTATAGACTCTATAGCCTGTAACTGGCTTAGCAGATGTAGAAGCTACATCAGCCCAATCAAGCGATACCTCTCCCTCTGTTGTAGATAATGAGAGCTGTAAAGAACTTGTTGCGTTAGGAGCATCAACTGAAACAACAGTACTATCATTAGTTGAGGTAGTATCAAAATCATTTATTGCCTTTGTAACTAAACTGTAACTCTCACCGGGATTTAGAACATTTGCAGAGAAATTAACTGTTGAAGTATTGCCATCGATAGAACCATCTCTTGTAATAGGTGAACCAGAGTCAGGAGTAGCAACTGTCTGGAAAGTATCAACTGGTCTAGATACGCTAGGTGCAATTGTATAAGTTAATGTCACCGCACCGCTAGCAGCATAAGTTACCGTAGATCTAACGGGAGCTGTAGGAGCACCAATAACTAACTTAGAAACTGAATCTGATCTCTCCCCTTCTCCTCCCTGACCATAGGTAGATACTCTAAATGTATAACTCTCGCCTAAGGTTAAACCTGATATAGTATAATTTGTTGTAGGATCAACTACTTGCTGTATCTGAGTGAAATCATCACCTGATAAGGATTTCTGAAATACTCTATAACCAGATACAGGTTTTGATGTAGTTGATAAAACTCTATTCCAATCTAGCTTTAAGGCACCCTCAGAAGAGGTAAATGCTAAAGATAAACCAGTAGGAGCATCAGGAATAGCAACAGCTACTACAGCAAGTGTACTACCTGTTCCTGCGTCACTCTCAGTAGGAGTAAATTCGCCAGTGCTATTTACTGGAATAACTCTAAAATCATAATTTTGACCAGGATTTAAATCTGTTAATGTAGCAGTTGTTGCTGTCCCATCAACTGTTTTTAGAAGTGTACTTCCATTATATATACGAACATTTGAATAAGGAGCTCCTGTTGTAGGATTATTATCCCAAGTAAGTGTAACTCCGCCATTACTATAGGCAGAGACTGCTACATCAGATACAGATGCTGGTTTAGTTATAGGAGTACCAACCACAGCTGCAGATCTAATACCTTCTCCAAGTGAATTACCTGGATTATATTGACTTACACCAGAGCTGTAAGCAGATACAACAAAACTCTGCTCAATTCCTAAATCTGAATCAGGAAAAGTAAGAGTATCTGTGTTATCAGTAGTCTGATAAACTTGAACATATGCACCAGTACCAGCATCATACTTATATACTCTATATCCATTAATTGGTCTAGCAGCTGTAGATGTCTGAGCATCCCAAGATAAAGTTAGTTTATTATCAGCTGTTGGTTGTGAAACTACAAGACCGGTAACTTGTGCTGGTGCATCAATTGGTGTAACGGTAAGATTACAACTTGAACTTGCATCCCATGCAGCATTGTAAGTAGTGATCTTTATAGCGTAGGTATTTCCAGTTGTCAGACCTGACAAAGTTCTAGTATAAGTTGTTGTTCCTGCAGAGTATAGAGTATTTGATAATGGATTTCCATCTTGAGTAACTCTAAATCCAATATATGATCCACTAGGTGCACTCCAACTAAGAGAGGCAGTAGTTGGTGTCATAGTATATGAACATGATGTTACCGATGAAGGTCTTGTTGAGTCAGTGAGAACTACTGCTGTTGATTCTTGTCCATCTGAATCTACAACCTTAACTGAGAAAGTATATTGACTACCTGCTGTTAAACCAGAGACATTACAAGAATTTGTTGTTCCAGGAATACTTGTAGAAGATGCTCCTGCACAGGTTACTAACTGAGCTTCTAAAGGACCAGCACCATCTGTATCGGCGTAAACTCTTATCGATTCATCATCGCCAACAAGACCGCTACCAAGATTCCATCTTAATGTATATGATTCCCCATCTTCATTAGGTATAGACGCACCTTCAGTATCTAATGAACCATTGTTCTCTTGTATTGTAATCATAGATGAACTAGGTGCGCCAGCTCTAATAGTTGAATATGTAACAGTAGATAGATTTAAGGATGGATTAGCTTCAGAATAGTATCTCTGAAGTGCACCAAGCCCCCAGCAAGCAATATTCTCTGAATCAGTATCAGCTGTCCATTGTCCTAAAATACCGTTCTCAGAACCTACAATCATTACACATGTATTATTAGATGCTCTCATAGCTCCACCATATAAGTTTCCTGGAGTAATTCCTGCATTAAGTAAAAGAGATTTAGTATTTAAAACTTCAATTGCAACATCTTCCATAATAGAGGCATATGATATAAAAACATTTCCGTCTTCATCATAAGGAGGAAGGTTACCTCGGTTGACACCATAAAGAGTAACATCTCTTCCAGTATTCGCACTATCACCCTCTGATAATGAGAAAACTATTCCATCAGTAGCAGCGGTAGAGAAAGCTGTAGACCAAAGGTATCCAGGGTTATCTAACTTTCTAACTGTATAAATTGAGTTACTCGATTTGCCAAAACTAACTAAACTTGCCAATGCTGCTCTCTCAAGTCCTTTAGTATATACAGATCTATATGAAACAACCGCAATCGAACCTAAAATAGCAATAGCAACAGTTACCGCTATCATTTCCATAAGCGTAAATCCTATCATGGTTCGCTTATACCAATATGAATTTTTATTAAACAT
>Ga0172372_10012454_pt1 | contig 10653 bp, 15 predicted proteins | sample LakKiv5m_2_FD_114544 | JGI IMG/M metagenome (GOLD analysis project Ga0172372, IMG submission 114544) | Freshwater microbial communities from Kabuno Bay, South-Kivu, Congo - kab_092012_9.5m | ecosystem: Environmental > Aquatic > Freshwater > Lake | place: Democratic Republic of the Congo... | reverse complement strand
GCGATTTCTTCAGGCGTAGGGTTCCAGACTAAGGCTGAAGCAACGGCGTCGAGTGACGCCGCGTAAACGCAAGCGGCTTCAAGGCGGGCGAGGGTGGTGTCGGTGATCATTGTGTTGGGTTGGTTGTGTACCGACTACAATGCAGAGCCACCCCACCGGCGCAAGCGGAAATTTGCGGAATTTATCCGCTGTTGCGCTAGATGCGCAGTACCAACAACTTAGCCCATATTAATCCGCGCTGATTGGGTCGCGCAGCCGCTCGCCCTGCTCTAGCTCCAGCTCGCCGCGCACCTCTTCAGCACCGTGCGGGTCTGCGACCAGGTAATCGATAGTAGTGCGGCGATAGACGTGACCACTCACGACATAACCACAAGACGGGTCTACCCGGGAGCGGACGAGATCGCCCAGCGCAAATTGCGGCGGACGGTCCATTGTCAGCGCAGCCGATACCACTCGCACCGGGACAGTTTGCCGCCGACCAGAACCTGACCCGAAAACTGCTCGATGCGTCCGGCCTCGCGCATCACGCGCACGGTCGCGTAGAATTTCACCCGGCCCACTCCGAGATGCTCGCGCAGTTCGTGCGAGGTCAGCCAGCCTTCGCCAGTTGGGCGCTGCTCCCTGTCGCGCAGCGCAGCGCCGAACGCTGCGGCCCAGCCGTCAGTATGCTTTGACTTCTTTGGCCGCATAGAAGCGTCCCTTGATCTTCTTTGCCTGAAAAAGCTGATACGTTCCCTCCGGGAACAGCACTCCATAGCACCACGCATTGTCGTGCCGCAGTTTCGCCACGTAGTGAGAATTGTACGGCATGTCGATTCTGCAGCAGCATCCAATCCCGCGGGCCTCGGCCGGTCCGTTGACAGACTCAACAGGCGCAGAGTCGGTCGTGTCAGTGTGACCGTAAAGACAATTTCCGTAGGCTAGACCGTGCCGACGCGCTGCGTTCACGCCTGCATAGAAGCCGTGAATGATGCGGAGATGGCCGAGCTGGATTACGCCGTGTCGCGAATCGTAAGGCAGCATTCTGGCGCGGCACCGCGTCACGACAGCCCCAGCCCGCTTGATCCCGTCGCGCGCGTAATCGCGAATGAGTCCGGTCGAGGACTCAGCGAATCGCCACAGTCGTTCGTCGTGGTTGCCGCGCAGGAAATGGTTCTCTTTGCCGCCGTCGAAGAACGTGCGGAGCCACTCAACGCCGGCTTCCCAGTCGTCCTCAAGGCTGTGCGCTTTTTCATCGTCCGACGCACCCTTGCGCAAATTGCGAAAGTCCCACGCATCGCCCGCGTGAATGCGCACGTCCGGCTTGAAGTCGGCGAGGAATGATTTAAGCGCGGCGAACGTTTCCGGGTCGTACTGGTCGCCGTGGTTGTCCGACGCGACGACGAAGCGGCGCGGCTTAGACATCCTCGGCCTGCGCCAAGTCAGGCACGCTCACGCCGTTAATTATCTTAACGCAGGACGGCTCGGTCTTTGCTATGTGGTAGAGCTGCGAAAGAAAGTTTACGTTAGCAGCCTTGAGCGCTGCGTTGCTCAGGTGATCCGTGAACGGCAAACCACGCACGTTGATTTGCGCGACCAGCGCCAGAGGATGCGCCGGCGCTGCGTCGGCTTGTGCCTTGTTTAGGTACAGCGCGAGGTAAGCCAGCGCGCTCTGAAGGTTGCGGTCCCACTCGACATTGACTAGTCGGAGGTACTCGCCAGACGCGCCGTTCGGGAGGGTGATGCTAAGTTTGAGTGCCATGACTTATGGGACAAGACCGTGGTGCTGTAGTGCAGAGATAACTTCGTTGAGCGTCGTGGGCGTAGTGCTATAGCGCGTCGACACGACCTTAGTGGAATCTACGTACAATTCGCCTGTCGCGTTATCGACGCGAAACTTTTGGACCGTCGATGAATTGAAGACGCGCAAGTTTACCGCGTAAACGTCGACCGCTGTCGTCTCGTTAGTTTCGAAGCCACGGAAAAGCGTCACGCCGACGGTGATTGGAGTCTTAATTTTGCCTCCCGTCACGTCAACGTCATCTTTGTTCTGCGACGAGATGCTGCCTGTGCCGATAGTTGCAAATTCGTTAGCGTTACCGAGCGCAGCCCATGAGCTGGAAACAAGAGCGCGATTGACTGCTCGCACGCGAACGTAGCCCGGCGGTAGCGTTGAGTTATACAGGAAAAACTCGTTCTCGCGTGTCTCGTTGACCGTCGGAACACCCGTCGAAGCGTGCCAGCTAAAGTCCGTTGCAGAGTCGCTGTCCGTAGTGGTTGCCTTAACTTCGTAGTACGCAAGATCCCGCTCGGTGTTAGCCGTCCAACTCACGCGAGTGCCGAAGTAAAACTGCGTAGTGTTTGGAATGTAGGCGGGAATGACGCCGTCACGAGAAAGCGCGCCCCCTGTAACTGACGCAGGCGCCGTTGTGCTGCCAAGAGCCGTGCGAGTCAGCGCACTCGAAAGCGTTGAGTAGATGCCGGAAGCGTTGACGCCACGACACGCAAAGTCGTAGGACACGCCAGGCGTCAGGTCGTCTACCTCAAAGGCTGACGCAGCAACGTTGTCGACCTGACCCTCGACCTTGTAACCGTCAGCGCCAGACACGCGCGAAAGGATGTCGAGTGCAACACCACCAGACGGGACAGCAGGAACAGTCAACACAATGGCCGCAAGAGCAGTGCCGTCCGACGCGAGATAGGTCCGCTCGCTCTTAAACGTAGGCGCGCTTGGCGTGCTCGGAGGCGTCAGGTCAGGCGATGCCGTCACTCCGAGCGGTCGAGCAAACGCACGATTTGAAAAGTCTGAAACGTTCTCAAGGCGGTCGTAAGCGTTTACCCAGTAGTAATAGGTTGTGCCAACCGTGACTTCGGCGTCGAAGAATCGCGAGCTGCGAGTCTCAGCGATCTTGTCCGCCGCGGCACTAGCTGGCGTCACTCCAGTCGTGTTGCGGTAGACTCCGTACTCGTTGAGATCTTCCGAAGTCACGTCGTCCCAATCAAGCGATACCGCCTTGCCCGTGCCGATGTTGGCCGTAAGGCTTGCCGGAACCGAAGGCGCGACCGTATCCTTTTGCACTGTGACCACGCCGGAAACGTAGCTGGATGAAACCTTAAAGTAGGACTCGCCGTAGATCCGCACGTTGTAGCCGGTGCCGATGCGAACATCGGACGAGATGAACTCCAGCGTTTGATCTCCTGGCACGCGCGCCCAGGTCAGGTACGTCGTGGCGGTGGTCTCCTTGTACTCGATGCCGACGAAGCCGCCCGACTGCACGAACTCCTCAGACGGAGCCGACCACGAAACCTTGATGCGCGGCAGCGCTGTGCCGTCTGCTTGGTACTGCTGCGTCGTGCCGTCTGCGACGAGCGACAGCGAGGTCGGCGCAGAAACAGTGAACGGATTCGGCAGCGTCGTGTTCGGCGCGTCAGCAACCGCGATCTCGTCGGATACGGTCCACGAATAGACGGTCGAATCGATCTCACGCAGCGTCATATCGACCGCAAGCTGCGGCGGCTGACCGTCTGCAACGAATCGCCATTCCATCACCTCGAAGACCTTATTAGTCCATCCGAGCTTTGTGTTGGAAATCATGACCGTCTCGCCGGCGCGTAGCTGCATCGCCTCCAAGCGGAAGCGAGCATTCAGCACGATCTCCTGACGCGCACGTCGCAGCTCAATGACTGCCAACCGCTGCGCGCAAGATGGTGAGATCGTAAACGGAAGCGAAACGTCGCGAGTGTACTTGATCGAATTATCCTGAGTGACGTAGGTCGCCGAAGTGATTACCGGAAAGTCCGACGGCTGCCATTGATTCTCCTCCGAGACATAGACTCCCTTGACCGTATTCACTCGGTCGCGCGCGCTAGTTCGCGTCGTCACTGACAGCGGACCGACAAAGTGTTTCTCACTCAGACTGATCGTCGGGATCTGGTACGTCCCAGCATACATCACCATTTGACCCGACGAATAAGCAGTCAGTCCTGCCATTGCCGAAAGCAGCTTTGCGATTGCCGCGTCGGGAGATTCACTGGTCGAGATTACGCCGTTGGTCTCGTAGCGATTTTCGTAGGTCGTAGGAGATACTGGAAGGATCTGTACTTGTTCGTCACAGACGTTGGCCGCAACCGTGCAAGCCGTGTCATCGATCTCAGTCGATGCCATCGCCATACCTAGCGACGACGTGAGGTAATCACGCAGACACAACGCCGAGTTAGTCGAGTAAACGGTGGTCGTCGTGCGCGGATCGTAGACCTTCTTGCCCTCCACGATGACGGTCACGTTCGGAATTCCTCCAACAAATACTTCCGTGTTCCACTTCAGGCGAACGTAGATGCAAGCGATGCCGGTCAGCTTGTGGTCAGATGTCCACTTGCCGTCCGTTAGGCTGGCGGTATCAGTGACAAGAGTTGAGAACGCAGTCTGACCGGATTCGCCGCGCTTCTTGTAAATGTCCGCGTAGCCAGCGTACTTGCCGGTCGCGCTTCCATCACCTGCACCGCTCAGAGCCAAGTCCTCGTTGAAGTAAACGTCGCCCAGCTCCTCGACCTCGTGGCCCGCAATCGCAAGCACCATGTGCAGGTACTCGTTTTTGGCGCCCGTCGTGGACAGATAAACGATAGCGCCGGCAACCTTTGACCGACCGTAGATGATCTGCCGCGATGCAATCGGCGAGCGGATCATCTGACCGCGCGAGCCAAGCGAATCAGCCATGCTCGGCATCTTCGGCGCGAGCAGCTTCGACGTAGCCATCGACGCACCGATGACCGCTATGCTCTTAACGATGAAAGTGGCAGTCGCTGTTGAAACCGTTATGCCTACGACCTTAAACGCAGAGACTAAATAGGCAGCAGCCTGTGCAAGAAGCGTTGGCATAGCTTAGAATTTCCAGAATGTGGCTTCGGGATCCTCGTCAGTACGCGCAAAGCGTAGGCCGTCTTCCCCTACAAAGGCGCTGCTCAGTCCAAGGACGATGCCAACGCACTTGCCTTGGCCGGACTCGCGAACGATTAGATCGCCAGCGGACGCCTGCTCTTTCGGCACACGCTTAAATCCAGCGTCGCGCAGACAGTGCTTCACCAAAGCTGAGACTCCACCGTGCTTTGCGTAGATCTCGTGCGCTCCCTTCGCGGACGAATATGTCGCGCGATACTCGTCTGCTGGATCACGACTAGTAACAAGCGCGACCCAGTCAGCAGCGAACAGGCAGCAGTCGTGCGAACCCCACTCAAAGGCGCGTTCGCGACGTGCCTCGATGAAGTCAGCCAACAGCGTGCGCCAGTTGTCCGCTCGACTCATATGATGCGATCAGGATTGCGATCAATTTCTGGCGCGTCATTGCCACCGTTCCACAGACCAGGATTCGTGGGATTAGGACTGCCCCAGTAGATGGTCTTTTCTTGGATTGCGTTGACGAACTCTAAGCCTTTGTCGTTCGCGTCGATCGTGCCTTGTTCCTCGTCGGTGTAGCGCGACTCCTTCACGCGCCGGAAGTCTACCAGTCGAGATTCTGCGCTCATCGTAATCTGTGCGGTGCTGCCGTCGTCTGAGATCGCCATGACGTCCATGCGACCGACAAAGACAGTGACAGGCGAAGCGATCAGACCAGCCGTAGGCGACAGCGCGCCAAGCTGAACGGAGCAGCTGCGGCCTTGATAGTTATCGTTGAGCGCGAGCGAGATGAACGCAGTCGGAATTCCCGAAAGCTGGAACATTAGACCACGCGCCGACAGGTCGGTCGTTTCCTCAACTGGCGCAATCGTGCCTAGATCTCCGGTCCCGAGATAGCCTTTGCCTGCGTAAGTCAGCGTGCCATATCCGGTCCATAGGTAGACCGGAGTGCTGAAGTCCATATCGACCAGCAGCACAGGCGAAAGCTGCGCGGTCGTGACCTCCGACACCATGCCGGCGGTCATTGTGCGTCCTGCGGCGGTGATACTCATTGCGGAATCTCCTCAACGATAGAAAACGAAACGCCGTAAATGCCGGCCAACTCAATCGACCAGTCCACCTGATTTGCGCCGAGACGGAAAAGCCCCTTTGCGTCCGAGTAAACGATCGATGTTCCTGCCGCGTAGCTTGACCGCAGCACCGGGAAAAGGTCGACCGAGCTGCTTGAGTTTACTTGTACGACCTTGTAAAGCGAAGTGCTAATCTGCAACCAGTCACCGACTGCAAAGGTGCCGGTTGCACCAGCAATGCCGAGCGTCGTGCTGTTGGCGGTAGCGCTGGACACGGTCAGCGTGCCTGTAACCGTGCCACGTCGCGTCGGGTTCGCGTAGTCTTGGAAGTAAAACGTGCCGCGCTGCGCAGCGAGCAGGAAAGCAATCACCTGCTCGGCATCAGCGCGCACCATTGGCGGACACTCAACTGATCCAATCCAAGCCTGACCAGGCCAGTTATACTGCTGCTGCTGGAACGTGAACGGCGAGACATTCCGCGACGTTGCGGACGTTCCGGTAAAACTGATCTTCGACGCACGAAACGGCGAAGGTGGCGTGAGTGGATAGGAGATAGCCATGGCTTAGGCAAAGGCTGAACGATACGATCCGCCGCGTCGCACCATGTCGGGAATCTCGGCCTTGAGCCGCTTGCGCTCGTTCTCAAGGATCGGCTGCAACTCAGCCCGCGAGACGCCAGACTGGATGTTGTAGGAGATGTTGACCGTCGGACCGCCGGCGCTGGCGCCCATCTGAGTCATGCGATCATTGGGAATGACGGTTCCGCTGCTGCCAGGCACGAATAGCTCCGGTCCTTTTTCACCGACGATGTAAGGAGATCCGGCGCGCGCTGGTCCGCCTTCAGCAAGGAAGCCAAAGGCGCCCAGGATTGCGTTGCTAATGCCGCCAGCAAGAGGTGCCGTGATCACATTGCGGAAGATCAGGCGGATCAAGTCTTGCGCCAAGTTCTTCAGCACGTCAGAAAGCTTGTTGCCACTTAAAATGGCATCTTCAAATCCTTGCGCTAGTAGATCACCAGCATCTCGTGCGGATTGTGATGCCTCCTGCTGAAGCTTATTGATCTGCTGCATCAGCGGAATCATCTCTTTGAACTTCTCAGTGATGACCGACTTGTCGGCAGTATTATTGAAGTCTAAGAAAAGCTGACCAAGTCGAGAGTTTAGTCCGATGAGCTTCTCTGTCGCACTGACTTCCCCCATCTGCATTGCTCTCTGCGCTCGACCAAATTCCTCGCGCACTTGAATGTATTCCTTGTCAATGTCTAAAAGTGACTTCTTGCCTTCAAGTTCAAGGCGCAAAGCCTCATTTATCTTTTGAGCTGATAGCAACGGATCAGTTCCTTTGATTGCTTCTGCCTCTGCCTTTAGTGCAGCAGCTCGTGCAAGAGCTGCATTTGCCATCACTTCCTCGCTTGCGCCCAAGGCCTCAAGTGAAGACTTTAATTCTTCGGCCTGCTGATAAATTGGAACAAGCTGATCTGCCACTCGCTTAAAGCGGATTTCGGCTGCTCTAGCGGCCAATTCGCTTTCATCAAAACCGCTCACGGCTGCTGTCGTCATCTTCACTAAACCGCGTTGAACGGCTTGCGCGGCTTCATCTGCTGCGTTGGTCGCAATCGTCAGCTTATCCAACTCCTCGCCAGCAATGCCTAATTTGCGAGCGTTTGCCTCAGCGTTTTCTAGTGAGCTGTTCACCTTACCTAGAGCTGCTGCTACTATGCCTAGTCCGAAAGCCCCTTTTAGGGTCCGAGCCAAGCTAGCTGTAGCTGACTGCATTCGAGACAGCGAATTTTGCACGCTGGCAAATGCCGCCCGCGTTGAGTCAACTGCTCGAATTGTAAATGAGGCTTCAGCCATGTTTCTTGGTCACTTGCTGTTGGTAGTGCAGATACGCAAGCCAGCCCTTTAGCTCATCGGCTGGCATGACAAGAACCTCGTGCGCAAACTTGCCGAGCTTTTCCGCAAGAGCATAGACGGCGAGGAGATCGGCAGCCTCGCCGCCGTGCGTTAGTTTTTTAGGTCATCGACTGACGGAGCAGCCTCCGACAGGATGAAGTTAGCGGCACGCGCGATCAAGTTTGAGTCTGCCTTGTGAAGCAGCGTCATCTTGTGATCAGCGGTGAACAGCTTGTTTCCGTCTTTGTCGGTCGCCTTGAGAATCAACACGTCGACAAGCAGCTCCATATCGCTGTCCTTGGCCTTGCGGTAGAGGCGATTCTTCTCGGCCAGCGTGACTGGCGTTGAGTAGATCGTTAGCTTCCACTCGGCAATCTCGATAGAGCGAGTCCCGAGCGCAGCAAAGTGTTCGCGTACTAGGTCGATTGCTTCCATTAGACAGTAACGGAGCTTAGAGCGCCGTTCCCTTCGATCGAGATGGAGCCTTCGACCATGCCGTCAAACGCGGCGCTGATGTCGAACTTAGTCACGATGCCGCCGCCGCTGTAGTAGCTGTCGCCAGAGTCCGCGCCCTCGGGATAGAGGTTGACGGTCACAGACGAGCCTATGGTCAGCGCGATCTGGCCGGCGTCCGCTTCGTCCCAGAAAAGGTCACCTGAGACCGACCAAGTCTTCATGGTCGCTTTGCGGGTGCGATAAATGTCTCCGATGACGGAGTCTTCGACGACATCCGACGAATGCGCGAGCGCGTAGTTGCGCAGTTCGCCGATGGTAGTTGAGCTGATCTTGACGGTGCCTTCGCGGCCTAGGTGATTAGCCATTTTAGTCGTTGGTTAAGTAGATGCAGTTGAAAGTATGACGCGCGACACCCCAGCGCTTGTCCTCGTCTTCCTCTATCACATATTGGACGTTCGTTAAATGGAGGTCGTCGCAAACGCCGCCGAGCGTAACGTCCTCAAGCACAGCAGCCTCGACCGCAGCCGATCCGGTGTCGAACAGATCGTCAATGAACGTGACGCCGGTCTGCGCAGTGAAGTAGTCGACGTTGACCGTAAGCTGCCGATACTGAACTCGGTTGCTTGGCGCGAGCGAGCGCACTTCGATTTGCTCGTCTACCGCATAGACGGCAGCAGACGGAAACGAAACTGACGCGATGGTGTTGTTCCGGCCTTTCAGAAGATTTGCGGTCGGCACAACTGCGGCTCCAGCCGTCAGCTTTGCTCCGATTGCGTTACGGATCTGCGTGCGAGTGCTCATTTGAAAGACGCTCAGCGAGCGTTGACGCGAGTGAAACCTAGGTTCACTGCTTTGTTTGCAAGAACGCGCTCCAGCTTCTTTTGCGTTGTGCCGATACGACTGCGCAGAACGGCGTTGACCGTATTCTGGTACTTCGGAATTTTGACGTTGAAGTTTTGCGCCAAGATAAACGGGTTTCTGCCAAAGTTGGAAATCTGGCTGCCTGACTTGCCGCCGAAACGGTCAGAAAATTTCTTGTAGCGCGCGCCTGTAGCCTTGGCCGCAGGAATCCACCCAGAGGCAGTCCATCCGACGCGCTCTTGAATTGTGCGCATCGCGGTATTTGAATCTTTAAGATACGAGGCGAACTGCTTTTTCCCGCTGCGAATACGTCCATACTGCGTGCGACGTTTGATGTTGCTCAAGAATGCTTTGAGGATTTGTCAGCAGCGTAAGACCGTAAAAGCCGCTGAGAGCACGATTGTTGAATAGCGCTTGGAGCTTCGTATCTTCGCGCTTGCGAATGTAGTTCGCAATCGACTTATAAAATCCTCCGGTCGTTTCGCGCGCCTTGAAGTAACTGTACTCGAGCTGTGTCGTCAGGCGCGTGAAGTCTAACGCAATGGCTCCCTTGCCTTGCGCCATTGTTTTAGGCGGCGTAAACTGGATTAGCTGCTGAGTGACAAAGCGCGCCTCCTCTCGAATCACGAGTCCATAGTCGACGCGCGCCGCCGCAGCTAGTCGCGCCAGCTTTTTCTCCAGCTCGCGAGTGCGTGCCTCAATGACGATCATATCGACTGCTTGACCTCCATCTGCACGCCGGATCCTTCCGCGTCGAACTCCAGGTTTTCGATAAAATAGGTCACGCCAGCGCGCACCACGTTAGTCGTCAACTGCGGTGCCGTGACGACCTGAGACGCCAAGAAGAACACCGTATAGCGACCCTCATCGCGACGCTGGTCCTCGAAGGACTGGAAGACGTTTCGCGAGTTGGCCCAGATACCCGTGATACTCACGCCGAACATTGAGAACGTGATGCCGGCTTGGTCTTGAATGGCGCTGAAGTCGGCTTCCAGCAAAGCAGGATCGAAATCGCGGACGGTCATACCTATGCGCCGAATGTCACAACCACCGACTTAGGCGTGATGGTATCGTCCTGTGGCGTGCCGGAGGGAATGTGGTAGTACCGCTCGCGGACGGCATCGCAAATGATCGCCGGAGCGCTGTTGATCGTCATCACCTCGCGAGCGTCACGCAGGATACGGATTAGCTCGGGAATGTTCTTTGCCGTGATGAACAGCGACTCAGACCAGCCACGCCAGACGCAGGCTTCGACCTGCTGAGGGTCGGCAAGGATGCGCATCGGTGCCTTGAACTGCGCAAAGGCGTACTGGCAGACCAGTGCTGGGCTGTATTGGACCGTCTGCGAGTAGCCAAACGGCGACACGATGGCCGTCTGTGGCCCCATAATGACGTAATCCACTGCGGACCTAGCGGACAGCTTGTCGAAGACAATGCGACGATCCATGCCAGCGCATTCAGGCAGCAGGCCGTAGACGTAGTCTTCCCACGACTTGCCGCT
>Ga0172372_10012453_pt1 | contig 10653 bp, 7 predicted proteins | sample LakKiv5m_2_FD_114544 | JGI IMG/M metagenome (GOLD analysis project Ga0172372, IMG submission 114544) | Freshwater microbial communities from Kabuno Bay, South-Kivu, Congo - kab_092012_9.5m | ecosystem: Environmental > Aquatic > Freshwater > Lake | place: Democratic Republic of the Congo... | reverse complement strand
GAACGCCCTGAGCCGGCAGATCGCGGCTCTGCTGCTTGATGTCGATCAGTGAGAGCGCCCCATCGTTGAAGACGATCGTGATCAGCCGGCATCGCTGCTCGACGGCCGTCGCCAGTTCGCCCAGGGTCATCAGCAGACCGCCGTCGCCGGTGAAGGCAATCGCCGGACGGTCCGGTTCGTGCAGGGCCGATGCGATCGCTGCCGGAAGCGCGTAGCCCATCGTCGCCAGACCATTGCTGATCAGGAGGTCGTGAGCCTGCGTGCAGGGCCAGAAGGTCGTCGCGGAAAACATGTGCGCCCCAGCGTCGACGCTCACGCGAGGCAAGGGATGACCTGAGGCGCTACAGTGGGCTGAACAGACCGCGAGCGTTGATTCGACGGCCTGCTGCGGGTCGATCAAACCTCCCGTTCCGGTGTAGGCCAGTGCGGCCCGCATCGCGGTACGACGCTCGGCGATCTCGCCGAGTGTCCAATCGCCGGCGCGCGCGGCCTCGATCAGAGGCTCGAGGTGGGCCTCAAGTGGGCCATGAAGCGCAATTTGCGCATCGACGTAGTGCACGGGGTGACGGCTGAGCCCGACCTCGAGAACCGGCAACGAGTAGGGCCAGGGCTGAAGGATGAATTCGACCGGGTCGGCACCGATCAACACAATCAGGTCGGCCGACGCGACGGTGGGCTGTTCGGCCGCACCCCCCGTGAAGATGCCGGCATAAAGCGGTGAATGATCGGCGATCACGCCCTTGGCCTTGTAGGTGACCAGTACGGCGCATCCCAGTCGGTCAGCCAGTCGCCGCACGCGGTCGACGACGGGCGGACGACGGGCCTCCAGGCCGATTACAAGAACCGGCCGGCGGGCCCGCCGCAATTGTTCGCAAGCGCGCTCGATGGACTCGCGATCCGTCTGCGGTGCGGCCAGGCCGTCCCTGGATCCGGCGGGCCGGTCATTCACAGTCTGTTGGATGCATGCGCGCGCATCCAGGCCGTTCAGTTCGATGTGAACCGGTCCCTGGCGAGGTGCCTGCGCGGCGGCAATCAGGCGGTCGATTTCGGTGGCGGCCGTGGCTGGCGCGAGCGTTGAGTGCGCCTTGACGAGCGGCGCAAGGACCGCTCGCTGGTCATACCATTGATGGGTAACGTAGGCGAGTTGCTTGTCGGAAAACCCGTCGGCCACCAGGGCAAGGGGGGAGCGATCCAGCGAGGCGTGCGCGATCCCGTTGACCGCATTGGCCATGCCGGGCCCTTTGGTTGTCAACGCAAGACCGACCGAACCCTCCAGGTCGGCTGCGGTCGCCGCCATCATCACGCCGGCACACTCATGCCGGGCGAGCACGAAGGGCATATTGCGAGTACGAGCCGATTCGATGATGTCGAGGCTTGTTCCGCCGCCGGGCAGGCCGTACAAACGGCGAGTGCCGGTTTCGCCGATTCGCTCAACCAGACGATCCGCAACGCTTTGACCGGGCGACGGATCGGCTTTGGATCGGACGCCGTCATCGCCCGCTGGAACTGGATTCATGCGCCTTACATTACCATACGCCCCGTATATGCTGAACGACCCGGTTCTTGATCCTGGAGCCGTTCGGATCCCGCTTGATTGCTGGGCGGATCCGTTGTGCCTGACAACATCAATATGGAGACGACATGACCCGTCTAGGTGCCCTGCAACTTGGGCTGATCTGGCAACGTTTGTCCGGGTTCATCGATGAAGCGGCGCAGGTCTTTTTGCGCACGTCCTTCTCGTCGGTGGTGCGAGACAACTGGGACATGGCCCTGGGCCTGATGGACAGCCGTGGCCGACAGATCGTTCAGTCGTCCAAAAGTGTCCCCTCCTTCATCGGGACCATGCCACGAACCCTCGCTGTGATGCTCGAGCGCGTGCCGCGTGAGCGCCTCGAGCCCGGTGATGTGCTGATTTCAAACGACGCCTATCACGGAACGGGTCACCTGAACGACATCACGATGGTCATGCCGGTTTTTCAGGGCGAGCGTCTCATCGCGTTTATCGGCAGTACCTTTCACAGTGTCGACATCGGAGGCGCGCCCTCGGTTGACGCGCGGGATGCCTTCGAGGAGGGCCTCACGATTCCAGTCTGCCGGATTCGCGTTCGCGGCGAGGATAATCCGGACGTGATGGCCTTTCTCGAAACCAACCTGCGCGCACCGCAGGAGACGCTCGGCGACATCCGTGCGCAATTTGCTGCCTACGGTCAGGCCCGAGACCGTCTGATTGCATTACTCGAGGCCGAGCGGATTGACGATCTTGATGGTCTGGTCGACGAGATCCTCGACCGCTCTGAAGCCAGCATGCGGCGGGCGATCGAGGTCCTGCCGCGCGGCCGTTTCGAGGATGAAATTCAACTCGACGGCTTCGATTTGCCGCTTCGGATTCGATGTGCGGTGACCATCGACGAAGAGGGCATTCTGGTCGATTACGAAGGCAGCTCCGCACAGATCGCCCGGCCGATCAATTCCGTACTGAACTACACGATTGCCTACACCAACTATGCGATCAAGTGCCTGCTTGATCCCACCACCCCGAATAATGACGGCACCTTCCGGCCGGTCCGGGTCCGCGCGCCCGAAGGCAGTATCGTCAACCCGCGTCGCCCTGCACCGGTCTGGGCGAGGCACCTGTGTGGGCACTACCTGCCGCCCGTCGTCTTTGGTGCGATGGCTCATGTTTTGCCGGATCGCGTGATTGCCGATTGCGGCTCGCCGCTCTGGAGCGCCTACTTTCAGGGCCGTCAGCCCGATGGTCGGAACTTCGTCAAGATGTTCTTCATGAATGGCGGGCACGGGGCTCGTGCCGGGCGAGATGGCCCGGCTTGCCTGTCTTTCCCATCAAACGTGGCTACGCTGTCCATCGAGCGTTTCGAATCGAGTGTGCCGATGCTCGTCACCGAAAAGTCCCTGATCGCGGAATCGGGTGGGGCCGGTCGCTACCGGGGCGGTGCCGGGCAGCGTATTTCCTTCCAGGTGACCGGCGAACAGCCCATCGTGATGACGATCCGCCACGAGCGTGTGAAGTTTCCGCCAAGGGGCATTCTGGGCGGAGAGCCGGGTGCGCCAGGCCGCGACCTGATCAATGGCCAGCTCGTTGCTCCCAAGGGCCGTTACACGCTTGCTCCCGGCGATGTGGCCACCTTTGAAACCCCGGGCGGAGGGGGCTACGGCCCGCTTGAGGTCCAGCCGGTAGAAGGGGATCGCCGATGAGCGCCCCGCACTCAACAGTTAAAGCCGGGCGCTTCCGCATCGGGGTCGATATCGGTGGGACCTTTACCGATTTCGTGATGCTCGATACCGAGCGCGGGATCTTGCGAAACGAAAAACTGCTGACCACACCCGATGACCCCTCTCGGGCGGTGCTCGAGGGTATTTCGAGGCTACTCGGCGCAGGGGGTATCGCGCCGGATGATGTGGCGCAGGTCATTCACGGCACGACGCTCGTCGCCAACGCGCTGATCGAGCGCAAGGGCGTGCGGACCGCACTGGTGACCACCCGGGGTTTTCGCGATGTGCTTGAGGTCGGGCTTGAGTGGCGCTACGACACCTACGATCTTTCTCTCGAATTGCCGCCCCCTCTCGCGGCGCGCCAGCACTGTTTCGAGATATCGGAAAGGGTCGATGCGAGCGGTGTGGTGCTTCAGGCGCTGGATGAAGAGTCGGTGCGGGAGGTCGCCCGTCAATTGCGTGACGAAGGCATTCAGGCCGCGGGCATCTGTTTGCTGCATGCCTTTCGCAATCCTGCTCACGAGGAGCGCGTTCAGGCCATTCTGAGCGAAGAATGTCCGGGCCTTGTGACCTGCCGATCCAGTGATGTGGTCCCCGAAATCGGTGAGTACGAGCGCATGTCGACGACGGTGGCCAATGCCTATGTTCTGCCGATCTTCGAGCGTTACCTCGCCCGGATCGTCCAGGGCCTTCGCACGCTGGGGATCGAACATCCCCTCTATCTTGTGCTCTCGGACGGCGGAACGGTACATGAGCAGACCGCGATCCGTCATCCGATCCGACTGGTGCAGTCGGGGCCGGCTGGCGGCGTGCAGGCCACTACGCGCTACGGTCTGGCTGCGGGCGAGCGCGACATTTTCTGTTTCGACATGGGCGGAACGACCGCAAAGGCCTGCCTGATCGATGACGGCGAGCCCTTGCGGGGCACAGAGTTCGAGGTTGCGCGGGTGTTCCGCTTCAAGAAGGGAAGCGGGCTACCCTTGCGCATTCCGGTGATCGACATGATCGAAATCGGTGCGGGCGGAGGGTCGATTGCGCGGGTCGATCGACTGGGCTTGCTGCAGGTGGGACCCGACAGCAGTAGTGCCGACCCGGGGCCGGCCTGTTACGGACGGGGCGGCCAGGATCCGACGGTCACCGATGCGGATCTGGTGTTGGGCTACCTGGGTGCCGACAGCTTTCTGGGTGGCGACATGAAGCTGGACGTGGCGGCCGCCCGTGCTGCGATGGCCGCGCGAATCGGCGAACCGCTCGGGCTCTCGGTCGAGGAGGCAGCGTGGGGGATTCACAACCTCGTCAACGAGAACATGGCGCGCGCCGCCGTGATCCACGCCCTTGAGAAAGCCCGCCGAATCAGCGATTACGCCATGCTGCCGATTGGTGGCGCGGGCCCGGTCCATGCCGCCCATATCGCGCGCAAACTCGGCGTCACACGCGTCGTCTGCCCGCTCGGTGCCGGCGTGGCCTCCGCCTTTGGTTTTCTGGCGGCGCCCACCTCGTTCTCCTTTGTTCGAGGTCGACTCGAGCGACTCGATTCGATCGATTTCGGCTCACTCAATCAGATGCTCGACGCGATTGATTCCGAGGGGCGGGATCTGCTCGCGACCGCCGGCGCACCAACCGATCAAGTCACGGTCGTGCTCGCCGCTGCGATGCGTTACGTCGGCCAGGGTTACGAGATCGATGTGGACCTCGACCGTGAGCTCGTCGCGAGGGGTCAGATCGGACCGATCATCGAGGCCTTTGAACGAACCTACGCACGCTATTTCGGTCGGACCGAGCCCGGCGTGCCGGTGGAGGTCGTGTCCTGGCGAATGGTGGTTCGGGGGCCAACGGTCGATATCGAACTGGCCCGCACCCGCCCGCACGAGGGCGAGGCGTCTCAGGAATCGGTCGTCCCGAAGACCTGGCGCAAGGCGTGGTTCGAAGCCCGGTCAGGCTTTGTCGACACGCCCGTTTATGACCGCTACGCGCTGAGGCCCGGGACCTGCTTCGAGGGTCCAGCCCTGGTCGAGGAAAGAGAGTCCACCGTGGTGGTCCCGCCTGATGCGGGGGTGCGCTGCGACGATAGCCTGAACCTGATCATCGATCTGCGCTGATCCCGTCGCCCGCTCGGGCGGGCCGGTTCAGCCCGAAGTCTTGCCCGACGCTTCGTCGTAGCCCCCTTGACCATCGAGCGCGGCCCAGGCGGCGAGCGCCTCGGACGGTTTCACCCGGCCAGCCCGTATCAGTTCCAGCCAGATTCGGGCCGCCTCGACGAAGTAAGGCACGCTGCCCGGGAACATCATGATCGAGAGCGCCTCGGCCAGATCAAGATCGGGTACCTCTGCCCGGTTCGCCGCGATCAAGCTCCACTTCAGCAAGTCATGGTCTGCGCGGGCGGCATGGATGGCACAGGCTGACATCCATGCCAGCCTGGGCTCCAGTGGTGCCGCTGCCTGCAGGAGACCGGCACAGTACGCGCCCTCTGGAGAGAAACCCTCCAGGTGCGGCCGCCAGTGGTCATGCAGAAATTCGTACGCCTTGGCGCCCATGGCAAAGGCGGAGAGGCGCGTTATCGCCGCGAACTCTTCAAGAGTGCCACCGCCTGCCAGGTATTTGGGGATGTGATGCGTGGCCAGTGCCTCGTCCGTGGCAATCAGCACGGCCAGCCAGACCGTCTCGCGGTCGTGGACCGAGAGTACCTTGTGATCGAGTGCAATCGCGGTGTAGGCCGCATCGTAGGCCGCGAGCAGGCCTTCGGAAAGTGCCGCCATCAGGCCATGGTGAGGCAACAGATAGCCACGCTTTGCGCGGACCTTGGCGAGGCGATCCGCGATCGTTGACGGATCCTGTGGACCCAGAGGGCGTTCACTCATGAAGGTTTTTCCCTGTTGTGGCCGCTTGCGAAACCCGGATCCTCTCATACGTTCTACAATCCGTGTCTTTCAAGTCCAACAACGGAGACAAGACCATGGCGAAACTCATTTCCGTCGATTCCTCTCGTCGCGAGGTATTGCGTGCGACCTCTGGTCTCGGAGGTATGGCTGCCCTTCAGGGCTTTGGTGCGGTGGTCGGAATGGGCGTGACGCCCGCCATGGCCGCAACCATGCAAGTCAGCAGTCTGCGTTCCACCTCGCGTTCCTGGCTTTGGGGCGCCGAGGACTTTGCAATCGATGCCAAGTACTTCGATCGTTCGGGCCTCAAGGTGGCGATGGCTGCGACCGAGCGAGGCGTCAATCACGATGCGCTGATTGGCGGTGCGGCCGACATCCTGCTGGGCGCGCCGCAGCAGAACATGCGCGTCCAGATCCTCGGCAAGCCGGTCGTGATCTTTGCCGGCATGGTGAACAAGTTCGCCAGCAATATCGTTGTCAAGAAGTCCATTCTCGACAAACTCGGCGTCAGCGAGAAGTCGTCCGTTGAGCAGCGGGGCGCTGCCCTCAAGGGTCTGCGCCTGGGGCACACGGGCCCCGGCAGCGCGCCGGATCAGTTGCTGCGCCATTTCCTGCGAGCGGGCGGTGTCGATCCCAACAAGGACGCGAAGCTCGTCCCCGTGCGGGGGGTCGCCGCGATGATCGCCGCCATTGAAAAGGACCAGATCGACGGGTTCTGCCTGTCCTCGCCGACCTCTGATCAGGCAATCAAGCGTGCCGGCGCGGCTTACCTGTTCAACATGTCGATCAACCCACCGCCGGGGTTCGAGGATTTCCTTTACATCACCGCGAGCGTGACCGAAGACACGCTCAAGAAGAAAGAAGCTCAACTCGTCGCTTATGCGAAGGGGATTGCGTTGGCGCTGAAAGCCATTCACGAGGATCAAAATGCCTTCAAGGCGATGGCTCGGGTCTGGTTCAAGTCGGTCGACGACGAGATGTTCGAGATTGCGTTCCGCAATAACATCGGCATCTACATGAAGACGCCTGTGCCCACCCAGCACCACTTTGACGTCAACCTCAAGTTCATGAACGCCTCGCTGATTGATTCCGGTCAGAAGCCTGCTCCGGCTGATTACAGCTACGACAAGGCCTTCAATTTGAGTATTGTCAAGAAGGCTCTCGCCTGATGTCGATCGAGATCCGGGGCGTTACCAAGCTGTTCGTTCGGCGCGGCCGTGAGGTGGTTGCGCTGGACGATTTTTCCCTGTCCATTGCGAAGGGCGAGTTCGTTGCTTTCGTCGGACCCTCGGGCTGTGGCAAGTCGACCTTGCTGAACATGATCGCTGGCATTCTTGAGCCCACCACCGGGGTGATCGAGCACGATGGCCGTGCGATCCAGGGGCCTAACCGTTCCGTCGGTTACATGACCCAGGCGGACAGTCTGCTCCCCTGGCGGACGGCCGAAGAGAACGTGATGCTTCCCCTGCGTCTACGTGGCGTTTCGGCGGGCGAGTCGCGCGATCGGGTCGATCAGTTGCTCGAGACGGTAAACCTCTCGGGTTTCAGCAAGCATTTTCCGAATGAGTTGTCAGGGGGCATGCGCAAGCGCGTGGCCCTCGCTCAGGTGCTTGCCTACGACCCGGGCACCCTTCTGATGGACGAGCCCTTTGGCGCGCTCGATGCGCAGCTGAAGCTGGTCATGCAGAATGAGCTGCTTGCGATCTGGGAGCGTACCCGCAAAACCGTTGTCTTCGTCACCCATGATCTGGCTGAGGCGATCGCGCTGGCCGATCGGGTGGTCGTCTTTACGGGGCGGCCGGGGCGAATCAAACTCGAGGAGCATATCGATCTGGACCGCCCACGCGATGTATTCCGTGATCGGTTCTCTACGCGCTTTCAGGCGATCTACGAGCGCATCTGGCAGGCGCTGGAACCAGAAATCAAAAAAGGCGAGGCGCTCTGAGTCAGAGTGCTGTGCCTTGAGCAGGAGAATGAGATGGTAAACGGCTACGATGCCGCCCAGACCATGCCCGATCGTTCGAGCCGGGCCGTGGTCGAGGAAGAACTGAAGGTCGCGCGCGGTCGCCGGGTTCAACGAATTGCCCAGGTCGCCGTGGGTGTGCTGTTTCTGCTTTTCTGGGAGTTGGCGGCAGGCCCCTGGATTGATCCCTTCTTTATCAGCGAGCCCTCGGCGGTTTTCGCCAAGCTGGTCGACTGGATCTCCAGGGGAGAACTGTTTTCGCACCTGGCCGTCACCCTGTACGCAACCGTGATCGGCTTCGTGATTGGCTCGATCTGCGGGTTTTCGGTCGGTTTCACCTTTGGCCGCTATGAGCGTATCGGCGCAATCTTCGACCCCTACATCACCGCCATCTACTGCCTGCCCAAGATCGCGCTGGCGCCACTTTTCATCATGTGGTTCGGGATCGGTATCGAGTCGAAGATTGCGATGGCCGCGGTCATCGTGTTCTTCCTGGTCTTTCTGAATACTTACTCGGGTGTTCGCGATGTCAACCCGATCCATATCCATGCCACCCGCATCATGGGGGCTGGAGAATGGCAACTTCTGGTTAATGTGATTGCGCCGTCTGCGGCCGCCTGGGTGCTGACGGGCCTCAAGGTGTCCGTCCCTTATGCGCTGATCGGCGCAGTGGTGGGCGAATTCATGTCGTCCAACCAGGGCATGGGCTTTGTGATCGCGCAGTCATCGGCGCTCTTCGATACGGCGGGCGTTTTTGCCGGGCTCGTGGTTCTTGCGCTGGTGGGCGGCATCATCAACGAGGGGCTCAAGCGGCTCGAGCGGCATTTGCTGCGCTGGCGCAACTGAGCGGATGGGATTTGAGGGTACGGGTATGCGAGATGGGGTGCGATCGGACGAATTCGTGCTGCGGGTTCATCAGTATCATGGCTTGAGACCCGGCCCCGCGCTGATTGTGCTCGGCCGGGTTCATGGCAACGAGCGCGCAGGCTCGATCGCAATCGCGCGCCTGATCGATGAACTTGACAACGGTCGTTTGCAGTTGTTGCGTGGCCGCCTCACCCTGGTGCCTATCACCAATCCGCTTGCGGCGGCGCTCGACACGCGATCGGGCGACCGGAACTTGAACCGAAACCTTCGCCCAACGGCCGTCCCTCAGGATTTCGAGGATCGCATCGCCAATGTGCTCTGCCCACTGCTGGCTCAGCATCAGGGATTGATCGATCTGCATTCCTTCAATAGCGCGGGTGATCCATTTGCCCTGATCGGTCCTGAGGATAACGCCGGTGACCTTGAGCCCTTTTCGCAGGCCTCCCAGGAGGCCCGTGTTGCCCGGCATCTGGGGCCCAAGCGGATCGTCGAGGGCTGGATGTCCGCGTATGCGGAGGGCGTTCGCAGGCGTCGCGCGCGAAGTGCGGCGGGCGGTGCCGCGCTCGATACCGATGCCAGCTACGGTGTGGGTACGACCGAATACATGCGTTCGGTGGGAGGTTGGGCGGTCACGCTTGAGTGTGGGCAGCACGCGCATCCCGAGGCGCCCGCTGTGGGCTTTCATGCGGTGCGTCAGGCGCTGGGTTTGCTGGGCATGATCGTGCACCGGCCTGAGGCACCACGCGACGACCACGAGCTCTTACGCCTCGTCGAAGTCACCGATCGTCTGCATGCCGGAGATCGCTTTGTGCGCGAGTGGACGAGCTTCGATCAGCTGTCTGCAGGCGAAGCGATCGGGGTCCGTCACGATGGATCAATCGTTGTGGCGCCAGCCGATGGGCGAATTGTCTTTCCAAACGTGAAAGCCGAGCCCGGATTCGAATGGTTCTACTTTGCGCAGCTCAGCTCACGCGTTCTTCGCTGAACGCGTGCCGAGTCTGTCTGGCGCGCCGGATCGGACTCAGCGACGCGCGACGATGTTTCGGATTGTATCGAGCGCCCGATTGATGTCATCGTCATCGATATCCAGATGGGTGACCCAGCGCTGCTGGTGAACCCCGCCGTAAGCGGCTCGACTGTTCACAGCGATGCCCCGTTGCTGAAGCCCCTCGTTCAGGCGCTCTGCGATCCGGGCATCGATGTCAACGAATACGATGTTGGTGTCAGGCGAGCGGGGGCGAATCATGTTGTCGCATCCGGCACCGATCGCCGCCAGACCCTCCGCCAGGGTGCGTGCACGGCGGTGGTCATCGGCCAGCCGGTCGATGTGATGCTCGAGTGCGTGCAATCCTGCGGCAGCGAGCAGACCCGCCTGCCGCAGGCCACCACCCAGCATCTTGCGCCAGCGGCGCGCTTTGGCAATCGTTGCCTGTGTCCCCAGCAAGAGCGACCCGACCGGTGCGCCCAGCCCTTTTGACAGACAGACTGACACGGTATCGAAATGGCTGCAGATTTCGCGCGCGACCCGACGTGGGTCGTGATCATTCAACCCCTGGTCGTCGCCTGCTCGTTCACCTGCGACACGGCGACGGCTGACCTCGGTGGCCGCGTTGAAGAGGCGGGCTCCGTCGAGGTGGGTACTCAGCCCTCTGCGGGTGGCGAGCGCCCTGACCGCCCCCAGGTAGTCCATCGGCAAGACCGTTCCGCCGGTGGTGT
>Ga0172372_10012452_pt1 | contig 10653 bp, 12 predicted proteins | sample LakKiv5m_2_FD_114544 | JGI IMG/M metagenome (GOLD analysis project Ga0172372, IMG submission 114544) | Freshwater microbial communities from Kabuno Bay, South-Kivu, Congo - kab_092012_9.5m | ecosystem: Environmental > Aquatic > Freshwater > Lake | place: Democratic Republic of the Congo... | reverse complement strand
TCTGTGGACCACCCATCCTCCCATCTGTGTCATCTGCGAAATCTGTGGACCACCCAAGCCCCCTCCGTGGAATGAATCCCCTCCAGCAACATTGCCTCGACGTCACCCGGCGGCACTTCCTCCGCGGGTGCGGCGTGGGCCTCGGAAAGATCGCCCTCGCCGGCCTGCTCACCGATCGCCTCGCCGGCCGCGCCCTCGCCGCCACCGTCAACCCCGCCCCCTCCCTCCTCCCGCGCCAACCCCACTTCACGCCAAAGGCCAAACGGGTCATCCACCTGTTCATGGCCGGTGCACCCAGCCAACTCGAACTCTTCGACAACAAGCCCGAACTCGCAAAACTCGAAGGCAAACCCCTTCCCCCCTCCGTCATCGGCGGTCAGCGCTACGCTTTCATCCGACCCGATGCCGCCGTGCTCGGCCCGCGCTTCAAGTTCGCCCGACACGGCCAATCCGGCGCCGAGCTTTCCGAGATGCTTCCGCACCTCGCGAAGATCGTCGACGACATCACCCTCATTCGCTCGGTCCACACCGATCAGTTCAACCACGCCCCGGCACAGATCTTCTTCAACACCGGTTTCTCGCAGCCTGGCCGCCCCTGCATCGGGTCGTGGGCGCTTTACGGCCTCGGCGCGGAAACCCAGAATCTTCCCGCCTTCGTCGTCATGAGTACTGGCTCCGGCCTCTCCGGCGGATCCGCCCTCTGGTCTTCCGGATTCCTGCCCACGGTCTATACCGGCGTCCGACTCCGGAACCAGGGACCGCCCATCCCCAACGTCAACAGCCCCGCCGGAGTCGACGCCCAACTCCAGCGCGACACCCTTGATGTCGTCGGTGCCCTCAACCGGAAGCGCATGACCGACGCCTCGGCTCCCGAGGTGGCCACACGGATGGCGTCCTACGAGATGGCCTTCCGCCTCCAGACCTCCGCCCCCGAACTCATGGACCTCAAGGGCGAGTCCCGCGAGACCCTTGCGTTGTATGGTTGCGATCCCGACAAGCCCTCCTTCGCTCGCGCCTGCCTGCTGGCGCGCCGCATGATCGAGCGAGGCGTCCGTTTCGTGAACATCTACCACGAAGGTTGGGACGCCCACTCCGACGTCGCCGGCAACGTCAAAGGCAACGCCGCCACCACCGACCAAGCCAGCGCTGCGCTCGTCACCGACCTTAAGCAACGAGGACTCCTCGACGACACCCTCGTCGTCTGGGGTGGCGAATTTGGTCGCACGCCCATGGTCGAGTTCAATCCCGCCTTGGGCCGTAACCTCGGCCGCGACCATCACCCGCAGGCCTATACCATGTGGATGGCCGGCGGCGGCATCCGCGCGGGGCTCACCTACGGCGCCACCGATGACCTCGGATTCCACGTCGTCGAGAACCCCGTCCACGTCCACGACATCCAGGCCACGCTCATGCACTGCCTTGGATTCGATCACGAACGACTCACCTACCACCACGCCGGACGCGATTACCGACTCACCGACGTCCACGGCCAGGTCGTGAAGGCGCTTCTGGCCTGACCCAGATTCCCCTCAGCATCGGATTCCTCGCCATCCTGTGCGGGCTTGTGACCCTCACTGGACCGCCGCTGTTCCCACAATCCTTCCAGTTCGCATCTCTTCATCCAGGCACCACCTTTGCAGCCCTCTTCGGCGTGCATCTCCTCCCCCTCGGCTTCTATTGGTGGGTATCCCAGATCGGCCCCATCCTCACCTCACTGTTCGCCCGCCTCCGTCCCCTCTTCCCGCGCTGATCGGGGTCACGCAGACACCCGGGACAGGTCCGCATCCTTCGGGCTGGGTTGGCGCCGAAATCCTCCGACCGAGAACTGCGGGAATGTCGCGAACCACGATCTGGCCATGCACCACCGCTCCGTGCCGAAACGGCGCGTAGCGGATCCGCGCGACGATCATGAAGGACGGTGTGCCCGTGCGTGGAGGAAGGTGATCCCAGTGGGGAGAAGGAACTTGCCCTCCCCAGTATCCCACCGAAGCCGGATTCCGGGCAGGGGCTGAGCCATGCAGTGTGGGCGCTCATGGCACGTTGCGAAGTACAGGTTGCTTTCGATCCAGCTAACACCTTTCGCGCACTCGAACCCCTGCGCGGGATCGTCCGGGTGGACGCGCGGGAATCCGTCCCATCAAAGAGCGTCGAGGTTGAACTCCGCTGGCGGGTTCGGGGGAGTGGCAACCCCGGAAGTCAGGTCATTGTGACCCGAACCCTGCACACCGGCCCCCATTGAGGGTTCTCACCAGTTCCCGTTCGAATTCCCGCTGCCGAACGGTCCCGTCTCGGTCGCCGGCCAACTCATGAGCATCGAGTGGAGTGCGGAAGCTCGGGTGGACGTGGACTGGGCCGTGGATCCGAAGGCTTCGGCCTCCTTCGACCTCCTGCCCACCTTGCATTCAAGCGAACCCTACAATCATGGATCCAACGTCCCCCAACTCGGCGCGGACAGCGACCAGACGAGGGAAATCCGATTCGGTCCGGTGGGTTGGATCATGACCGGATTCGGCATCGCCGCCCTGTTGTTTGCCCTCCAGGCCATCCGGAACCGAGACTGGGGCTCTCTCATGTTGAGTGGAGTATGCCTCGGTATCATGACCACCGGCATGGTCCTTGGCTGGCGCATTCCGCGTCGGCTCGCCGAACGGCGACTGGGCAAGGTTCGAGTCGAGGTCGAACCCTTGACCCCGAAGCCCGGGCAGGAAGTGCGGATACGGCTTCATGCCATACCTCGCCCGGGTACGCGGGTTGGCGAGGTGAGTGTCGTGCTTCTGGGTCAGGAACGCATTGCACGCGGTACGGGCAAGAACCGGCGAACCACCGAGCATGTCCTCCACAAATCGAACCAATCACTTCTTCCGCTGGGATCAGCCCTCGTTCCGGGAAGCGAGTCCCTCTGGGAGGGGTTGATCCGGATTCCGGAAGATGCCCAGCCAAGCTTTTGGGAGACCGACAACCAGATCACCTGGACGCTGGCGCTGCGTATGGATCTTCCGGCTTCGCTCGACTGGAAAGACACGGTGACGCTTGGTGTCGTACCCGCACCTTGGCTTCTTCCGCGCGTGCCGGAGTTCCGCACGCGACCGCCGGAGCAATCCGCTTTCCCCGGATCAGGAAAAGCGTGCCCGCTGGCAATCCGGAGTCCGGCCGGGTTTTGAGTTGCTCCCAAAAGCAGGAAACGGAAACTCTTTGCGTGAAACCCCTTCGATTCATCGCGGCGGCATTGCTTTGTTGCCGTCTGGCGGCTGCCGATCCCGCTGCGGACATGGCTGATGCTGCGTCCCGATTCCTCTCCGCACTCTCCGACGAGCAGCGCAGCAAGACCACCTTTGCATGGGCCGACGACGAACGGATGAACTGGCACTTCGTGCCAAAGGACCGAAAAGGGATCCAACTGCGCGAACTCGGCGTGGCTCAACAACACCTCGCGCAGGGATTGCTGGGGTCGGCGCTCAGCCAACGCGGCCTGCTGAAGGCCACCACGATCATGAGTCTGGAACAGGTGCTTCAGGACATGGAAGGGCCTGGCCGTCGGTTCCCCCGCGACCCAGGCATGTACCACGTCAGCATCTTTGGAACGCCCGGTCCAACGGGCACCTGGGGATGGCGGTTTGAAGGACATCACCTCGCCTTCAATTTCACGATCGTCGACGGAAAGGTGGCCGCAGGAACCCCAACGTTCATGGGCACCAACCCGGCTGAAATCCGGAAGGGGCCAAGGGCTGGCCTGCGGACATTGGCAGCCGAGGAAGACCTCGGGCGCCAGCTCGTGACCTCCCTCCCGGAGAAGCTTCGTGCCAAGGCCATCATCGATACCAATGCGCCGGATGACATCCTCACCGTGGCAGATCGCAAGGCAAAGCTCGAAGACCCAAGGGGAGTCACGCTCGGTGAAATGTCGGGTGCCCAGCGCGAACTGGCTGTCCAACTGATTCAGGAATACATCGGCCGCCTGCGGGGCGAGATTGCCGAGGCGGATATGGCCAAGATCCGCAAGGCAGGCCTCAACAAGGTCCGATTCGCGTGGGCCGGCGGCCTGAACAAGGGTGACCGCCACTACTACCGCGTGATCGGCCCCACGTTCCTGCTCGAATACGACAATACCCAGAACGAGGCCAATCACGTGCATGCGGTCTGGAGGGACTTCAACAACGACTTCGGTCTGGATGTCCTCGCGGAGCATCTGAAGTCCGGCCACGGCAAGTAACATCGGGTCCTGCCGGCAATGGGTGAACCGTCAGCGGGCGCTGCCCGTCTTCTGTGAGGGCAGCGGCGTGGCCTGGGCACGCCCCGCTCGCTTCTGGTTCTCGGTGAAGAGGACAACCCCGGCACCGAGGACGATCAGCAGAACCCCCATCCAGCGGAGGGTGGAAATCTGTTCGCCCAAAACCCACTTGGCGGTGAGCGTCGTGACCACGAGCGACAATGATGTCAGTGGCCACACGAAGCTGACGTCTGCCTTCGACAACAGGAAGAGCATGCACCCGAAGAAGCCCGCCTCCAGGACAACTCCCATCAGCAGATGGCGGTTCGTGGCGGCTTCGAGTGCAATGTTCCACACCGCCCGAAACTCGGGGCGAAATGCCCCATAGAGTTCCTTCTGCCCCTTGCTGATGAGGACGACACCCGCCGCTTCGAGCACCAACCCAACCGCCAGAACAAGGACGAGGCGGATCATGGTTGCCTCACCAGATCCTGATACCGGACCAACTCGATGCCTCGCTCTTCCACCAACTGTTTCACCTTGGGACTGCACAAGGCTTCGATCTCGTAAACACGCTCCTCGGTGTTCGGGTGACAGTAGAGTTCATAAGTTCCCGGCCTGAGTTCACGGAGCAGACGAAGCAGGTACTTCTCTGTGATCCGGCCGTCTTGCAGCAGCCCGAAAACCTTGTCTGTCTGGACGATGCCTCGCCGCCCCAACGTCCCCCGGACCCGGGATGACAGGCGCGCAAAAACGAGCGCATGAGTCAATCGATAGAAATATCGACCTCCGGCGATCCTGAGATTCATCAGCAGAGGATCATCCGTGACGCGAACCGAGCGCACCCCCCAATCGTGCGCATGGCGCTTGATCATCGCAAAGATCGTGGGGTGCAGGTGCATGTTGCAGTGCCCGTTGAGGTGATCCAAGTGGAGGCCGCAGGTCCGGAATTCCCGGATCTGGGCGTCAATCTCCTGCCGGACAAAATGGCGGATCCTGCGATTGAAGAAGTACTTCAACCCTGCAAACACCGGACTCTTTGAAAACTCGTACCTATGATTGACCAATCCTGACGTTTCGGACGGCTTGAGGGTGGACTTGCCACACACAAGGGTAATGTGGATTCCCACCCCAAGCCGGGGATTCTCGCGCGCGTTCCGCACGGCATGGTCCATGGCATTGCCATTCACCATGAGGCTGGCACTGGTGAGGATTCCCTCCTTGTGCGCCCGCAAGATCCCGTGGTTCGCCGCGTGCGACGAACCAAAATCATCCCCGTTAACGATCAGTCGTATTCGCTTCTTCTCCTCAACCATACGTGGTGACCCCCAGCCCAAGTTTCCATCGTATCAGTGCCGAGAGCACCATCCCTATCTTTCGTCCACGACTCAAGCGCAGGGGCTTTGGCGCGAGCACCGGAAAAGACGCGCGTTCAAGCTTGAGCAAGAGCTGCCAGTAGACCGCTCCCATCAACTCGGCGGAAATCATCGCGTCCCGATCCACCAACGGCAGGATCCGCCGTGCTTTCTCGAAGTAATCACGAGCCCGGAGGTCGATGGCGCGCGCCAACCGTTGGAAGCGGTCTGAATCCTTACCGGACAGAATCTCCTCTTCCGTGACCCCGTGCGCCTTGAGATCTGCCAGCGGCACGTAGATTCGACCGCGCTGCGCATCGTTTCCGACATCCCGGAGGATATTGGTCATTTGAAGGGCCTTTCCCAACGCATCCGCATACTCGCGGCAGGCCGGATCCCGATACCCAAAGATCTCGATGCTCAAAAGCCCAACCACCGAGGCTACGCGATAGCAGTATTCATCCAGCGCGGCCTGATCCGGGTACCGGACGGTGACCAGATCCATTTCAACGCCAGCGATCAGTTCGTCGAACAGCCGGAATGGAAGCTGGTACTGCTCGATGTACGGCTTCAATTCCTTGATCACCGGCAACGCGGGTTCGAGGCCTTCACAGGCTTTGCGTGTCTCTTCTCGCCAGCGGCGGAGCTCCCCGGCCCGCAGTTCAACGCTGACCGAGTCCTCATCGGCAATGTCATCCACCTGACGGCAATAGGCATACAGCGCCGTCATGGCTGCCCGACGATCCTTGGGGAGAAGGATGAGGGCGAGCGCCAGATTGGAGCCGCTCTTCTTGGTGATCTGGTCGCTGACCGGTGGGTTCACGGCGTCGGGGGAGGCGGTTGGGGCGCTTTCTTCAACTCAGGCAGTCCTCCGGTCTCCGCCAGCGTTGGATTTCGCCCGGCATGCTCCCGCTTTCTCCGCTTCCGACGTCCACCCCGCCCGGATCGTTCCGCAGAGCCTGAGGGCGACTTGTCCACCAGGCGGCCTCGTTCCGAAGCACGGGCAGGCTTTCGAATGAAGACGGCCCAAAGCACGACCAACAGGACGACGAAAAAGACGGCCATCAGCACCGCGGCCACCATGCCGCTGGAATCCGGCCCGGTACGCAATGCCTTGGCGGCTCCGGGAATTTCCGGAACGTCCGCCATCAATGCTCCCATCCGTGCTGCAAGCCTCATCGCTCGCCCAGTCTAGCCGGGGCAACCCCTACGTCGTCAACGACTCCCCCGCTCAACTGCAACCGGGCCATGCGGAATCGAAGCGCGGGCAGCGACAGACCCAACTGCGCGGCGGCCGCCTCAAGGTCTCCTCCGCTTTGTTGCACCGCCGATTGGATGAGGTCCCGTTCGTAGGTGATGAGATGGTCCCCGATGGTTCCCGCGAGGTTGGGGGCCTGTCCATGCCGTCCCGTCTCTGGCCGCCGCAACCGCGACTCCAGCTCGAAGTCCGGAAGACTGCCGGGTTGGACTTCCGAATGGCCTTCAAGGATCACGGCCCGTTCGATCACGTTCCTCAATTCGCGGATGTTTCCGGGCCACGAATGGGCCAACAAGGCACCGCGCGCCGCCTGACTGATCCCGGAAATGGATTTCCCAAGCCGTAGATTGAAACCACGAAGGAAGTGGTCCGCGAGCAACAGCACGTCCTCGCCCCGCTCGCGAAGCGGCGGAGGCCGGAACTGCATCACGTTCAGGCGGTGAAACAGATCCTCGCGAAATTCATCCTTCCGGATGGCATCCACGATGTTCCGGTTGGTGGCCGCGATGAGGCGGACATTGACCTGCAGTTCCTGCGTGCCACCCACCCGGGTAAAGGAACCGTCCTCCAGAAAACGAAGCAACTTCGCCTGCAACGGGCGGCTCATGTCGCCGATCTCGTCCAGGAAGATCGTCCCCCCGTCAGCCTCTTCCACGTATCCACGCTTCGTCCGATGGGCTCCGGTGAACGCCCCCTTCTCGTGACCAAACAACTCGCTCTCAAGCAAGGTTTCCGGAATCGCAGCGCAGTTGATGCGCACGTAGTTCTGCCCCGCCCGACGGCTCAGACTGTGGATGGCCCCCGCAATCAACTCCTTGCCTGTGCCGCTCTCTCCGAGGATCAGCACCGTCGCATCGGTTGGAGCGACCGTCTGGATCAGCTGACGCAACTCGCGGATCTTCGGTGATTCCCCGATGATGTGCTCCACCCGGTACGGTTCGCCAGCGCGTGCCTTGAGAGCCGCATTCTCCGCGATCAGCCGATGCCGTTCGGCGCAACGCGCCACGGCATGCAGCAACTCATCCGGTTCGAAGGGCTTGGCAAGGTAATCAATGGCACCGGCCTTGATCGCTTCCACGGCAAGCTTGGGCGTCGCATAGGCCGTAATCATCAGGATCGGCAGCCCTGGCTTCACACGGGCAGCCTCCTTGAGGAATTCATACCCACTCATCCCCCCGAGACGGGCATCGGTCACGACCATGAAAAACTCCCCGGCTCCGAGGAGCTTGACGGCGGCCTCGGCGGAATCTGCCAATCGTACCTCATAACCCTCGGCACGGAGCACGGTCTCCAGCGACAGGCGCATGTTCTTCTCGTCATCCAAGACGAGCATCGGCGGTAGGTTCATCGGCGCATCCTCATGATAGATCGGGCCGGCAATGTTACGATGAACGTCGCCCCCTGTCCAAGAACCGACTCCGCCCGTGCTGTCCCGCCATACAGTTCGGTGTTGTGCTTCACGATCGCCAGCCCGAGTCCTGTTCCCCTCTCCTTGGTGGTAAAGTAAGCGTCAAAGAGCTTCGGCAGCACGTCCGGCGCGATTCCCGGTCCGGAATCCCGGATGCGAACTTCCACCTCGTAGTCCGGAGTCGCACGAGCGGAGATCTCGATCCTTCCCCGCCCCTCCATCGCCTCACGAGCGTTTGTCAGGAGGTTGAGGAAGATCTCAGAGAAATGCCCGCGCTGCCCCAACAGGGTGGGGATGGCGGGCCCATAGTTCCTGCGGACCTCCACGGCGTAGTTCGCGCCGGGAGGGAAGGCCTCCTCCACCGCTCGATCAATCTCATCCGTGACGGAAAGACGTTCCACCTTGCCCTCCGCCAGCTGCGCGTAACCCATCAACTCCGTCAGGATGCGGTCGGAGCGGCTGACCTCTTCGCGGATGATGGAGATCTGCTGGGTGATGGTCTTTCCTTCCCGGACGGTCTTCTGAAGGGTGTAGGCCGCGTTGTTGATGATGCCGAGCGGGTTCTTCAACTGGTGCGCAATCTCGGCGGCCAACCGACCCGCCGCCTGGAGCTGCTGTTGCTTCAGCATGAACTCCTGGGCTTCCGCCTCCTCCCGCCGCCTTCGATCCAGCAGGACCTGGAGCGCATAACAGCAGACCGCCAACAGCAAGAGGAGCAGCAGTCGCAGGACGAGGGACTCCACAGGTTCCCGGGAAGTGTCCTCGCCAGAGGACAGCAATGCGCCACGTCCCGTTGATTCGATGATCTCAACCTCCGCACGTTCCAGCATCGGGTGGAGGATTCCCGCCAGGGCGTAAAAGCCGGCGACGGAAAAGTTGACCATGATCTGCACGTCGGCGCGCGGAATGACCGCTGCATTCCGCAGGATGAGTCCAGGGAACAGCCAATACAGGATGCTGCCGAAGCCTCCGGTGACAAGCGTGAGCGCGGCCATGAAGATCGTGTCCAGCAGGGCCACGGAATAGACGACCCTTTCCACCAACCGGACGGACAATTCCTCCATCCCCCAAACCACGATGGCTGCTCCCACATTCGTGCAGAAGTAGATCAGGTAGAAGGTGCGCAGGAGGTTCCATGCATCCTCCTGCAAAGGCGTCAGGTTCCGGAACCATCGGCTCACGAAGAGCAGGTACAGCAACACCACCATCATCACCATCTTCGCCGGCAGCGTGACGCCACGCTCGACGAACGATACCCGCTGGAGGAAGACCGAGTCCTCCGGCGGTGGCGCGTCCAGCAGATCCCGCCAAATCTGGACCCACCCCAGACCACGCTGGCCCCTCGATTCCATCACGACACAGGCCCGTCCCCCATGCCCCACCACAGCTCCCCCCCCAGAAACGGGCCCGAAACGTCAACGTGGCAGCAGAAATCCATGGTCCCGCCTTAGCTTTTCCCGTGCCGACGCATCCGCAGTACTTCCACAACCCTGTCGGCAATCTGATCGACCGGAAGGAGACGGCCCACGCCCTCGTAACCGCAGGAAAGCATGCCACGATCGGGCCCAAGGATCTCGGCGCCCCGCGCGACCAGGATGGCGACGTTCGACTGGGTGGCCGGGTGCAGCCACATCTTGCCATTCATCGCCGGAGCCACCAGTAGCGGGACACCCGGATTCAGTGCCAGGGCCACGCATCCCAACGCATCATCCGCCATTCCATGCGCCAGACGCGCCACCGTGTTCGCCGTTGCCGGGGCGATGATCATCAGGTCGGCTTCGTCCGCGACGCGTATGTGGGATGGCTTCCATCCTTCCTCCTCATCGTAGAGGTCCATGATCACCGGCCCCCGCGACAGGGTCTTGAACGGCAGGTCTGTGACAAAGCGCTGTGCGTCCTTGGTCATGACCACGCGCACGACGCAACCGGCCTTCACCAGGAGACTGGTCAAATCAACGGCTCGATGTGCCGCAATGCTCCCCGTCACGCCAAGGACAACGGTGCCGAGGGGCTCCGCTGAACCGGTCACGACAGCCTCCATTCGCCGAGTTCCACACGGTGCCTCCGGACCTTTTCAGCTTCGTAAATGGATTGGACCCGACGCAGGTCCCATTCCCGTGTCTCGCTGACCACCAGGTAATCAAAGTGCACAGCCTCCCCGACCTCGATCGGGGCAGCCGCCAACCTTCGGGCCACCACTTCCTCGGATTCCGAACCGCGTCCACGCAACCGGGATTCCAGTTCGACCAACGTCCGGGGGGTGAGGAACACCGTCACCAGTGCACACCGGATTTCGGGATCTTCCTCAGCCACCCTTCGGATCGAAGCCGCGCCCTGGACATCAATGTTGAGGAGCACATCGGAACCCGAGCGCAGGGTGTCCAGGACGCTCGATCGAAGGGTGCCGTAACGATTCCCATAAACG
>Ga0172372_10012450_pt1 | contig 10654 bp, 9 predicted proteins | sample LakKiv5m_2_FD_114544 | JGI IMG/M metagenome (GOLD analysis project Ga0172372, IMG submission 114544) | Freshwater microbial communities from Kabuno Bay, South-Kivu, Congo - kab_092012_9.5m | ecosystem: Environmental > Aquatic > Freshwater > Lake | place: Democratic Republic of the Congo... | reverse complement strand
TTTATCACCCTTAGCATGAATTATTAATACCGGAGTATTGATTTTTGGTGCGAGTTTAGCTGAATCAAATCGATCTTTCAAAATCAAGGAAACTGGCAAAAACCAATAAATTTTTTTAGCAACTGATTCTATTGAGGTAAAAGGCGCTTCTAAAATTAAACCCGCAAAATCATTTTCTGAAGCTAATTTATTCGCAACTCCAGTCCCAATTGACTCGCCAAATAAAATAATTTGTTTTGAAGAAATTTGTTTAGAATTTAAAAAACCCAACGCCGAATTGGCATCAGCAAAAAAACCATCTTGCGATGGACTTCCTTTTGATTTTGCATATCCCCGATATGAAATAGCTAACACTCCGTATTGATTGGCAAATTTTATCATTCTGTCGGTCCTTCCCCCTAAATTCCCTGCATTACCATGAAAATATAAAATGGTTTTTTGACCTTCTGTAGGTTTTTTATACCACGCATACAGTTCAACTCCGTCATAAGTTTTAAGAGTCAGTTCTTGAAAATCTTCGGGAATAACTAAAATTTTACCAAATGGATAATATAAAAAGTTTCTTTGGAAAAACATCATGAACAAAACCACAATGGCATAAAATAGGGCTAGTTTAATAAGAAATGTTTTGGCAAAGTTTTTTTTAAACAAACTATAATTTGGTTAGGAAATTTTTTAAATCTTCAGTGTTTTGAACCGATGAAGATTTAAGATTTGGGCAAGTTCTTGAAACAAGACCAGACAATACTTTGCCAGCACCTATCTCGATTACCTCTTCAATACCATTTTTCTCAAAACACAGCATGGTTTCGCGCCAGCGCACTGAACCAGTTATTTGTTGAATCAATAAATTTTTAATATCTATAGAATTGGTTTCGATATTTGCTGATACATTGGCCACAATCGGAATAAGTGGTTTTGAAATTTTAATTTGCGCCAAAGCAATTGCCATTTTCTCTTGAGCTTCCTGCATTAAATTGGAATGAAAAGCACCACTTACTGGCAAAATAATGGCACGTTTTGCACCTTTGGTTTTGGCGATTTCGATCGCTCTCTCGATAGCATTTTTTGAGCCCGATAAAACAATTTGTCCAACCGAGTTATCATTCGCTACCTGGCAAACCTCATTTTGCGAAGCTTCTTTAGCAATTTGATGAGCAATATCAATCTCAACACCCAAAATTGCACACATAGCACCCGCATTTTTTTCACCACATTGAGCCATAGAAGAGCCACGAATTTGTAAAAGCTTGGCAGTATCTTCAAGACTCAAAGCTTTTGAAGCACACAATGCAGAATATTCCCCGAGTGAGTGGCCAGCTGTCAAAGAACATATTTGGTCAAATTTTTTACCAAAATCTTTTTCTAAAACCTCAATCATGGCAACCGAGACCGCCATCAAAGCTGGTTGAGTGTTTTCAGTTTTTGTAAGAATTTCTTGCGGTCCTTCGAACATTATTTTTGATAAATCAACTTTAAGAATTTCATCGATGGTTTTAAAAACATTTCGCGCAGTTGCGAAGTTTTCAGATAAATCTTTGCCCATCCCAACCATTTGAGAGCCTTGACCTGGGAATACAATTGCTATTTTGTTTTTCATTTTTAGCGATATTTGTTGATAATTTTTTTAACTTCGTGGCCAATTTTTATATCATTTAAAGCAAATGAAATATTGGCTTCGAGATAACCCAAAACATTGCCACAATCAAAGCGTTTTTGGGTGTTTTTAACATAATAAAATGGCGAATCTATACACATTTGCTTGAGCGCATCGGTTAATTGAATTTCACCACCGCTACCAATTTGAAATTTTTCTAAATAATCAAAGATTTTGGGATTTAAAATATAGCGACCGTTAATTGCTAAATTCGATGGCGCCTCGTCAATATTGGGTTTTTCAATCATATCTACGATTTGTTGTGTGAATTTTAAAGAATCATTTTGTGGTTTTATAATTCCATAATTTTTGACTAAATCATGCTCTACTTCATCAACTCCAATAATACATGAATGGCTTTCGGATTTTTCATATTTAGCAATCATTTGCTTCAATTGACTTGGCAAACTTGGATTTGGCATCAAAAGTTCATCCGCTAGAATAACTATAAATGGCTCATTTGGAGCAATAAAATTTCTTGCACACCAAACTGCGTGACCGAGGCCAAGGGGTTTTTGTTGGCGAACAAAGGCAATTTGCCCCGCTTGTGGCATCCAACCCATAACCTTGTTAAGCTCTTCAGCTTTATATTTTTCGTCAAGCTTTGATTCAAGCTCGTAAGCATGATCAAAATGATTTGCGATGGCATTTTTGTTGCGCCCAGTAATAAAGATAAATTTCTCAATTCCGGCATCTTGAGCCTCTTCAAAGGCATATTGGATTAAAGGCTTGCTAGCAATCGGCATCATTTCTTTAGGTAAAGACTTGGTAGCTGGTAAAAAGCGCGTTCCAAGACCTCCAACCGGAAATATTGCTGTTTTTACCTTGGTCATCATTCACCCACGATTTTTAGTTTTCGATAAATTGTTGAGCGCCCAATCTCAAGCTGTTTGGCGACTTCGGAAAGATTGCAATATATATGTTAACTAATCTGCGAATAATTTCTTCTTCGATTGATTCTAAGTTTTTGCACTTACCCTCATCGTCAAAAATATCGACTAACTCGCTATTTATATCAGAGTTTTTTTTGATGATGGCTTTTGCTTTAGTTAGATTACTACTTTCTTTGTGAAGCAAATGCGGAAAATGTTCGGGCTTCAAAATATCGCCATCGCATAAAACCACCGCTCTAAAAATTGAGTTCTTAAGTTGGCGAACATTATCTTCCCACTCATAATTATGAAGCAAATAAACTGCATCAAGACTAATTGTTTTGATTTTTTTATTTTCATTAATAGCAAAATCTCTACAAAAATTTTCGGCCAAAAGAGCAATATCGGATTCTCCACGCTCTTTTAAATCAGGCACCTTAATTGGAAAAGCCGAAATTCGATAATATAAATCTTCACGAAATTTTTTAATTTGTACCAGTTTGTTAAGATCGCGAGTGGTTGAGGCAATAATTCTAACATTAGCTTTAACCGGATATTTGCCAACAACCGGCGTAAATTCTCCCTCTTGCATAAAACGCAACAACTTAACTTGCAAATCTGTGCGCAGTGATTCAATTTTTTCAAGATAAAGGGTACCGTTATTAGCTTCGCGGATTTTGCCGATATTTTTATATGAGCCATCGGGTACATATTTTTCCGAACCAAACAACTCTTCTTCACCATTAGTAGTTTTGAGCATATCACAATCCACCACAACGAATGGTTTTCCAGAGCTAGCAGAAGAACCGTGAATGGCTCTTGCCAAGAGCTCCTTTCCTGAACCGCGCGGACCTTCAATCAGAATAGAGATATTAGAATTAACGACTTTTTTAGCTAAACGAATAGCGTTTAAAATCGGCTCACTTTGACCAATAATATCAGAAAAAGCCACTTGATCCTTACCTTTTCTGGCAAGGTGCGAAACTTGATATTTTAGATTCTTTTTTTCGATGGCATTATTAATTGAAGCCGTAACCCTTGCAAAAATATCGTTTTCACCTTTAACGATATAATCAATTGCACCATAATTTATAGCTGTTATTGCCAAGTTGACATCTTGATTTGCAGTTAAAACAATAACTTGAAGATCGCCTTTAATGGAATTAATTTGTTTTAAAACCGTTAATCCGTCGAGATCAGGCATTGATAAATCAAGCAACATAACATCAACATCATGACATGAAATACCTTTTAAGACCTTGCGATTCATGAAGAAATCTACCACTTCCATTCCGCTAGACATAACTAGATAATTATGTCCAAGATTTTCAATAAAATGACTAATGATTTTTCTTTGCGTAGCTTCGTCGTCAACTATTAGGATTGTTCTTTTTACCATAAATAAAACTTTTTAATTCAATCGTTATTATATTTTTTCTTTCAACTTCTTTTCTTGAAGAAGTTGAATTATTTTGGCCGAAGTTTCTTCAACCGACCTTTTGGTGACATCGATAACTGGACAATTCAACTTGGCAAAAAGCTTTCGCGATTCGGCAATTTCTTTTTTTATCGATTCAATATCAACATATTCATTTTTTACCTCTTGACCAATTGAGGCTAAACGAGATTGTCTGATTTGAATAAGTTTTTCTGGATTAACAATTAATCCAACAACCAAGGGTTTTTTTAATTCGTAGATTGAGTTTGGAATAGTTTCAAAAGATACAAAGGGAATGTTTGCCACTTTATATCCGCGACACGATAAATAAACCGAAGTTGGAGATTTTGATGTTCTTGAAACACCAACAATAACAACATCAGCTTCATACAAATCCCATGTTGATTGACCATCATCATGAGTAATTGTATAACTTATCGCATCAACTCGCGAAAAATATCCACTATCTAACAAATGTTGCCTGCCCACACTGTGGCTGATATTCTCACTTAGGTAATTAGAGAATTCAGCTATTATATGGGATAAAACTGGTATGCAAGGCACTTTGAGTTCAAAACAAAATTTGCGCAAATCTTCAACCAAGCTATCGTGCATAATTGTATAAAGAACGATTCCGGGTTGTTTTACGATTGCCTCAAAAACCCTATCAATCTGTGGTTTGGTTCTGATTAATGGCCAAATAAAATCATTTGATTCAACAGATTCAAACTGCGATAAAACCGCTCTAGCAACCGAACTAAGTGTTTCACCAGTAGAATCGGAAATAAGATGCAGGTTGATGATTTTTTTGTCCACTAGCAAAAATTTTTAGTTTTATGGCGATTGTTTTAATAAGCTTAGTTTTTTGGTTTTTGAAAAAAAATCAATCTATTTTATTGCTAAATTTTTTCTAAAAAAAACATGAAGAACTGTTAGATATTTTTAGTAAATAATTATGGGATATTTTGAAGTGGTGAGCACGGTTGGAATCGAACCAACGACAACCTCATTAAAAGTGAGGTGCTCTACCGACTGAGCTACGTGCTCTTCAAGAAATGAAGAAATTTTGAAACCGGATTTACTTCAACTAAAATTTGCCTAAATTTTAATTTAGTTAGATTTTAGTTAGATGGATTTTGTTTGGTTTGTAATTGTGATTTTCTCTGTAAAATTAGGAGCGGTATTTTTAAAGACTTATAAAATAATATGCAACCACTTTATAATAAATTTTGCCAGAATTTAATTTGCCAGAATTTAAAATTTAAATAAATTCTAGAAATTAAACTTACGATTTTAAAAATTCTTAATAAAATTTTTCATCCATTTAAAATCCCACTTTAAATTTATCTAGAATAATATCTAAAAACTAACCCAACAAAACCCCCAATAATTATACTTAAATTTTACTCATAAATTTAGCATGAAAACTATTATTTTGATTCCTTCGCGACTTGCCTCAACTCGCTTACCCAACAAACCAATTGCCGATATAAATGGCAAAACCATGATCCAGAGAGTTTATGAACAAGCTTTAAAAACTAATTTTAGCGCCAATTGTGGTGAGGTATATATTGCTACTGATAGCCAAACTATTGCCGATGAAATCAAAAAATTTAATGGCAAATATATTATGACCAATCCCGAATTGCCATCTGGAACTGATAGAATTTTTTCGGCTTATAAAATTCTCAATAAAAATTTTGATATCATTGTTAATGTTCAAGGAGACCTGCCAAATATAGATCCAAAGGTAATTGATGATTGTATTGAGTTAGCTAAAAATAATCCTTGCGACATTGCCACTGTAGCCTCAATAATTAAAGATAAAACTGAGATAACTAATCCAAATGTTGTTAAGATAGCTCTTGGTAAAAACGGAAATGCGCTTTATTTTTCTAGATCTCCGATTCCTTTCTCAAAAAATAATGATGAGGATTTTCTTCATCACATTGGTATCTATGCTTTCAAAAAAAATGCTCTCGAAAAATTCGTTAATCTTGCGCCATCAACTCTTGAAAAGCGAGAAAGCCTTGAACAGTTGCGCGCCCTAGAAAACAGCATGAGTATTGCCGTAAAAATAGTTGATACCCACCCCTTGTCAGTTGATACGCTTGATGATCTAGAAAAAATTTCCAACCTTATAAAACAATATGAAAACCACTAAAAAAATCAAAAAAACCATTGGATGGAAAGAGTGGTTCAGTCTAGATTGCCTTGCTTTACCAGCCATTAAAGGAAAAATTGACACTGGCGCCAAAACCTCGGCACTTCATGCTTTTAACATTGAAACTTTTTATATTGAAGACGTTGAGTATGTTAGTTTCGAAATTCATCCCTTGCAAAAAAATAAAAGGCTGATTAGAAAGTGCGTATCAAGAGTTATTGACCGCAGAATGGTCTCAGATTCAAGTGGCAAAAAAGAAAAGCGCATCGTGATTAAATCAGATTTAAAAATTGGCGAAAGAAAAATTCGTATTGAATTCACCCTTACCAATCGAGATAACATGTCATTTCGAATGCTTTTGGGTCGCGAGGCGATAAAACAGGCCAAAATGATTGTTGATGTTTCTAAATCTTTTGCGCAAGGCAAAATTAAAAGAAGTCAAATTCTAAAACTTTATCGCGAAATTAAACCCAATTCATTAGAAATTTAATATGAAAATAATCTTATTAGCCTCAAATCCAAATCTTTATTCTAATCAACGTATCGTTGAGTCTGCCAAATCGCGTGGTCATGAAATAGAATTCGTCAATGTTGGTGGATCTTATATCAAAATTTCGCCAAATAATTGTGAAGTTTATCACCAAGAGGGCAAAAAATTATCTAAAATTGATTTTGTTATTCCACGCATCAAACCCGCTATGACCTTTTATGGCACAGCGATTGTTCGGCAGTTTGAGGTTATGGGTGTAAAGTGTCTAAATAGCTCTGACGCAATAACAAAATCACGCGATAAACTTCATACTTTACAAATTCTTGCACAACACAAATTAGGATTACCAATCACTTCATTTGCCAATTCCTCCTACGATACCAAAGATTTAATTAAAATTGTTGGTGGCGCACCGTTGGTTGTCAAGCTTCTTGAAGGCACCAAAGGAGTTGGAGTAGTTCTGGCCGAAACCACCAAAGCCGGTGAAAGCGTTATAAATGCTTTTAGGAGTTTAAAAGCCGATGTTTTAGTTCAACAATATATTAAAGAATCAAAGGGCCAAGACATTCGTTGCTTTGTAATTGGTGATCAGGTTGTAGCCTCGATGGAGCGCATTGCACAAGAAGGAGAATTTCGCGCCAACATTCATCTTGGTGCTACCGCACGCTTTATTGATATTAGTGATGAAGAGAGAGAATTGGCAATTCGAGCCGCCAAAATTATTGGCCTTGAAGTTGCAGGAGTCGACATGGTACGCTCAAATTCAGGTGCCAAAATTCTTGAATTAAACTCCTCTCCGGGACTCGAGGGAATTGAAGGCGCATGCGCAATAAATATCGCCGATAAAATGATCGAATATATGGAAAACAAATTCAAAAATAATGACAAAAATTGATCCCAAAAAAATTTTTAACGGCGAAATCGAATTTATAAAAGGCGCTCATAATTTATCACAAATCCCGCACCATCACTACCCTGAATTTGCATTTATTGGCGCATCCAATGTTGGTAAATCGAGCTTAATTAACGCCATATTTTCTCAGAAAATCGCCATCGTTTCATCAACTCCCGGTAGAACTCAGCAACTCAATTTTTTTAAAATTAATGGCTTTCGTGACGGTTTTGTTGTAGTTGATTTACCGGGCTATGGTTTCGCCAAAGCTCACAACAAAAAAATTCAACATTGGCAAGATACAACTTTTGATTACTTGCTAAATCGTCAAAATCTAAAGAGAATTTTTTTGTTGATCGATGGCATCAAAGGCCTGAAAAATCACGATCAAGAAGTAATTGAAATCTTCAATCAATATCGCGTCAACTTTCAAATTATTCTAACCAAAATTGATAAAATAAATCTTGAAGCCCAACAAAAATGTGTTCAAGAAATTCAAAATCGTTTAAAAATTTATTCAAATTTTTGTGATAAAATAATTTTATCTAGTAGTTCAAAAAAATATGGAATTTTCGACATTCAAAATGAAATTCTTGAAATTTTGCGCCACTTATGAAAATTTTGTTAACCATTTTAATTACCAGTCTAATTATTTTTTTGACAGTACTAATAATCAACTATTCTACCTACAACGGCAACAATAAAAACAAATATTCGAATGAAAAAGATCAATAAAATTGAAACCAAAAATAACATTCAAAATTTAACTCCGCGCCAAATTGTTGAAGAACTTAATCGCTATATTATTGGTCAAGATGAAGCCAAAAAAGCCGTGGCCATTGCTTTACGTAACCGTTTTCGTCGAAAACTTGTCAGTTCCCCACTTCGTGAAGAAATTATGCCTAAAAATATTTTGATGATTGGGCCAACCGGCGTAGGCAAAACCGAAGTTGCTCGCCGACTTGCCAAATTGGCCAATGCCCCTTTTATAAAAGTTGAAGCTACTAAATTTACCGAGGTTGGTTATGTTGGTCGCGACGTTGATTCAATTATTCGCGATCTTCTTGATGTGGCAATCAAAAACAATAAAAACTTAATGAAAATTGAAGTTCACGAAAAAGCCGAAAAACACGCCAAGAAAAAAATTCTTAAAATTTTAGTTGGTGAAAATGCTCTCGATGAAACTCGTGAAAAATTTTCAAAAATGCTGGAAAGTGGCGAATTAAATGATCGTGAAATTGAACTCGATATTATCGATAATTCATCAAATGGCATCAATAGCTTCGATATACCAGGCGGGCAAATGGGAATGATCAATTTATCAGAAATTATTGGCAAAGCTATTGGCAGTGAAAAAACTAAAAAAGCTCGCATGACGGTTGAAGAAGCTCTCAAAACTGTTATCGACGAAGAATCTAACAAAATGATCGATGAAGATAAAATTATCAAAAATTCACTTAAAGCTGTTGAAAATGATGGAATTGTTTTCATCGACGAAATTGATAAAATATGCGCCCGAGGCAATGTAAAAGGCGCCGATGTATCACGCGAAGGAGTTCAACGCGATTTGTTGCCAATTGTCGAAGGCACAACCATCAGCACCAAATATGGCATTATCAAAACTGATCACATTTTATTTGTTGCTTCGGGAGCATTTCATGTTGCCAAACCCTCTGATTTATTACCTGAACTGCAAGGTCGTTTTCCAATTCGTGTTCAATTAAAATCATTAAGTGAAGACGATTTATTGCGCATTTTAACCGAACCGGAATCAAGCTTGATTAAGCAATATATTGCTCTAATTGGTGTTGAAAATGTTAATCTAAAATTCACTGATGATGGCATAAAAGAAATGGCAAGAATAGCATTCAAAGTCAACGGCGAAATAGAAAACATTGGCGCGCGCAGACTTCACACATTGATCGAAAAAATTTTAGAAGAAATTAGTTTTGAAGCCAGCGACATAAAATCAGGCTCAGAAATTATTATCGACGCCAATTATGTCTCATCTCACATCGGCGATTTGTTATCGACCAAAAATGATCTAATGAAATTTGTATTGTAGTTATCTTCAACAAAAATGAAATTTTAAAAAAATATTGTCTCGAATTAGATTTTTATGTTTTAGAAGTTGAGTTCAAATATTTTATAAATTTCAAATTTCAATTTATCAAATTATGGCAGAAATTAAACCACGAGAAATTAGTTTATTTCCTAAACAAACAATTTGGGTAGAATTACTACAATCACTAAAATCTGAGCAATATGCCAGTCCTCCTTATGATTCTCCACCCGATTATAAGTCTCAAAATGTTAAGCGTCTTATAAGTTTTTTTTCAGATCCAGTAAATGGGGTTTATGAATTTGCTAGAGAACAAACTAATGCGGTACAAGAAAATTTTAAACTTTCGACAGGCGCAAATTTTTCTTCAAAAGAAGATGCTTTAAAAGGTAAAGCAAAAGGTGAGATAAAATTTTTAGCAGAAACAAAAGGGAAGAGCGAGAGTGTTAAAGTAAAACCCGCTGACGAATTTGAAGCGCAAATTAAACTCACGCCATATGCTCAAGCTGGTGCTAAATTTGTTGCAGAAATAAAAAATACTAGAAAAAAAAGAAAACTAGAGAGTGCTGCATTTATCGGTGCAAAAGCGGGAATTGAAGCTTCATCCACAGTTGAATTTGGTCCATATACTTTAGAAGTTGCTGAGGGTTTAAATATTGGAAAAGGTGTTGGTTATAGTGTTTCAGCAGCACAGAATGAAAATGAAACCCATGTTGGAGTTGGTGGCAAATTTGCAGCTCTTTTGGGCTTAGGTGCTGACATAAAAGTTTCGGTTAATCATGAAGAGCTTGACAAAACTTTGAAACCTGAAAATTTTTTAGAGACCTCTTCTCAGATTGGAAATCAATTAGTAGATACTATAAAAGGGGTTAGTGGAATTGATGTTATTGAAAAGGAAATTTTTTCTTCAATGGTAAGTGGGGCTAAAGCTGAATCTCAACAAAATAGCCGAAGAAGAGGTCAAATAGATCAAATACGTCTTATCGAATCAGAAGGAAAACCCCAAAATCAAGAAGCAACACATACTTCGGTTAGTTCTTCAGAAACTCCTCATCCATTTGAAGTTCCTGAAACACGAA
>Ga0172372_10012447_pt1 | contig 10656 bp, 8 predicted proteins | sample LakKiv5m_2_FD_114544 | JGI IMG/M metagenome (GOLD analysis project Ga0172372, IMG submission 114544) | Freshwater microbial communities from Kabuno Bay, South-Kivu, Congo - kab_092012_9.5m | ecosystem: Environmental > Aquatic > Freshwater > Lake | place: Democratic Republic of the Congo... | reverse complement strand
TTACAGTAATTGAATCTGTTCCAACAACAAAAGTGTCTGGATTTGCTACAGTAATAACAAATCCTTTTCCTACAGACTGTCCGTTGGTGACAAAGATATACGAGCCAGGTATTTCAGACGCTTGATCAATTGTTTCAGTTCTTGTCAAAACCCAAGGAGTGGAGGCATTGCCCAACGTTGTAAGACTGTATCTACCATTTTGGGCAGCTGTAGTTTGATCTTTTACCAAAACTCCATGTCCTACGGTAAATCCAGTTAATGCTCCTATGGAAAATTCTCCATTTGAACTTGCGGTGAGTGTTGCGCCGACTCCATTAGTGCCATTATTATATGTTGCATTGAGATTATCTGTTGTTGCCGCTCTTGCTGATGGCTTTGCTTTTATTCCTGCAGCAAGATCGTCTACATATCCCCTTGTTGCAAAATCGGTAGATGTATTACCGGGCGTTTGTAACCGTAATTGATGCAACGTTTAGCGTGCCATTGGCAGCTATATTTGCAACAGTAGATCCATTTGATGCCTTAAACTCTACTAGAGGAGCCGTTGCGCCGTTAGCGGCTTTGAAGACTGCGGCTTCATCATTAACTGTTATTTCTGGTGCTGTTTCAAATCTTAAACGGGCCATACTTCTCCTACGAAAGAGTGATTGTTTGTTCTAATACACATAATATAGTAATAGAGTTTGCTTAAAACTATTGTGTTATTCTATTTAAATATTCTAACATTTTGCCTTGATACTTAATTCTTCCAAAATGTGTCAGATTTATAGTAGGGTCTACCCAAACTTTTCCACCCGCTTTTTGCCAATAACGACAAAATCCATAGTCTTCAGAAAGAAATCTTCCCTCATCATCAACATAAGAATTAAATAAAGCGTATCCATACTCCTGCTCTTCACCCTGTAAAGCTCCGGTATCATCTTTATATTTTAATTTTTTATATTTTTTAAACATTTTTTCAAACACTTCACGCTTTATTAACATAAATCCGGTGCCTGCTTCATAGCATTCAATTGCTCCGTTTTCAACGGAAAGTTTTGTTTGACCTGGTTTAGTTAAATGAACTACATATCTGGTTGCATATTCCATCAGGTCGCTTGGAGCCATATCTTTATCTCTTGCCGCCTCTTTAACTCTGTCCCAATTAATTTCTTTGATTGGATAAGAAGCTGTCATAATCTCTTTATCATGCCAAAGCATTTTTAATACTGCTTCTTTGTCGAACTGAAGATCCACGTCAATAAACATAAAATGGGTAAAGGCTGGATTGCCCATGAACTTTGCAACTAGATTATTGCGAGCCCTATTAATTAAAGAATCTGATATTGTGCAGACAGAATACTTTAAACCTATTTCCTTAAAATAGATTGCTGCCTGCATGAAGCTCATCATAAAAGGTTCAGTTACATGAGAGTCGTAACAGGGGAGCGCAAAAAATACGTTCCATTCTTGGATTTTTTCTTTTGGAATTGTTATATCAAGTTTTTGTTGTTCTATAGACATGCCTTATATTATAGCAGGCAAGTTACCAAGTTGTCAATGGTGAACGCTTCCACGTGTCTGTTGCTATGCAAATATATACATATTGTTCATCATAAGCTATATCACCTTTTTCTCCATCAGATGATGAAGTTGCGGGTACGCTTACAGACAGATCATTTAAGGACGGCGCTAAAAGTTTTCCACCCAATCCATTAAATACGGTTACCTCTATCGAGCTTGAGCTTGGGGCCGTTTCAAAAGCTAGACTCACTGTGTTGGCCGTGGTAGCTTCCCAGTATGTTTTTATAAACTCATATGGAGACTGTGTCTGCCTAATGACAAGGTTGATATCTTTAGTATTTAAATTGTGATTTAGTGTAAATACCGATGTTGAACCATCACCAATTGTCTCGGAATAAGAGTATCCTTCTAGCGGGAGGTAAACAGCAGCAACAAGCGAATTTGCCGACGGTGCTGTAGAAAAATCTAAGGTTATTTTATTTGAAGAAGTTGCAAAAGTTGCTACATCGATAAACTCATAAGGACTAGAGGCATTTCTTACGGTTACTGCAACATCTCTAGAGCCCAAATTGTGATTTAGCACTATCGAGGAATTAGAACCATTTCCTATTGTGGAGCTATAATATTCTAGGTCTCCTGCAGAAACAATCAAAACATCCCTAGAATTTGAAGATACGCTAGATGAGAAATCTAGGGTTACGGTGTTTGCGCTAGTTGCTTCTGATCGAACATTAATAACATCATACGGATTTGTAGCGTCTAAAACAGAAACTACAACATCTCTTGTATTTAGATTATGTGTGAGAACGTAAGAAGAACTACCGTCGCCAATAACCTGAGAATAACTAGATGGTTCAGCTACTGTTGAATCAGCCGCTGCGGAAAATTTAGAACCATCAAATTTTAAAACTTGACCACTAGTGGCATTAGAAAGATCGAGTTCTACTCCAGCAATAGTTAGCGTGTCGCCAACGACCAAGCCATTTTTTACTATAAAATCTTTGTCTGCCACTAAAGTTCACTGTCCCTCTAGTTTTAAACTTTATTAAGTTTTAAACTCCTACTATTTTACACCGCAATCAATGTTCTTGCAACTTTTACAGTAGCATTATTTGTTGCTGCATCAGTAATTGTAACTCTCAACAGTACGTTTCCAGAAGAAATTGATGTTGAAACTGTCAACGGTATTCTTGATCCTCCAAGTTCTATTACTGCGTATTCCGACATGTACGATGCAGTACCGTCATGCACCAAGAGAACCTCTGAGCTTGTATACTTCGAGCCCTGTGTTACTTGAATCAGATACTTGGCTGTTCTGTAAACTGTCTTATCAAAGCTGTCAACAGTGGTGATCGTATTAACATTCAATGTTTGAGTTGAAGTGTTAAGTTCACCAGTACCAGAATCAAGTGTAATTGCACCAGCTGCTAGCGTACTTGTTACGGTTGTGTTACCGAAAGTTACGCTATCTGCAGTACCTACCGCCTGACCAATTGACAATGTGACCGTGTTGGCTCCATCATCATAGACCTTAGTGACACCAGTTCCAGCTGTTATGGCACCTGCAACTGTATCTTGTGCGGCTTCATTAAAGTCAGAAACCTGTGATGCCGTTATTGAGATTGCTGCATTTGATGCTGCTGTTAGGCGGCCCTGAGCGTCAACTGTAAATGTTGCAACTGATCCGGCGGCTCCGTAACTACCTGCAGTGACAGCTGTGCTGGCAAGGTTTAAGGTGACCGCACCAGATGTACCTCCACCGCTAAGGCCAGTTCCAGCTGTTACCGACTCAATATCGCCGGCATCGTTAGTAAAGCTAATCACACCAGTTGATGAGTTGTATGCCAAGTCACCAGAAACGCTGATTGCGCCTCTTGCACTTGAAGTAAAGTCAGTAACTGCGGCTGATGTTATTGAAACGTTGGTATTTCCAGCAGCTGTTAAGCGACCCTGTGCGTCAACCGTAAAGGTTGCGACCTTGTCGGCTGCACCATAAGAACCAGCTGTTACAGCAGTGTTAGCAAGTGTTACTGTTGGACTTGAGCCCTCACCTGGAGTGTGGGAAACTGAGATTCCAGTGCCAGCTGTTAAGTCACTAACATAGTTGCCCGTTGTATCTGTTCCAAGATTAATCGCGTCATTAACCCAAGCAGAACCGTTATACTTAAGGAACTGGTCTGCGGCGACGCTGACAATTGCGACATCTGTTAAACCATCCAATGACAATATCGCAGCGCTTTGCGCATAATCTTCAGTCGCAATATTTGCGTATGTGCTACCTGTGCCTATTTGCCACTTATCTGTGTCTTCATGCCATCTGATGTGGGCATCAGCTGATGTTCCACGCTCTACAGTTATTCCTGCGTCAGCGCTTGGGTTGCCAGTAACGCTACTGTTTAAAACTATAATATTGTCTTCAACATTGATAGTTTCAGTATTAAGAGTTGTTGTGTTGCCCTGAACAGTCAAGTTGCCTGTAACGGTTAGATCCTGTCCAATTGTTACGTTGGAAGGAAGACCTACGGTTACAGCTCCATTGGCTGCTGAAACTTCGACTTCATTTGCTGTGCCGGTAAGCGATGTTACTCCAGCACTGGCAAAGCTTATAACGCCAGTGGATGAGTTGTAGGCTAGTTCGGTTCCGGATGTGCTAATTTGAGCTCTTGTGTTGGCAGTGAAATCAGATACTTGAGAAGCAAGGATTGATATTGTTGTGTTGCTTGCATTGGTTAGGCGACCCTGTGCGTCAACTGTAAAGGTTGCAACAGAATTAGCTGCTCCGTAATTGCCAGCAGTTACAGCTGTATTTGCAAGATTTAAAGTGACAGTGCCCGAAGTGCCACCACCACTCAATCCAGTTCCTGCCGTTACGCCCTCAATGTCTCCAGCATCGTTTGTAAAGCTAATGACACCGGTTGTAGAGTTGTATACCAAATCACCAGAAACGCTAATTTGTGCTCTTGTATTGGCGGTGAAATCCGAAACCTGACTTGCTAAAATGCTGACTGCACTCTGGGAAGCAGATGTTAATCTACCCTGTGCGTCTACAGTAAATGTAGTAGATGTATTGGCGTTGCCATATGTGCCAGCTGTTACAGCAGTGTTGGCAAGTGTTACCGTCGGAGTTGAACCTTCACCCGGAGTATGGGAAACTGAAATTCCAGTACCAGCCGAAACATCCACCACATAGTTGCCAGTTGTATCAGTGCCAAGAGCAACAGAGTTAGGGGCAACTGTTGCAGTTAGAGTTGCGCTACCTAAGTTGGTTAGGGTTACGCTGCCCGTTAAATCTCCATCCAACGTAATAACCGGTGACACACCCGTTATAGTTGGTGACGTAAGAGTCTTATTGGTAAGAGTTTGCGTACCAGTTGTTGTTACAAGAAGCGATGTGTCTGCAATACCGTGAACACTAGTTGTGTCATTTTCGTGATTTGTTACATCTGTAGTGCTTGCTATATTGACATATGTCGATCCGTCATTGCTAAACTGCCACTTGTCAGTAGTCTCATTCCAACGAAGTTCTACATTTGTAGAAGAACCACGCTGAACCTCAATGCCGGCATCGGTTGATGGATCTCCTGTAACACTTGAATTAAGAAGAATTTTATTATCTTCTACGGCTAAAGTTTCCGTATTAAGGGTCGTAGTATTTCCTTGAACCGTTAGGTTGCCAGTTATAACAAGACTGCCACCAACCGCGGCGTTCCCGGATGTGGTAACTGATCCAAACGAAACGTTAGCTGCGGTGTCCACTGCCTGACCAATTGAAATAGTTAATGTGTTGTTTGTAACTGCAGTCGTTACTCCAGTGCCACCAGTGAACGTGAGAGTATCAGAAAGAAGATTAACCGTATCTGATCCAGACCCACCAGCTATCGAAAGGTTTGTTGCAACATCTGCTTCACTAGCGGCGGTGAGACGACCTTGTGCGTCAACTGTAAATGTTGGAATCTTTGTTGAGGAACCATAGCTACCTGCGGTGACGGCTGTGCTGGCAAGGTTTAGGGTTACAGTACCTGAAGTACCGCCACCAGTTAGGCCAGTTCCAGCTGTTACGCCGGTGATGTCGGCGCCGTCATTAACTAGGCTGAAGACACCAGTCGCTGAGTTGTATGTTATATTGCCAGTGGCACTTACCTGAGCTCTTGTATTGGCCGTAAAATCTGAAACTTGACTTGCCAAAATGATGACTGCACTTTGAGAAGCAGCTGTCAAACGTCCTTGAGCGTCTACTGTGAATGAAGCTGCCGTGTTAGCGTTGCCATATGTGCCAGCAGTAACGGCTGTGTTATCAAGGTTGATGGTAATGGTATCTGTATTTGAAGTTACAGATGTCAAACCAGTTCCACCAGAAATAGTGAGAGTGTCACCGCTGGTAGAAGAATTGCCTGTTGTTATTGTCTTAGAAGTGCCCTCATCACCAGCAAGTTCAAAGGATCTTACAGCTGCGTTTGTGTAAGTTTGCGAATTAGCGTAGGCTGTTGCAGCTGCAGTAGAAGCTGCACCGTAGGCGTCAAACGTATTGGCTGTTACTGCAATAGTGGGAATTCCACCCTCTGATGCAGCTGCATTACTAAGAGTAATGCCAGAACCGGCAACGAGTGACTCAACATAATTGCCAACCGTATCGGTCGAAAGATTTACCGGATCATTGATCCAGTTGGAGCCATTGTAGCGGAGGAAGTCACCGTTGGCCGGGGAAGAAATAGTTACGTCACCAAGATCATCGATCGAACCAATGGTTATGGTCGAACCGGAAACTGCATTGTAAACGCTAACTCTTACTGAGTTAGCCGATGGAGCTGAAGAAAAATCAAGTTTCACCGTGCTAGTCGTTGTTGCTTCCCAACGAACATCAATAACTTCGTATGGACTTGCAGCATTTCTTGTAACAACTACAACGTCTCTTGAACCAAGTTGGTGATTTATTGTGTATTCAGTATTTGTTCCATCGCCTATGGTTGTTGAATATGTTGTTCCAGCTAAACCTGTGTCTGTACCGGGAGCAAACTTAGATCCGTCAAACTTTAGTACTTGATTGGTTGTTGCGCCGGTTGTATCAATTTCAATACCGTCAACAAAAAGTGTAGAAACATTTGCTTGCGTTGTTTGAATCGTAGACGGAAGAGAAAGAGTATAAACACCGCTAGTTGCATTGGCGGAAACCGAAACCTGATTTGCCGTGCCAACAACATTGGAGATTAGATTAACTCCGAATTACGGCATTGGCTGTGCTGTTCTTGTAGAACAGTTTGCCATCAGCTACGTTGATTGCTAGTTCGCCAAGTGCAAGACTTTCTGGAGCCTGATTGGCAGCATCTGACCTCTTAAGGAGCAGTGTATTATTAACCGCAAAAATTGAACCGCTAAATGACATTTTGTGACCTCTTTTTTTAAAAGACCTTCCTGAACAATAGTAATTTACTACGCTATTTTATTAACACTGTTTTCTAAATTAATTATATCAGATCTCTATAGTCTATGCCCATAGCTTTTATGTATTCTTCATAAGATTCTTTGTCTTTGGCAGCAAATGGACCAAATTCTTCACCTTTTAAAATATTACACAAAAAACCTGAATAGTAGCTAGACATTGAACTACCGTCCATGTGATTTCGATAATTTTTCCAATCTCTTTTATGAATATCTGTCAAATATTCTGGAATTTTATTTAAAGTATAAAGAACGTTTTCTTTTATTGCAAAAATTCTATACCCATTAGTATATGCTCTTAGAGGAAGGGTATGTTCTTCTCCAAAAAATATAATTCTTGGGTCTGGCAAAACATCTTCTACAAAAGATCTTGAAGAAAACATCATACCCCCAGAAGCAAAAAAATGCTCTTTATATTCTATGTCATCCCAATTATTTTGAGTTTCAGGAAAAGTAATCATTTTACTAGTATTATCTTTTAAGCTTAGATTTGAATCCAGCAGACTGTGTATCAGGTCTTTTTTTAAAGAATCAACACAAGGATATACAATTTCAAAAAAAGTAAAATCATCATCTCCCTGCTTTATATAATGAGCTGTTCTTTGAGTTATTAAAATTTTGTCATATCCATCAGTTCGTATTTTGTGCCAATTTTTTTTAAGAATAAAATCCCAATTTTCAACAAATATACTATGACCGATCTATTCTAAAAAAGAAATCCTCATCCCTCACTAGCCATGAGGAAAGCAAAAATGCCATTCCCAAACCCATTATATCTTTTGATTTTAATTCGATTGTTCTTACATTTTTAAAGTCACTAAAGTCCTCAAATGGTTCATCGTCTAGTCTTTGATTACAAATGCCAATAAATACTTTATCTGGATTTTTTGCTTTTTTAAAGCAATCTGTTACAGTGTTTAATAACTCTGACTCATTAAGTGATGGTATCGAAACGAAAATAGTTTGATTGTTTATGAACTCTTCTCGATCTTTTTCTTCTGTTAAAAGATCTAGATCTTTATTGGTTTTTTTTTTTATTTTTCGATTTGTACTTTTGCCAAGCAGACGTCACGGTTTTACGAACTCACCATTTGTATATAGGTCACCCATATCAACATCGTTTGCATTTTCTAATTCAACTATTATTGGATTAGAAGACAATACTGCTTTGAAATGTTCCATATCCATTGGGATTTGCAACTTGTAGGCGACTTCTCCGTCACATACAAAAGCAAAGGTTTTGAGGTTATCAGTCATATATCTCCTTTGTTGTTTTGGTTACAATATTAGCACACATCGCCAGACCATCCAGATGTTACGCACGCACTGTCAACACTATAGTTGCACGAACATCCTGCGCAACCAAATGGCTCGCAGTAATCTGTTTCATAAAACTCACGCAAAAGGTATTGCTTTCTGCCATTGTCACATCCGCACTGAATCAGTTGACTGTTTACCAGTTGAGAATGGCAGACTGTACAAACAATCTGGAACTCGGGCGGGAAGAATGGTGGGAAGAACGGTGGGAAAAATGGTGGGAAGTATGGTGGAAAGAACGGTGGGAAAAATGGCGGGAAATAAGGTGGGAAGAACGGTGGGAAAAATGGCGGGAAATAAGGTGGGAAGAACGGTGGAAAGAACGGCGGAAAAAATGGTGGGAAGAATGGTGGGAAGAATGGCGGAAAGAACGGCGGGAAGAACGGTGGAAAGAACGGTGGGAAGAACGGTGGGAAGTATGGTGGAAAAAATGGGCTATGAATAGTGTAGTCTATTGTCGATCCAAGTGGCCTAAGCGAGGAAGTTATATCATACTTTACAGTATCTAATCTTGTTTCGTCATCTGTACTCTCATTTGTTACCGCACCAACGACAAATCCTGCGTTAGTAATTGTCGTATTTGCCGTGATCTTGTTGGTGCCTGGTGACACCAATGGATTTTCTCCCTTGGCTACACCAGAGGCTGTTCCGCCTTTTCATTGTCATATTATGCCGCCAAATCACCTACGATTAACCATTCATTTGTTGCAAGTTTTGTTAAGGTTGCGGTTGAATATTGAGCACGTAGTTTTAGTCCAGGAGTCGATCTTAAACTTACTCCTGACTGACTGTCGAATGTTAAAGATCCCGTGCCATATCTTGTTACATCTATTCTATCACCTACAGTAAATGAAACATTAGCTTCGGATGGAATGGTTACAGTCATGGAAGAAGAATTATTCATAACAACCAGCTTAGAAAGATCTGAGAGTCCCAATGTATACGTTGCATTTGTTATGTTTAAAATTTCTGACCTAAATGATGATCTTGCGGGACCTTCCTTGAGCATTGTGGGAGTTACCGAGTTGGCCGGTAGTCCATCGGCAGATAAAACCTCTACATTATTTATTTTAAAAACTTTGCCCGCTGCTAAATTAATACTTTCAGAAGATGACCAAGAGCCAGTTGAATTTACCCAGGTAAATGTTTTACTGTCATAACCATCTGGAACTACGATTCCAGAACCATCTGCCGTTGTGTTGCTGGGAATTGATGAGTTGCCAAGTTGTATTGTTTTGTCTTCCACAACTAGAGTCTCAACATTAAGAGTTACGGTATTGCCCATAACAATCAAGTCTCCGCCAACCGTTAAATTACCATTGGTGTCAATACTTCCAGAAACAGATAAATTACCTGTTGTTGTTACTTGTTGAAATTGAACGTTTGATGCTGTTCCGACTGCCTGACCAATACTAATTGTTGCAATAGATCCTGCACTTGGAGTATGCGTAATTACAACACCGGTTCCAGCAGTTAGTCCAGACATATAATTACCAACAGTATCTGAGCCTAGATCAATTTGTTCATTTACCCATTCAGTACTATTCCACTTGAGAAAATGTCCGACTTGCAGACCAGCGATCGCAACATCGCCAATATCGTCAAGTGTATTAATTGATGGAATGTTTGCTGGAATCCACGAAGACGAGGCAGAAACATACTTGAGGAATTGACCATTGGTAGCCGATGCCACAGAAACATTGTTCAAATCATCGAGTGACGCATTTAATGCAACACTTGCTGAAGAACCCTCACCGGGAGTATGCGTTACTGCGATTCCGGTGCCAGCGGTTACACCTGACACATAGTTGCCCACCGTATCTGCGCCAAGATTAATTGGGCCGTTTACCCAATTAGAATTGCTATATTTTAGAAAATCACCCGATGCGGCAGAAGTAATTATTACGCCATCTAACAAATCTATACCAGGAACACTAATGGTTGTACTGGTCACATTACTAAATGTTGAAACCTTAACCGAGGAAGACGCTGGTGGTATGCTGAAAGATACTTTTATACTATTATTGTTTGGTACTTCCCAACTTACATTTGTTCCATCAACTGCAATAACTTCGTATGGAGGAGTGGCACTTTGTATTGCAACAAAAAGATCGTTTGCAATGCTTGTATTGAATGGAATTGGTAATGAGAATTCGGTAGTTGATCCATCTCCAATTGTGGTGGAATAAGAATATCCACTGGTGAGTTCGTCAAGCGGACCATTGACCCATGCATTACCATTCCATAACAAAACTTGATTTTCGTCAAGTGTTGCATTATTTACATCTACTAAATTTATATCATTTAATTCTGCGTTCAAATCAATTCTTGGAGTTGTTCCCTCTCCACTATTATTGGTTATTGATATTCCGTTTCCAGCCACCAAATTCTGTACGTAAT
>Ga0172372_10012444_pt1 | contig 10658 bp, 9 predicted proteins | sample LakKiv5m_2_FD_114544 | JGI IMG/M metagenome (GOLD analysis project Ga0172372, IMG submission 114544) | Freshwater microbial communities from Kabuno Bay, South-Kivu, Congo - kab_092012_9.5m | ecosystem: Environmental > Aquatic > Freshwater > Lake | place: Democratic Republic of the Congo... | reverse complement strand
TGCGGGGCCGGTTCGTGACGCCATCAGAGGCCGCGATCGTCAATGGCTGGGCGTTTGCGGAACCCGCCTGGGACAGTCTTCCCGGATCGAAGCGGGCTCGCTTTCAGAAGATCGCGCTGCTGCACAGTTCGGAGCCGGGATCGGAGGTGACTCTGAAGTTCTCCGGTCAGGCTGTCGGTGTATTTGTGGTGGCCGGTCCGGACGCCGGGATCGTGGAGGCGAGCGTGGATGGTGATGAGTTCTCGCCGCACGACCTCTATCACCGCTTCAGCTCCGGGTTGCACTATCCACGCACCGTCATGTTCCGTACGGAACTGCCTTCCGGTGACCACATGCTGAAGCTGCGCATCGGCAAAGAGAAGAACGCGGCCAGCAAGGGGCATGCGGCGCGGATCATTCAGTTCGCGGTGAACTGAGCTGTCGCAGCGGAGATCGCACGAGCGAATGAATTCATGACGGCGATGAACCGGCCGGTGCTGATTCTTGGGGCGGGTATCAACGGTGCGGCTGTCGCGCGGGATCTGATTCTGCGCGGCGTACCGGTGGTGGTGATTGACCAGCAGGACATCGCCTGCGGCGCGACATCCCGTTCATCCCGGCTGATTCACGGTGGTCTGCGGTATCTTGAATACCGGGATATCGAACTGGTCCGCGAATCTCTGCGCGAGCGGGAATGGCTTCTCAAGCTGGTGCCGCACTATGTCCGGCCGCTGCGCCTGACGATCCCGGTGACTCGCTGGTCCGGCGGGCTGCTCAATGCGGCGCTTCGCTTCACGGGCCTGCATCAGTTGGCAGTCAGTCGCTGGCTGCAGCGCTGCTGTTCCGGACCGCGTGGCCTGCTGGCCGTGCGGACTGGCTTGATGCTTTACGACTGGCTGGCCGGTCGCGGTCTCCTGCCCCGGCATGGCGTTCACCGCACGAGTGAGACGGATCCCGCTCCACAGATTGACCGGACCCGCTACTTCTGGCGCGTGGAGTATTCGGATGCGCTGATCGCGTTTCCCGAGCGGTTCACGCTGGCGATGCTGCAGGACGCCCGCGAGGTTGCCCGGTCCCGCGGGCTGCACTTCGAAGTGCTGACACATCAGCACGTTCATCTGACGGATGAGGGGAGGCTGCTGGTCGCACCTGTTGATCGCACCGCTGGCAGTCTGTCGTCGGAGTGCGGAATCGCGGAGCAGGTCACAACTCTGGAGCCGGCCTTGATCGTGAACGCCACCGGAGCCTGGGGTGACCGGACTCTGCGCGGACTGGGACTGCATGAGCCGGAGTTGTTCGCCGGGACGCGCGGCAGTCATCTCTTCACGCATCATCAGGGACTGCGCGACGCGCTGCATGGTCAGGGCATCTATGCCGAAGCGGCTGACGGGCGGCTTGTCTTCATCCTGCCGTGCGCTGACGGCGTGCTGATCGGGACGACGGACGACCCCTTCGAGGATGATCCTGGAGAAGCCACCGCATCCGACGCCGATGCGGACTATCTGCTCGCCATGGTACGAAGCGTGTTTCCAGAGATCGCTCTTTCGCGTTTCGACATCACCGCGCGGCATGCCGGAGTGCGTCCGCTGCCGCGCGTGAAAATGGCTTCCACTTCGGCCGTTCCGCGCGGGCATTCGATTGCGGAAACCTCTCTGAATATGTCCGGCCGCAGAGTACCCGTGCTGACGCTGATCGGTGGCAAGCTCACAACCTGTCGTGCTCTGGCGGAAGAAACCGGAGACCTTGTCCTGCAGCGGATCGGCCTGCCCTTCCTGCGTTCGATCACGGCCGAGCGGCCATTGCCGGGATCCGCCTGGCCACCGGACGAGAACGTGTTGCGTGAGTTGTCTTCAACGACGGGATGGCATCCGGAACAGATTCTGGCCGTGGGACGATTGACCGGTCAGGACATGCGCAGAATGGTCAACGACGCCGAACCGGATGGACGTGAATCGTTGAGCGGCACTTCATTGCCGCTGGCGTTCGTCCGCTGGAGTATTCGTCAGGAATGGGCAACGCGGCTGGATGATCTGATCGAGCGGCGATTGATGCTGGTCTTTGAGCCGCACATTGCGCGCGGCACATTGAGGCAGCTGGCGGATGAACTGATCCGCGCCGGACAGCTCGATCCGGCTCAAAAGGATCAGACGCTGCTGAAAGCTGAAGCGCGGCTGGAACGATTCTACGGCCGGAAGGTCTTGCCGCTGGATTGAGCTTTCACCAGAGTCCGCCGATGAAAAGCCGGCAGCTTCTGCTGTCACGGATCGCAGAAGATATCTCCGTTCGGAACACAGGGAGGGCGAGGCTCCTGCCGAGCCGTGTTCGCGGCTCGGCAGGAGCCTCGCCCTCCCGGAGCCGCTCTGTGATTGCCTGCGTTCCGTCTGAGATCCAGTCATCCGGAATTCATTCGATGTCGCTGATTGAAATCAACCGTCACCCGCCCGTCAGAGATCTGCGCATCTTCTCCGCGCTGCTGATGGTTTTCGGCGGGCTGGCCGGATGGTGGCTCGCGCGACGCACCGGGTCAGAGTTGATCGGAACCGGAGCGGGACTGTTCATCGCACTGACCGGTCTGGCGGGCCTGCTGTGGCGCGAATTCGCGCGGCGCGTGTATGTCGGCTGGATGATCGCGGTCAGTCCGATCGGCTTTGTGATCTCAACGCTGATCCTGGCGCTGGTCTATTACGGTGTGGTCTGGCCGATCGGATTCTTCCTGCGACGCCGCGGCCGGGATGCGCTGGCGCTGCGACTGGATCGCAGCGCCGCGAGCTACTGGATCAGACGACGGAGCGATTCCGATCCTCGACGATACTTCCGCCAGTTCTGAGACGGATCGCAGCGGGTGGGCGGCGGGCAAAGCCCGCCCTACAACTGCAGCATGACCGGCTCGACAGGAGCCTCGCCCTCCCGGACACGCGCGGGTGTCATCGATGATCCAGATCACTTGCCGCCGAGGAAGCTGAAGAGGCCCTTCTTTGGCTTCGACTCTTCAACGGCCGGTTGATCGTTGCCGGAGCCTGCATCGAGTGATGCGGCCAGACGTTCGATCTGCCTGGTCAGCTTGGCGCGCGGAGCGTAAGTCAGCAGAGGCACTCCGTTGTTGCGCGACTCGACCATCGTTCCGTAGTCGTTGGGAACCTGCCAGTAGACTTCGCGCCCGATCGTCTCCAGCGCTTTGGTCAGGCTGATCTGCGTGTCCTGCAGACCCAGGCGGTTCACGACCACCTTGACCTTGCCGGCCAGCTTCTCCTGCTGATCAAAAAACTGCAGCAGCCGGACCACGTTCCGCAGGCAGGGCAGATCGAGCTGCGTGACCAGCAGCACCTTGTCGGAGGCTTCCATCGCCGCGATGTCCAGCGGCGTGTAGCTCTTGCTGACGTCGATGACCAGATGCGTGAACGTCGCCTTGAGCAGCGCGATGACGCGGCGCAGTTCATCCGGAGTGAATGTCGGCCGCACGTCCATATGCACCGGTCGCGGCAGCAGAAACGCGCCGCAATCGTGCTTGGTCAGTGACCGTTTCAGCAGCGCGTAATCCAGGCGGGTGATGTTTTCGGCCACGTCCTGAATCGTGTAGTCGGGAATGATATCGAGCCACACATCGGCATCCCCGAGGGCGAGGTCGAGGTCGATGATGGCCACGTTGTTCCGCTCGTTCTGAGCCAGGCAGCAGGCGAGATTGATCGCCAGCGATGTGCAGCCCACGCCGCCGCTGACGCCCGCGACCGTGTAGACCTGACTGGAGCGGATCGGGCCGTCGCCCGTGCGTCCGGCTCCGCTGAGCTGCATCCGGTCCAGGGCGGCGAGGAACTCCTCCAGGCCCAGCGGATAGCTCAGGAACTCCTTCGCACCGTTCCGCATCGCTTTGAGGATCAGGCTGCCTTCCTGCGAACTGCTGACAACCAGCACGTGGCAGGTCGGCAGGGACTGCGAAATCCGGGCGACCAGATCGAGGGCTTTGTCGGGGTTGGAGTCGAGCGAGATCAATGCGATATCCGGCTGTGTCTGCAGCGCGACATCGCCAAAGTAGTCGTAGTTCGAGCACTCGGCCTCCAGCCAGACCGTGTCGATGCCCAGCAGCAGATGCTTCAGCGTGCTGCGGCTGGAATCCTTCGGGTCAACGATGGCTAATCGGACAACGCTCTTCATTGTTCTTGAATTTCTTCAGGACCGTGTCATACGTGGGGGATGAGTACTCCCGACGTCATCAGGAACATAGGTCACAGACTGGTCGAGTCGATGTTCTGACCCCGGACAGGAGCCGCTGTTTCGACACAGCGGACTGGTTCGTCGTTCTGTGAGGATGCTGCGGGAGATGACGAACTCGCCACACTGGCCAGTTCGAATCACGACACCGCGTTGATTGTCGATCAGGGTTCGATCAGTCCGGGCAGTCCTTTTCGGACGACAGTGCCGGGGCGGGGCGAACCTGTTTCTGGAGTCGTTCGAGTCGTCGTGGATGGTGCGGCTCTCTGAGCTGCCCCGGCCGGACGGGTGGTGGTTTGATAGCCGGCCTGATTCACCGCGGACGATGACGGATTGCGCTGCGAGTGGCCGACCTGCCGCAAACCGCTGGCCGGAGCCGATCCGCGAGGCGGACGGTTGAGATTGCGAAGCGCGGTCGATTGATCCGACGAACTTCCGGGAAGCAGCGAGTTCCGGGCTTCTGTACCGCGCGGAGCGGCGTCGGCCGGCGGAGCGACGCGGCCGTCCAGCGGCAGTGTGTCGAACTGAGGTGCCGGAATCGTTTCCTGCTCGACCGGGACGGTGAAGACTTTCTGCTGGAGCTTGCCGCGATGGCATTCGTCGCAGGCTCCACTGCCGCCGTTGCAGAACTGACAGCCATCGCCGTAGTTGGGCACTTCGAGGTAACCGTCGAAGAAGAGTTCGGTATCGGTGGGAGTCGTGGTGAACTGCCCTGGTCCGAAACGCGGCACCTGATGCTTCTCCATCGGAGCGACCAGTTCGGGTGTGATGACGATGATCAGTTCCGTTTCGACATCGTCGTATTCGGTGCGCCGGAAGGCGGCTCCAATCCAGGGAAGTTCTCCGAGGAACGGCACTTTGGCGGTTCGTCCCGTCTGGCGGGTCGAGAGCAGTCCGGCCAGCATCAGCGTCTGACCAAACCGCATTTCAACCTGCGTGTTGACGCGACGAGTGGTCAGTGCGGGAACGGTGGTGCCATTGAGTGTCGTGGAGTTTGCGAAGTCGCGTTCCGTGAACTCCGGCATGACTTCCAGCCTGACGCGGCCTCCGCCCAGGATCATGGGCACAGCTTCCATGCGCACGCCGAACTGACGCCATTCGATGCTGACCGTTCCCAGCGCCTGCGGAACGATGATCGGAAACTCGCCGCCGGACAGCATGGAGGCAGGACGGCCGTTGGTCGTGATCATGGCCGGTTCCGCCAGAACCTTCAGCAGTTCTTCCTCCTTCAATGCTTCAATGAAACCTTGAAGCACGCTGCTTCCGGTCACGAGGCCGAACACGGCGGTCGCATCCGGGGAAGCCGCCCCCGGGAAAGAAGGCAGGACCGCGTTGAAGCTGGGAACATTCAACAAGTCGGACGGAGCGGACGCGATGAATCCATCCTGTCCCTGTCCGTAGAAATCGAAACCCATCCGGCGCAGCTTGGAGCGCTGCACTTCCATGATCTTGACGTTCAGCTTGACCTGCTGAACGCCACCGACCTGCATCTGGTTGAGCACTTTGGGATAGAACTGCTCGGCGATTTCCACAATCTGCAGGATGTGTTCGGGCTGGCTGACCCAGCCGGTCAGGGCCACGGCATCCTGTACCTTGAAGGCTTCAATCGCCGAGTCCGGAAAGCGGTTGTCGATGATGGCCTGCAGATGCCGGGCGTCGCCCTTCACGAAGACTTCAACCTGATAGACCTTGCCGGATTCGGCGGTCAGCGCGAGGTTTGTCACGCCCTGAGCCAGAGCCTGAATGCGGATGCGAGTGGGAGTCACCGCTTTGACGTCGATCACGCCAGGATCGAAACCATCGACGCGAATGATGCGTTCGCTCAGTTCGACGGACTTGGCCAGTCGCTCCACCAGCTGGACTTCCGAGCGAACTCCTGTGATGACCACCACGGGATCGGAGCTGCTGGGCAGTGCGGGGCCGGCGGCCGGTGATGCCGTGGGCGGCGGCGTTAAACCTGGAACCGGAGCGGGAGGGGTGGTCTGCGCATGACACAGCGGAACTTCCGCAAGAAGTCCCGCTCCAGCCACCACAGCCAGCCACCAGGGCCTGATCAGTTTCAAGGTCGGCATCCCTGCACCTCGTTGTTCCGCGTCCTGCGGAAACAGTCATTTTGTCGTTGAACCAGAACCGATGGCGACGGCGGCGTTTGAGGTTCCACTCAGATCGCCGACGGCTCCGGGTTCAACAAGATTGTCTTCTTCTCACACACCGGGAATCACGACCGGCCCGGCGGGAACAGGAACTTCCTGATCCGTACCGGTCGGAGGAACTTCCGGCCCCCTGTCCGCTCTGGCCCCGCGACCGAACAACGCTTTGAAGCCGTTCAGCAGGGGATTTCCACCCTGCATCTCGACCACGTCTTCCGGCCTCAACGGCACCGTTTCCACTCGCTTCTGGTCGCCCGCATAAATCTCGATGGTCCATTCTGTCGGAGCGGCCGGCTGTTTGATGGCAGGCAGTTCCGGCAGTTTCAAGCTGGAGTTCTGAGCCAGAAACTGATTGAGATCAGCCGCTGGCCCCGGTTCATCCACCACTCCCTCTTCAGTCATCTCGTCATCGGCTTGAGCCACCGCGACCGGCTCCGAAGCATTCGGATCGAACCGGTCTTTCTCGGAAGCCCGAACCTGCGCGTCGTCCAGCGAACGGGTCGCCAGATGCAGCTTGCCCACGTCTTCCGCCAGCTTGACCAGCATGGCTTGCTGCTGAGTGACCAGCAGCGTGACCGTCTTGACTTTGGTTTCCTCGGTGGTTGTCTCCGTGATTTCCCGTTTGTTGTCTGTGGCCCAGACTTCGACGTGTTCAACAACAGTTTTAATGACCTTGCTCAGTCCTGAACGATTCGCCGAAGTGTAGGTGACGAAGACATCCACCCGGTTGCCCGGTATCAGCCGACCTCCCTGTGACATCGACGCATCCACGGGAATTGCGACGGTGACAAACCCCTTTGGAATGTCGTTCACCGCGCCCACTTCCCCCAGCTTGTCGATCGTGATCAGATCGCCTGTGAAGGCCCGGACCTTCACGGCCCGGTCCTTGTACTCTTCCGGTGTGAGCACCGCGTTATCCGGAATGACAGAAACCGGATACTCGCGGAACTCGGTGTTGGTCTCGTCCAGCCGGCTGCCGGGAGCGATCTCTCCGGTAGCGACCAGTACTTTGATTTTCTCTTCCGCTCCGGCCGTCTGACCCCGCGTCATCTGGAAGATGAACATGGCCACCAGGCCGCAGCCGCTGGCCACCGCCAGCAGAAGCATCGACTTGAGTCTCATGATGATGAGCCTTCATCAATCTGTTTGTCGGCACCGGCCAGACGGAGTCTTCAGTCTGTGACGGTTCTGACGAAGGGAATGCGCCTGCCGGTTGTCCGGCGGGTTGAAGACAGGTCCGCGAAAATTCCGCCCAGGCGGAACTTCGCCTCAAGAACGACAGCCGACATGCCGCAGGGCCGGTCCGGATGAGGCCGGTCCGACCCAGGCGGATCACCGATGAAACTGCGAGGAATCGGGAGGGCGAGGATATTTCCTGTGATCCGACTCAGACCATCAGGCCTTCGGCGAAGAAGTACGCGATGGAGCCGATGCAGATCGGGATGCCGTACGGCAGCAGATGCATGGTGGGCTTCCGCTCGGCGGCGATCTGAGCCAGTTCGCGCGGGTTGCGGATCGTCATCCATTCGTTGGCGATGGTCAGGAAGTTCCCGTAGTGGTGCTGGAACTTACCGCTCCGCCAGACCATGACGATGGCCATCGCGGCACCGACGAACACCGAAACGACGAATGCTTCCCAGGTCTGCTGAGCATTGGCGAGCCAGGCTCCCATGCCGGCCATCAGTTTCACGTCGCCGGCGCCCATGCCACCCACCGCATACAGCGGCAGCAGACACAGCAGTCCGACTCCGGCGCTCCACAGCGAACCGCAGAAGCCGCCACCGTCCCAGTAACCCATGCCTCCAGCGCAGGCGTGATAGATCAGCCCGCTGAAGAACATCGGAAACGTGATCCAGTTCGGCACTTTGAGCTGCCGGCCATCGATCCAGGCGGCCACGATCAGAGTGATCGTCACCAGCCAGATTTCCCAGTGTGCGACAATTGCAGTCCAGTCCATGAGTGATGCCTTTCCATGCGGAATTGAGAGGAGACAGACGGCGGCAGAGCAACGGTTGCTGCGGTGCCATCCGCTGGAAGCTGGAGTCACCGAGACTCAGGGATCAATCACTGAGCCTGGGCGAATTCAGCCATCGGTACTCGTTCAGAAAGACTGCCAGCCGCCCGGGAGCTGCCGGACGGTCTGGCCTGTTCCTCAGCAGTCGGATTAGGACAAGGCGTCCTTGACTTTGCCGAACTTCGCATCGGCGTTGGTGCCGATGGTCGTGATCGTGCCGATGCAGACCACGATGATCAGTGCCATCATGACCGCGTACTCGACAGCCGTCGGACCGTCTTCGGACACCAGGAACTTCTTCACGCTCTGAGCAAACTTCGACATCGGACTTCTTTCTGTTCTGCGCTCCGGTCAGGAGCGGTGTGAACAACTCCGGCCAGGCACAGGGTCTGACTGCGACACAGCAAAACCACTGCAACCGGACCTGGCCGGACGGCAGAGGCGGTGCGCATGGAACTTCCACCCGGATTCGCCTCTGCCAACTCTCAACCCTAGGTCAGGTTCGCACTGAGTCAAACCGGCACGAAAAAGAATGCCCGGCTGGATTGTCAGATTGCTCAGAGGCTGTGAGTTTTTCAGCAGGCCGGAACAAACGGAGCGCAGTTCTGGCATGCGGTGTGTCGGCAGGTGTCCGAATTGCCGGAACTGCCCTCCGCTTGTTCCGGCCTGCGACTACGACCACGCGTTCGAAAATATCACAGCCTCTCAGGGTTGAGCGGCCGCGCCATTGCCGGAGCGGCCGCGCAGGAGCAGCTTCAGCAGCTCATCCAGATCGGCGGGCTTGCGGAGATGCTCATCGAATCCTGTGGACATGGCTGCCGTCCGGTCCTCTTCGCACCCGTAGCCCGTCAGGGCGATGAGATGAAGCTGGCGGGTGGCCGGATTCCTTCGCAGTTGCCGGGCCACCTCCACTCCGCTGAGACCAGGCAATCCAATATCGACCACACACGCTTCCAGGTCAGGGTGCTGTGCGGCCAGTTGCAGTCCGGCTTCTCCGGACTCGCTTTCCAGCACCGTCAGTCCTCGCCGTTCCAGCCAGCGGGCCAGCATCCGGCGGCCCGGCTGCATATCGTCGATCAACAGCACTTTCAGAGGACGCGGCATGACCGGAGTCTTCACGGCCGGTGCGGCCGATTGAAATTCGCCGTCGTCCGCGGACAGTGGCAACCGGATTTCAAACACACTGCCTTCGCCCGGTCCGGAACTGTGAGCCGTCACCGTGCCACCATGCGCTTCGACAATGGACCGCACCAGCGAAAGACCCAGCCCCATGCCTCCCTCGCGGCGGGTCAGTTCGTTCTCGCCGCGGACAAACGGTTCGAAGAGCCGTCCCGACAACTCCGGTTCCAGTCCGATTCCGGAATCGCTGACCGTGATGACGGCCATGTCTCCCTCGCAGTGAAGCCGATGCCGCAGAGTGCCCCCTTGCGGTGTGAATCGCGCGGCGTTCGCCAGCAGATTGACCTGAGCCTGTACCAGTCGCTCGTGATCGCCGCGCAGCCAGACGGGTTGATCCGGCTCGTCAGCGATCAGCCGGTGCTGTTTCTCTTCAATTTGAGCCGCAATCGTTTCCATCGCGACGGCCGAAATCTCGCGGAGATCGCAGCGGCTCATCCGCATTTCAAAAGTGCCCAGCGTGATTCGCGAAACAGCCAGCAGATCGTCGAGCAACCGGGCCATATGGCGCGTCTGTCGTTGAATGATTTCGAAGGCCTGATACTGCAGAGCAGGGTCGTCCGCGGCATCGAGGCCCACGCGCGTGGCGTGCTTCACAGCGGCCAGAGGATTCCGCAACTCATGCGAAAGGACGGCCAGAAACCGATCCCGTTCGGCGACCTGCCGGCGCAGTGAGAATTCCAGTTCCTTGCGATCCTGAATATCCCGGATGGATCCGGCCAGCCGCACGGCCCGGCCGGACTCATCGCGAACGGCCAGCGCGCGCGTGTGAAACCAGCGGTACTGACCGGCCGCCACCCGCAGCCGCACTTCAATGCTGTGCGAATCCGATTCCTGATTGAGATACCGGCTGATCGACTGCCACAGCGGATCGAAATCATCCGGATGCATCCAGTCATTCCACTCATCGAGCGTGCCGGTTTCCGGATGATCCGTCAGTCCCAGCAGCTCCCAGAAACGCGGCGACCCCCAGAACACCCGCCCCGCTGTGTCCCAGTCCCACAACCCATCCAGAGTTCCGCGCACGCAGCGGTCCAGCCTGGCTTCGCTGGCGGCCAGCGCGACCGCGGTGGGATGGGATTCCGCCGGATTCATGATGCCGGTTCCTCAACAGGAGCGTAATTGCGGCTGAG
>Ga0172372_10012443_pt1 | contig 10658 bp, 8 predicted proteins | sample LakKiv5m_2_FD_114544 | JGI IMG/M metagenome (GOLD analysis project Ga0172372, IMG submission 114544) | Freshwater microbial communities from Kabuno Bay, South-Kivu, Congo - kab_092012_9.5m | ecosystem: Environmental > Aquatic > Freshwater > Lake | place: Democratic Republic of the Congo... | reverse complement strand
TTGTGTAACCCCATGTTGTGTAACCCCATGTTGTGTAACCCCATGGCCATAATCAATCGCACGTGATCCAATACTTTTGTCTGAACCCCATCATCGACGTTTTGGGTTACCCACTCTTCAATCGCGGTAAATAAATCGGGGGTTCTCACAACGGGTGTGTGCTGTGCTTCGCTACATACCACGGCATGGTATGCCACCAGCCATTCCGCTGTATGCATTTGGAGGGTAGGATCATTGCCACCATACACCCTGTCTATATCGTCTGATGACGGAAAGGTGGGCGGTGCGTCAGATGCCACAGTGGTACGAAACCGATAATAAGCAGTGGCAGCACGGGCAAGCGGCCCCATAGTGGGCACCCCATTGAGCACCTCATCAGGCGTTTTTGAACCGCATGCGGCACGATAAAGACCGTCAAACAATTGCTCACGTATCCATGTGCACCGCTCGTTTTGACGGGATAAACGATTCGTCAGTGTTGGGTAATCCGTGGTTGATAATAACGGCGCACGGTGTTTTTTTGGATTCGATGATTGTGTATGATGACGGTTAATCGCTTTAAATGTGGCATTAGCCTTATGCTGTGCCGCCCTGTATTGGGCATGCAAATACCCCATCGCATCAACCGAATTGCTGGCAACGTGCGGCCGTTGACCAGAATGGGCACTCCCCACACTGGCATCATCTGACACCCCTTGGGATAATACTTGCATCGTCGCATATACAGTGGTCATATCCAGACGTGATACCGAACGGTCCAGTATTTCCAATCGGCGTTTTTTATCATACTCCGGATCACTAAAAGTGAGTTTATGTGGGTGGGTGGCATAAAACCCATACAACGCGTGAAGGGTGTTTAACACCCCAATAACCTCTGCAAAGTCTTTCGGGTGGCCTCGCAACGATGAAAACAGTGGCGAGTGCTGGCAATCCTGGATTATATCATTCCAAGGTATAAGATGCCGATCGTGATAGTCCCTCAATAAACGGACCAGCTCTTTTTTTTGGTTCATAACATTGTCAATGGTTGTATCAGGTGCCTTCTTCGGTGATGCCTTCTTAGTTAACACGCCGTTAATATCAGCCACCAACTGCGTCAACAACGCAGCACGGATGGAGGCAGAATGAGCCGATCCGGGGGAGCGTGACCCGTTGGGCAACCCGTTGGGCAACCCGTTGTGTGAGCCTGAAGGAGAGACAGAATCGCCAGACTCAGAAGAAGACCCTGACCATTTAAGAAGTGCACCACTCACGGTCTCAAAAAAAAGAAGGGGGTTCTGCAAAGGCCCCGGGCTGGAAGGCCCCGGGCTGGAAGGCCCCGGGCTGGAAGTCCCCGGGCTGGAAGGCCCCGGGCTGGAAGGCCCCGGGCTGGAAGGCCCCGGGCTGGTTGGTGTCGCATACCCAACGGTAGGGGCCTCACTCAACCTATCCGATGTCGAGTCCGGTGTCGGGGACCATTCCTTCTGAAACTGCGTCAGATCATACGCCCACCGATGCAAAGTATCGGTGCATGAGGCTATTGTATGGCATGTGCTTTTTTCTAAAGAGGCAGTGTCTGGTACCAATTGCGACAGCGATTTCTGGGCCTGCTTAGAAAGGTCAGCAACCAACCCCTTGCATTCTTCTCCTAACGTTGCCAGTGATTGCAATGGTGTTGCGTTGGCAACACGGACCGGTGAGGTGGGTGTCATACGAGAATATCCTTTTATAGGCTGTTAAAATTATCTTTGTATGATAGCAGACCCACGCATAAAAATGGATCGGTTTTTTAATGGATCGATTTTTTTAGGTACTTAAGACACGTGCCCCATGCCTCACCATGTCTGCCAGGTCATCCCCACTTGAATGGTAAGCGGTGGGCTCACATACCCCACAGCAGGCGGCACCCGATCGTTGAGCGCATTGCTGATGCTCACATGGGGAATCAGCCCCCGCCACCCCAAATAGCGGCACTGCCCCGACACCAACCAACTGTCACCCAAGCGTACCCCCCCCACATCCAAGCGGGGCCCAATCCCCACCCATTGGGTGCCCCATTCCCATTCACCCCAGTTGACAACCGACGAGACCGACCATTTCCATTCCGGCACCCGTAACACGGGAGCCCCACCGGTCTGAGATAAAAACCGGGTATACAACACCTGCAGGGGGGGGCACCAATTCCAACGGGGCGTGTGCCATTGGGCGGTCACCGCATGGGCCGTGGTGTCGTGGGCCGTGTTCTGATAGACCCCATCCCCATATTGAATCAATTGCTGAATGGTGCTGTGTGACCCATTCAACACCCAGGTGCCCACCCACGTGTCATATTCAATCGCATAGGATAGGGTATGCCCCGTTTCGGGTTGCAAGCGCTGACCAGACGCCGCATTAAATGTTTCATAAATACTGGGAACCCGATAGCCCGATCCAACGGTACTTTTCACCCGCACCACATCGCCCACCTGCCACACCAGGCCACCCGACCCCATCAATCGAGAGGGGGAATAAGGGTCACTCACCCAATGGGCCGACCCCAACCACGTCACCGGACCCGTCACCCATTGCCCCCCACCATAGCCCCCCACCGTGGACCGAGACCCCGATGTGCCCCAGGGGTCGTGGCCCGTTTCGGATAACGTGGTCACCCCAATGACCCAACGATGGTGGGTATCACGTTGTTCGAGGGTCCAGTCCGACCCCCATGCATTGCCCCCGTAATCACTGCGACCCTGGTTGATATCCACCGAATCACGGCGACTTAATTGGGTCAACCAGACCCGCTGTCCCAGTGACACCCCCGATCCGATCATCAGCGACCCACTCATGCCATATCTCAGGCTATTGGTCTGCAGGTGATAGCCCAATGGATTGGTAAATTGAGGAAACTTACTATCAAGGGCCGCGAATTGTTGGGTTAGCATCACCGCCGATTGCCACCGGTGATGGCTACCCTGATGGGTCAAGGTTGCCCAATGGTTTTGGGCATCAATCGGGTCGATGTCCCCATTGCCCGCCCAGGTGGTCGCCGACACCCGCTCATCATGCAACCACCCTGTTCCCACGGCCCCTTCCCATCCCTCATGTCGAAACCCATGGGTGATGCTTTGTTGGCTCAACCCTCCCCCACCCTGCACCTGAATCGTCGTGCCGGGGGTCACGTCTGTTTTGAGTTGCAACACCCCCCCCAGACCCGGATTACCACTGCTCATCCCATCACCCGGTCCAATCCGGTCAATGCGATGCACGCTGTCAATCAACAAGGCATCCAGTCGCGGACGACCTTGCGGGTCAATCGCATCGGTCATGGGGATGCCATTCCACTCGGCTTTGGCATACGCAGAGGGCAGGCCATTTGGAAACAACGACACACTGCCCCCCACCGTCACCCAATGAAGGGTGGGTTGTTGGCTCAACACATCCCCCCAAACTTGTGCCCCCCTCAATTTGGCCGTGTCGACCGACACCCCCCATTCGGTTTGAGGGGTCTGCCAGGTGGTACGATTGCGCGTGCTGGTCACCGACAGTTCAGGCAATACCCATTCGAGCGGGATGGCACCCACGTAACCCGGAACAGCCCATAACCACACAACCCATTGAAGGCGTTTAAAACAAAGACACATGATGAGTCACTCCTTTGGAAAATAAAATGCAAGCCCCACAATAAGGGGTGATCACCCGGTTGGCCAACACCCATTGGTTGAGGCACTCAACCCCCCGTTGGGTATACCCAGTCAAAATCCTCGGGCCACAAATCACGACACTGGCCTTTGGGCAAATCACCCAACAAAATCGTGCCAATGCGAATGCGTTTGAGTTGCACCACCGACACCCCCACTTTGTGACAAAGGCGTCGAATGTGGTGGTGTCGACCTTCGGTCAGAATGATATGAAACGCAGTGGGACCAACCAAACGAAGCTCGATGGGCAAGGTGGGCGAACCCAAAATGGACACCCCTTCCAACAACCGGTCTTGCATGCCCGCGGTGAATTCACGGTTGACCCTGACAATATACTCCCGTTCATGACGACCGGTTAACAAGTGCTTGGACAGGCGGCCATCGTTGGTCAGAATAATCAACCCTTCCGACGCTTTATCCAAACGGCCCACGGGGCTAAGCGACTGGAGATTGGGGGGCAAGGCGTCTTTGATTTCGGTTTCGTTGGGTTGGGGCGAATGGGTCACCATGCCCTTGGGTTTGTGAAAGGCAATGGCTTGGTATCGAACATGGGGGGGGAGCCGAAGGGTGATGGCATCATAATAGGGATCTACCAAACGGCCCAACTGGGTCACGGGTTCGTCATTGACCCATACATACCCCGCCGCAATATATGCTTCGGCCTGACGACGCGAGGCCATGCCCCGCTGGGACATGACCTTTTGAAGGCGTTGAAAATGGCCCGGAACCGCCGACCCGCCCACCCGCTACAACGCCTGGTTGATGTGTTGAAGCAATGCAGCGGTGTCATCCCAGCCAATGCACGAATCGGTGATCGACACCCCATACCGAATCTGCGTCAAATCGGCTGGAATGGGCTGGTTGCCTTCCATCAAATTGCTTTCAATCATCACCCCCACGACATCACGGTTGCCCGCTTGAATGGCCGCCATCACCGCATGGGCCACGGGCACTTGATTTTGAAATTGTTTGTTGGAATTACCATGGCTGCAATCCACCATAATGGCGGGGGTAAACCCGGCTTTTTTCATTTTAGCGGCGGCATCCTGAATGGTGGCAGGGTCATAATTGGGGGCGCGCCCCCCCCGCAAAATAATGTGGCCATGGGGGTTGCCTTTGGTGCGAATAATGGCGGTTTCGCCTTGTTGGTTAATGCCCAAGAAGCCATGGGGTTGAACCGCGGCATGCAAGGCATTGATGGCCACGTCCACATTGCCTTCGGTGCTGTTTTTGAATCCCACCGGCATTGACAACCCACTGGCCATTTCGCGATGGGTTTGCGATTCGGTGGTGCGGGCCCCAATCGAGGCCCAACTCACCAAATCGGCGATGTATTGGGGCACAATCGGATCGAGCAATTCGGTGGCCACTGGCAACCCCATTTCGGTGATCTGACGCAACAACTCCCTTGATAAGCGCAACCCAGTGGCAATATCGGTTTGGCCGGTCAGGTGGGGATCATGGATATACCCTTTCCATCCCACCGTGGTACGGGGTTTTTCGAAATAGGTCCGCATCACCACCATGAGCTTGGGCAACCGGGGCACCAACGCCTGCAACTGACGGGCGTAGGCCAGGGCGGCATCGGGATCGTAGATGCTACAAGGGCCCATCACCACCATAAAGCGGGGGTCTTTTCGGTTCAGAATATCCACAATGGCTTGGCGACTGTTCACCACGGTTTGATGAGACGCGGGGGTAATGGGAAGGGATTGTTTGAGTTCAAAGGGTGAAATCAGGGGGGAGACAGATACAATATTTAAGTCGTCAGTTGGTTCCATAAAGGGCCTCCATGTGGCTATACCGACCGGGCGGCAACCACGAGTTCTTGCATTTTGTTGTAATCTTTTTTACCCGGCACCGATTCAACACTTGATGACAAATCCACTGCATAGGGATTGACCAATTTGACGGCTTTATTCAAATTTTGGGCATTGATACCGCCCGCCAATACCAATGGGATGTCAAATTCTTTGGCTTTAATGGCCAACCCCCAATCAAACACCTTACCGGTGCCCCCTTCCATTCCCGACACTTTGGTATCCAACAACACCGCCGATACCGAACTTTGATACTCAGCGATTTGGTCCACATCACTGATATCTGAAATCTTAAACGCTTTGATAACCCGTCGCCGCATGCTGCGACAAAACGCAGGCGATTCATTGCCATGCAATTGGATTAAATCCAGCCGACACCGATGGGTAACCGCATCAATGTAGGGTTTGTCGTGGTTAACAAACACGCCCACCAGCAACACAAACGGGGGCAAAAACAAGCTGATTTCTTCGACAATATCGGGGCTAATATAGCGGGGGCTATCCTCATAAAAAATGAATCCCACGGCATCAACCCCAAGGTTAACCGCATCCATGGCATCATCCCGATTGGTAATCCCACAAATTTTAATTTTCATTGCCCAGCAAGGTAGCATGCTTAACAGGGTTTGACCATGTGTGACGGCATACCCGTTCCCCTCACCGACGCACGATCAATGGCCCATCCCATGGGCACACCGACAGGGCACTGGATCGTGACATGGTCGCATGGTGGTCGCATGGATTGAATAGTGGGGCCAAAATGGGCCGGATGATATGGAATGGGACCGAAATGGGCCAAAAATGGGAATGGAATGGGAATAGAAAGGGGCCAAAAATGGGCCAAAAATGGGCCAAAAATGGGAATGAAATGGGAATGAAATGAGGCCAAAAATGGGAATGGAATGGGAATGAAATGAGGCCAAAAATGGGAATAGAAAGGGGCCAAAAATGGGAATGGAATGGGGACAAAATGGGAATAGAATGGGGCCAAAAATGGGAATGGAATGGGGCCAAAAATGGGAATGAAATGAGGCCAAAATGGGCCAAAAATGGGAATGGAATGGGGCCAAAAATGGGAATAGAAAGGGGCCAAAAATGGGAATGGAATGGGGACAAAATGGGGGTGGCGTGGGGAAAAGACGATGGGTTAGATGGGTATAGGGTGGGTGAAGAGAGAGATGAAAAGATAAGGGGGATAAGGGGTGGGAAAGATCATGGGTTGATCGGTTGGTGGCTCCCCCGGTTGGACTCGAACCAACAACCCTGCGGTTAACAGCCGCATGCTCTGCCATTGAGCTACAGGGGAATCAACGGTGCGAAGAGTATAGCAACCGATGGCGTGGGATGCAATTGCAAGGGGGTGGGTGGTTTTTTTGATGTGGGGGGGCCCCACACCCCGTGGTGGTTTTTTTAGATGTGGGGCGTTCCCCCCCACACCCCCCCTGAACCAATTTGTTAGTGGGCACCCAATATATTTTATTTGGCCCACGCCCGCCTTAAGGGGCTGCGCCCCTTAAGAATCCCCAAATGCTTCGGGGACCTTCGGTCCCCGAGCCCCAGCAAAGTTAAATTTTTATATGAGGGCGTTCCCCCGGATCTATACCCCCCCTTGCCCTTCGGGGCCCCCCCCTATTTTCGGGGACCTGCGGTCCCCGAGCCCCAGCATGGAATTTTATTTCTCCCCCCACCCCAACCCTCCCCAGAGGGGAGGGAGTAAACGTTTTTATTTCGGGGACCTGCGGTCCCCGAGCCCCAGACTAGGGGCCAAAGGCCCCTAGAACCCCCAAAATGGCCGCTTGCCTCATGTCTTGGGGCTCTAAAGGGGTGAAACCCCTTTGCTGGGGTTTGGGGATAAAGTGAAAGCTCGCAACTGCCGGTCGTGCATCGGAATAAACCGTCGTATCCACAAGGCATGTTGGGGCTTAAAACCGGAGCGTACTTGACCGTACGTGAGGATTTTAAGCCCCAACATAACACAGTGGAACGGCGGTTTAACCGATGCACTTACTCCCTCCCCTCTGGGGAGGGTCGGGGTGGGGGTTTAATTCTGACAATCTTCGATCCCCGATTCCAACGCCAAAAAGTTCTCACCTGTAATAACCGATTTCCCCGTTTGGCTCTCTAATTCTTTTCGAGCATTCTTTGCAATTTTACCTCCTTTTTTGGCTGGCACTTTATTCTCTTCAAACCCGTTACTCTGTATTGTTTCGGCAATGTGACGGGTAGATAATTCAGCCAACGATGTAAAAATAAGCTCCGCTTCACTCATATGATCCCGCAAATGGTGTTGTCCCAGTTCTTTTAAGTTTTTATGCTGATTGACCGTAAGTCCCGACCATTCCTGATGAATAATGTTCGTAAGCACCGCAAATTCTTGTCCTGGCTTAACCCCATGCTCTTTCCAATAGTCGGTTAGCTTGTTGCGGGTTTCTTGCCCCGTCATCCGCTGCTGAATCCATTTTTCCGATCGACCTAATTTTTTCCAGTTTTCTCGGGCCCGCTCTACCGATTGCGAAGGATCCGCAAGTTCTTTAAGTCGCTCATGGCCAACTTTGGCCAACCATTGTTTAATGGGTTCTGCTTTGGGACTGGGTACACTTTGAATCAGTCTAAATATGGTTTCAATATTTGCCACATCGGTTTCCCGATGCTTGCCGTCTTGAGCCAGCAATTTCAACCGGTGACAATTGGTCACCACTTGACACCCTTCATCTGACAGACGCTCTTTGAGCTTATTCCAATATTTTCGTGCCTTTTGAAAGTCACTCTGATTCGTTAAAACCGCCACGATATCCACGACGGAAAAAAGCCACGCTTGTTTTTCTTGGTCAAATATCCGTCGGATATTAAAGTTTTCAAAAATAGTCAAATCATCCTCTGACATACAACCCCCCTTTTAAATCATATCTAACGCCATACATCATAAACTATCTTCTGACATTAACATTGGTCAAGACTATTCTACAGTATAAGGCAGTGGGCACTGCGTGCCCACACCCGCCTTAAGGGGCTGCGCCCCTTAAGAATCCCCGACTGGGGGCAGAGTCCCTGGAACCCAAAATAATTGCGGATGCTTGCCACATGTCTTGGGGATCTAAAGGGGCGAAGCCCCTGGTCTGGGGTTGGTTTAAGTGTAGATTTTCTAGATTCTGCGACTGCGTTTCACTCCGCGCAGAATGACGGTCTGGCCCTTTGCCTTGGGGATATAAAGGGGTGAAACCCCTATAGAAGCCCCGGCAGGGGAACGCCCCACATCAAAAAAACATACCTATTGCCAAAGCACATGCCTCAAAGAAAACCCCATCCCCTTTAAAATAAAGTTGGCATGCGAACTATTATCAATTAACCCATTGATATCATCCTGCCATGATCGTCGAAAAACGTGTGAACCTGGCATCGATTTGAGTATTAAATTGATGATATACAGAACCGAACCAACTCGCTTTGAACCGATCCCAACCCATTCGGCGGATCTAGGGTATTTCATTGAGATCGCCATTTCGCGGTTCCACAGCCGAGCATGATGGGCACATACATTGCGAACAAAGGTCATGGAATGAAGCCATGATGTTAGCAATGACTCGTGAAATCCCAATGATTCCCCTATCTGCTTTTGATACGCTCGTGTTAGGTTATTGAATAATTTAGATAATGACCCAAAAGACATGACTTCAACCGCCATCCATAAAGGTAAGTGAGGAAAATCGTCGTATTGATTACGATAATGAAGGATAAATGATTCCTTAGATCGTTCAATTTCAGCATGAATTTGACGTCGCCATTGGTCATACCTCACTTGGCTAAAAAAATATCGGTTATCTTCATGTATAACATGTATAAATGGGCCATTGGTCATTGTTAGCGTGTAGGTAATCTTTGTCCTTAGATATATTTCAATCATTTCTAACGCATGATCGATCAAGTGTCTCAGCGTTTGATCATACCGATACAATGCCACCACATCTTCAAACGTTATATCTGGTTTAAACTGGTGTCGATCTGTTTCAAAGGGCAGACAATAGGCACTAAACCTGTAATAACTTACGTTAGCCAAAAATTGTTCGGCTACCATTTCATTTTTTATATGAAGTCCACGAGATTGTAGAAGCTGAAGTTGTGCGATGTAAGAAAGCGGTCGCTTGGAATATTTTATACCATTCGCCAAAATGATACCCCCCATAAAATGATACCCCCCCATAAAATAAAAAACCCGCCCAAAATGCGCATCGTTGAGAGGCGTGGCGGGTATGTTATGGGAAGTATATTCACAATGCGATTTTTTATCAAACATTACAACCCCTCCCTGACCCTCCCCTAAAGGGGAGGGAATAAGAATTTAAATGTGGGGACCTTCGGTCCCCGAGCCCCAGACTAGGGGCCAAAGGCCCCTAGAACCCCAAAAAGGATACATGCCATATCTTGGGGATTTAAAGGGGTGAAACCCCTTTGCTGGGGTTTGGGGACCGCAGGTCCCCAGAATCATTTAAATCAGGGGGGAGTTATGAGGGGGGAACGCCCTCATATAAAATTCAACCCCTTTGCTGGGGGTGATTTAAGTGTAGATTTTCTAGATTCTGCGACTGCGTTTCACTCCGCGCAGAATGACGGTCTGGGGTGTGGGGCCAAAAAATAAAATAGACCCCACATAGAAAAATATCATTTTCACCGTCAACTTTGTCAAACCCATCCCATATGTTAAAGTATGCCCACCTACTTTTTGTGCCGATTTAAACCGAGGATGCCATGCAAACCATTGTGATGCGAATCGGGGGGATCTCTGCACTGCCAAAACAGTGCCACACCCATTGCCACGACCATCACATGCCATCCGCTCTGCGTTTAACACCATTGGTCCACACGATCTCGTACCGTGACCCACGCCGTTCATCACCCTCCCCTCCCCTCATCCCCACACACCGTGTCCCCCACCATCTGTCATCACCCAAGCCCACCCTACCCCGAATGCACCCCCCTCATGCTGGATGACATCAAAAAAACCTTGTGGGCAACGGCGGATAAACTACGTGCCAATATGGACGCAGCTGAGTACAAACACCTGGTGCTGGGTTTAATCTTTGTGAAATATATATCCGACACCTTCGCGGCCAAGCAACAAGAATTGACGGTGCGGTTGCGCGACCCAAAGGATGCGTATTATGGGGGCGACATGGGGGATGCC
>Ga0172372_10012442_pt1 | contig 10659 bp, 6 predicted proteins | sample LakKiv5m_2_FD_114544 | JGI IMG/M metagenome (GOLD analysis project Ga0172372, IMG submission 114544) | Freshwater microbial communities from Kabuno Bay, South-Kivu, Congo - kab_092012_9.5m | ecosystem: Environmental > Aquatic > Freshwater > Lake | place: Democratic Republic of the Congo... | reverse complement strand
GTAATGTTTCTAAAAGATTAGAGGTTAAAAGGCATGCCAGAAACCCACAATACAAACAATATAACAACGGTTGCGATGAGTGCTACTTTGCCAGAAGATTTCCAGTCTAATTTTTCACCTTCGAAATAGTATTCTCTGATAAACTTGTTCGCCGTACTTGACCACATGACAAATACAATAAAAAGACCCAAAAGCAACAAAAGAATAATAATATGAGGTAATTTCGTGGAGCCGCCGTCCATGCTAAACCCTTCGGTGACGTTATCCATCATGGTATCGCTTAATTCTTTTTGACTCACAAGATACTGTACATCGGTTTCACTCTCTACACCTTTACCTGATTTAGAGGGTGCATAGCCTTCTTTGGGAGAAGGTTGCGGTACTGTCGTGTTTACAGAATTCATAGCTCTAGGATCACCCGCTGTTCTGGAGAAAGGTTCTGTAATATAACGTGAGTTACTGTATGCACTAACGTCAGGATCGGTTGCTGGTATATTATCGGGAGGCGTAACGGAGGGATGGTTTTCCATACCGTAAGGTGCTAAATTTTGAGGAGTGATATTATTCCACCATTGCGCGTCGGGAGGTGCAGGATAGTAACCTAAATTCTCAGATGCGGTCTGGCCTGTGCTATATAAACCGCCGTACTCTCCGTTGATGTAACGATGATCCTGTCCGGCATAGATATCTGAGCTTGTATTCGAACGACCGTAAATATTTCCAATAGGTTGGTGATGTGTAGCACTTACACCTCCTGGAGAACCTATCAGATTGTCGTTACTTACTTCGTAATCATACTGATACCCATCATCTCTGGCAAAGTTGCTCCCTGCAAAAGGATCTTCTCGTTTTGGAGATGAACCGTACAGTGATCCGTCGTAATCTTTTACGCTTTGATACATTTTCTTTATTACGCAAATTTATTATTTCCAACTGAAAAAAGGAATGGGTTTTACTTTTTCTTTGTCGTATAAATTGAAAATCTTTTCTATATATTTCTTTTCAAAAATATAAACGAGAATGGACGTAATAAAAACCATCTCTCAGGATGAATTGGATGAAAAAGATGGGGAATGGTTCAAGGAGCAATACTATCGCATCTATTTCGATATCCGCAAGAAACAGCAAGAAGCTAGTGCTTATGCGATAAACTATTACAAGGCAAATCGTGAGAAAGTCTTGAAAAAACGACAGGAACGTCAAAGAAAAATTAAAGTTGATGCGCCACGAAGACCAAGAGGTAGACCGAGAAAATACAATACTGTCGAAGAATATGAAATTGATGTCATCATAGACGCATAACAGAGACTTGCCATTACTAAAGTGAAAGTGGAACTATCTTTCTGTGTAATACACTGTAATTCATTTTATTTCGATGATAATTTGTGAAAAAACTATATTTCCACAAATTTACTACTTATGGCATGTAAAACTTTGGAAATGGTATGTTTTAGCGATGAAGAAGTTAAATTTGAACAGTTCATGTTTACTGTCAACAATGTAACGCGATGTATTTCGCGGCGACAAAGACGTATCGTATCGGATAATTATCGTCGTATAAATTACTCTGGAAAGTATAAGCATTTCAAAAAACTCGTAGACGCAAATTTTATGGCTGTGATCAGGTGCGAGTGTCTTCACGCGTTTTACACTTCTTTGTCCTTGTTTGTTGAACAGGTGAAAGTTTTACAAAAAACGCGTTACAGCTATTCTTATACTTTTGTGCTTTCAAGGTTGATCGCGTTGCTTTCTTTACCGCACATCAAAGTCAAGATCCCCAATATCGTAAAGGTTGAAATTTGCGTGTTGCTAGATTATTTCCTTGATAAAATGGCCTTTCGATACGACAAAAAGACTAATCAGTTCATTCCGAACTATTACCGCTTGTGGTTTCCTCTCTTTCTCGAAAAACATGCGTACGCTTTTGGAAGAGTCTACGCAGAATACAAAGTCGTCTCCGAAAAATTAACAAATAAAATTTAGAGGTGTATGCGATTAATTGCAAAATAATAGATGCTCTCTCGAAAACATGTGTACGCTTTTGGAAGAGTCTACGCAGAATACAAAGTTGTTTCTGAAAAATTAAGCAGCAAATTTTAGTGATTTTAAGTTTATAAAAGTAAAAAATGGGAGAAGTTACAAGTCGCTATGAAACGCTCCCCAAACATATACAGGTCAAGATCAATGATCTCTCTAAGCAACAAAATACGAGCCGAGATGTAGTTATCGAGGCGATAGATTATATGATTGAGTCTGGAAAATGTACGGAGGGATCCTATGATCTATGCGTAGACGCATTGTGGAAAGAGGTAATTGCCAAAACAGGTTATCCTTCACGTCTTTCACCAACAAAAGAATACAAGAAGAACAATGACGACGGTATCGTTGGTCCTGTACCCAGACAGTATGGTATGTGCACTTTTCATCCTTCCATTGAACGTGGTAAAGTTGTTAAGCGCGATGGGATAGAATGGTCCGAATTTCCCGTTTATGTCGTCGATAAGACGCAATTCTTGGGTTCAGGTGCTTACGGAGACGTTTATGTTGGTAAAAAGGAAAATGGTGAAGAAGCAGCCGTCAAAATGATCAACAAAGCCAAGATGACTGAAAGAGGCATTGACTACCGTGACGTCTACAAAGAGATCATGATACAGAGCAAATTGTTTCACCCTAACATCTTGCAAATTTTGGATGTATATGAGAACAAATTCAACATTTCCATTGCTACAGATATTATGTCTAGTGACGCACTGAAATTTGCGAATGCTCACTCTGTGGTAGGATTTACGGATCCTGTGTTGAAGTGTATCGTCAGACAACTTGTCAATTCTATTGGGTACTGTCATCAACAAAACGTAGCGCATCGTGATATTAAGCCCGATAATATCTTAGTTCAGGGAGATACAAAGAATGTTTCGTGCGGGAAACTGTGTCTGAAACTCGCCGACTTTGGATTTGCAACCGAGTGTACGAAAACACAACTTCTCAATACATTTCCCGGTACGTTGATATACGCTGCACCAGAAATTATAGAAGGTGTAAGATACAACGGTCATAAGAGCGATATATGGTCGATGGGTGTAACTTTATTTGTTATCGCAACGCAAAAAATTCCGTTCGTATTCAAAGGTGATACGTACGCTTACGCAGAAGCACAGAAGTCCATAACTTACCAATTCGATAACCGTTTTAAATCGTTAAATCCTAAATTACAACGTATCATATCAGGAATGCTCGCCTATAATCCTAAAGATCGATTGACCGCCGATGATATCCTAAAAACTGAATATCTCCAATAGCGACTTGAGTTCTCAATAGTATAAAGTGTTGGTTCTTCACCTTTCATAGTATCGTAACGACAAAGTCGTTACGATACGAATAATAAACTCGATAAGAATCGTAAAGATAACCAAAAATTCTTAAATGGTATTTTGTTTATGTATCTCTTCGTCTATATCAAAAGGAAGGATTACGTCATTGTGCATCGAAGCCAATTTTTCTAGATTAGCGAAATCTGTCTGTTCTGTGTCTTCGCGGTGTTCGACGTTTATAACATGATGATTTGTGTCGAAATTTTCTGGAGAAGGAGGACTTGCAACAATAGGATTGTACAGCATGCCGCCAGGTATAGGATCATCGGTTAATAAAGGTGAATTGGTTGCAACATCATCGTATACTGATCGAATGTCTTTTATAATTTCTATTGGATCTCCTCTTATATTTACAGGCATCGACAATACGGATTCTATATATCGGTGAAGCTTTTCGTAATTGGAACTTGCAGTAGAGTGTTCCTCAGATTGCGCTTGGTTATTCATAAACATAAATAACGCGGATAATACGGTGGATATAGCACCTAATATACCCATTGTTAATAGTACCCATTGTGAAGAATTATTACATCCCGTATTTGAATCGGTGTTAAATGCCTGAAAGAAGTTACCTGTGGCAACCATTGCTTGTAATATCGTAAAGGGTAATCCTATGGCGTAATGGATGATAGCGTAACGTTTTGATAGCGCGCTATGGCGCATCTGTCTTGCACGCACTTGTTCCTTCCATCTTCTTAATAGTTGATCTAATTCGGGACTCCATACCACTTTTGGATTTTCAATTTCGGGCGTTACGTTATCTTCATCATCTATTGGTGTGAGTGAAATACGATGACGAAAAGAACTAGGATTCTTGAAAAATGACGGGCGGAGTGAAGTTATCATATTACGAATTATGCTTTGTTCTTCTTAACTGGAAATTTTACAATTTCTAAGATATCATATCTGCCAAAATCAGATATGATAAGTTTGATGTTTACAATGGCTTAAAACGAAAAGATACCTCGAAAAATAGATAGTATTTCACCTTATTGAAGGTGAAATCTAGTTTGTTGTTTATAACAATGCAACTATTTTCGCAATTCGCATCCATAATCCTCGAGATGCGATAACGTCATACACCACTTCACATGTTTTCTCAAAAGGAACAGAAGTGTGAGTAGTTCCGTCAATAGAGAAAGTAAAGTTACCATGAGAATCCCCATCTCTGTGGCTATTCTTAAAAAGTGCGTGTTGAAGTTCGTGGATGATCGTACTTGCTGGGATCTGTCTTCCTATAAATTCCCAAAAAGGTGCCTTTAACCTTGCGTATTCGACAGCAGAAAGGTGGTTCTTCTTAGATAAGTTCTTAAACTCTTTCCATGCGTTCGCATAGCTTTCTAATTTGTCCTTGATATAGGAATATCTAACCCTGATGGCATGTGACACGTGGTTGTATTGCGCAATAAATGATGCTTCATCGGGTGTAACTTCAATTTTGGGTACGCCGCTACTGAAATTTAAATTGGACGTATTTACTTCTTTACCGATTTCGTAATAGACAGAACACACTGCCGTAAGCATCTCAATGAATACGTTAATGTTATACTTGTCTTTTTCTGTGATAACGACGGCACCCACATTAGCTACTTTTGAAGACGATGATGAGCTTGAACTTGAAGATGAACTACTGGATGATGAACTTGAAGATGAACTTGTACTTTCTTTTACAAATACATTCTTTTGGACGACCTGTCCATATAATTTACCTAAAAACCATCTCGCTAATAGTTGAACACCTTCAAAAGGAGATACTTTCCTATATTTCAGTTTGTTTTCAGGATCTGTATACATTCTAGTTAACAAGTCGATATGTGCTTGAGATAAGTTAAATCCACCATTTGCGTTTTTATTAACGACGATATCATTCTATTCATCCACATATGTGGTGTCTATGAACATCGTATCCCCTATAATTAAACTTTTCACGGTATAATCGATTTGATTCCACAAGATCTGGAAACTAGATGACATTTCTTTGACTCTACGCTCCTCAAGCCCTTCAAACGTAAAGAACTTTTCGCCTAAGACTTTCTTCGATGATCCTGCATAATTTGAAAATTGTGCGATATCAGCATTTGACATAGCGTTGGGTAAATAGACCTCAAGAATATCGTTTCGCTTGTCAACAAAGACAGCAGTATGTATCTTTTTTATTAGCGCACGATATACCGACTTCATCAAAAAGTTTTTCAGATCGTTGTCAATACCGTCCATGTCCAAAATGATGCGGTTTCGGGATTGGGTGGCTTTGTAGTATTGTTTATTAAGGTCGATGATAATCCCTGTTTCGATGTCGACGTTCGTATTGACTCCAAATATATTTGAGAGGTACTGTATTAAACTACCGAGAGGAATACCATTTGTAAAAAGGAGAGATGGATTATTAGAACCTTGGGTATAGTAACACTTACCAAATACGTCTTCATGTACTAATATTTTCTTCTGTGGTGAAATGTTGTCGTTGAACTTGATGTCAGCGTCGATGTAAGAGATCTGCGATCTGAAATGGATGTTTGCGTCTGTCGCCACTGAGATTTTTTGTTCTGGTGTAAGAGAGTCTGAAAGATTAACGGTGATCGCAGTGCCGCCATAAGACATCGACATATTGGGGTCCACGGGAACTGAAACGCGGTATTGAATATCGACTACTCTTCGAAGTACGCTTTTGGTGTTATTATCCTCGATGGGATCGGATAAAATAGGCGTACACGTAATGTCTACATCTAGTGATGTGATATTCACGTTTTTACACCAAGGATACCGATATAAATTGAAGAATCCGGTACCCATTTCACCTGTTGCGATTTCAGAGCTACTCTTTGAGCTTAAGAACGGGATGAGTAGACTAAGATACGCGCTATATGGAATGCCAATGTAATCGATCACAGATAACCGATTTTCAGATACAAAAATATCGATCATCTTATGAGATGAATTAGTCGTTCTGATGGCATCAAGAGAATTCTGTAAAAGTTCCGTTACCACGCTCTCTACAAAAGGTTTAGAAGTTCCTTCATTTGATGCAATTTGCACCATCTGAAACTGTTGTGTTCGTGATGTATGCGTAGAATGCGAGCTTACATTACCCAAGAACTCGTAGAACGCTTCGGCACTATTAAACTTAAACGACGAAGTGTCTGTGCGTTGTTGCGAAAAAATATAATCAATGAGTTGATTTGTAGATATTGTAACTGATTTCCGCTGATATTTACGCAAATGAAGGTCATTCTTCGAAGGGGAATCATTATATTCCAAACACATCTTCAACATATTTTTCATGGGGAATAAAAAGGTGTCTCGGTATTTCGAAAGATATTCGTCGGTGTTGTAATGCGTTGCGTTAAAATTAATCCAGTCGTTCATATATTCGATAGAGTATTTGGTTCTAACCTCCGAGAACACCATATCAATCCAATTCCATACTTTTGGTAGATAGTCAGTGTCGTCAAAAATCGTATCAAAAATAACGTACGCGACGATAGAGCCCTCGAACCCTGTACGACACTTCCCAACGATATAATTCGCGATATCGTACAACATCTTAATTTCTTCACCTATTACTGAAGAATTGCCTATAATACCCAAGATAAGCGTTCTCATGGTAAAATCCGTAAAATTAAGGTATTTGGCGAACGTTAATGTTTTAGTCTGTTCTCTCTTGGTAAATTCAGAAGACTTCAAAGACATAACCAACGCTTCCCTTAGCAAATCTTCTCGAGAGTCAATTACCCCATTTTCATTCCATGTTCCTCCGTCTTTTTCCGTAAAGTCTCCTTCCGAAGTAATCAAGTCGTCGAAATATTTTTCATAGAAAAGACGTTCGTAATTTATATCTGAGGGGACGATGATGTTAATCTTGGAACCATATACGGAATCTATCGACGAGGTCGTAAAGTAAGCGATCAATAGGTTCATGTATTCGCGTAAAAATGATAATTTATCTTCGGCCTTGGAAAGATTGAAGTAAATATGCACAGCTACCAAACAGCTACTCATGATTGTCCTTGTTTTGGTATCAAGTGTTCTCATTTCAAGGTAATTGCCCTGACCTCTGCCCGAAGCATAAATGTAAACTGAATCCGATGAAAGAGACGAAGTAAAAGCGTACACCGCCGCAAAGAGAGTGCGAAATAATCCTTCTATTTCTTGATATTCGTCTTTGAGGACGAGTTTAGGAAGAGATGAAGAAGAAGAAGTGACAGTACTATTAATATCTTGAACAAAGATATACGCAGGGTCAATTTCGTACATTGAACAAAGATCTAAAGCTATCTTTCTTAACGGTTCGAATGTAGACATAATCTGAGGATGATTAGTCATAATTCCCCATACAGGCCTCATGGTAAGGAAGTTCCTCAAATACAATAGTGCTCTGTAGGGGGATAATCTTTGAATCTCATGGATAGCTTTTTTCGCGACCAAGAGCGTAGCGGTGTCTTTGTTTATCAACTTTCGATATGACTCGTCCAACTTGTTCATAATAAGGTGTTCATTTACGTTGTATTCATCGGGTACATAGGATGAAAAGTCGTCAAGAGCATTTATTTCGTCTTCATCAACCCAATCGTCGTCTTCACTATTATTTTCCGGTTCTTTTTCTATTGTTTTAGGGAACTGCGGTTCGCTGATAGGCCATACATCATAATCTTGTGGAATTACTCCTATGGTGATACCTGAAATAATCTGCAGAGTAAACATTACATTTTTAAAGTGGGATTTCGTATCGTAAAATTTACGATTTTCTCTCGCATAAGCCAAGATTTCATAACAGACCTCCATCATATTCTTTCTAAGAGTTTTATGATCACTTGAAGATTGTTCATACACGATAGCCATCTTTGTATAAAACAAATTGCGCACATTTAACCAAAACTCTGCTGCGTTTTCTGGTTCTTTGTGCATGTATTGGTATTTTGTGCACGAACCTGATACACACCTAAACGGGTCATTTTTGGATCCTTCCGCAAAAGAGTAAAAGATGGGTTCAACGCTTGAGGTTTGCGCAACGGAGATCGCTTTATTCTCTTGCATGAACTGTTTTGTCATGTTCGTTCCGGCCCAATACGCATTCCACTTTTCGTCAAGAAAAGATTCATTTGACGACGCAGTTTCGAGAATGATGCGCGGCATGCAACTGATGATATTCGCTGTGATGTTTTCAATGCCCGACTTCATCCATTTACTCGGAAAGAACAACATCGACGTTAATCCCGCATTTGTCGGTGCTTCAACTGTACCCGAGGGTATAATACGCATACCTTTGATGATTTCAAGACCAAAATCTCCAAGTTCGATATCAAAAAGTTCGTTAAGTTGGGCAGTGGTATTCGTAATCGAACATCCTTTGAATACCGCAGTAAGTTGGTCGGGAATCTCTTTTCGAATGATTTTTTCCAAAGTAAAAGAAGGAAGAAATACGACTTGATCTGCGATCGAGAGAATAAACTCTATTAATTCAGAGATAAGCGTATACACGACGGGTTGACCGCTATACGTTGCGTATTTTTCGAGACTGGCCAATAAGAAATCGATGCTAAAACGCGTATGAACTTGATAAACAGATTTCTTGAGTACGCTTCCTGTTCTCTTCTTTATTTCTTCCGAGACGTACTTGATGAAATCTGTAGCAGGCATGATTCCTACTTCGTGTTTTAGTTGGTCATTCGCCCTACCCTCTGTAACAGCTTCAATGATTTTGTTGTTTATAATAAAATTAGAATAATCGAGAGGTCGAGTAGGAACAAATGGAAAGCGCTTTCGTAAACTGAGTTTGTCTTTACCCTTTGTTATATCTCCCACTACGTCATATAAAACATTTATGTCGACCCTTGCGTCTAAAGCTTCAACGGTATCTGAAGAACGAATACACAACCAAACTAATTTTTTCAGCTCTCGTAAGAACGCGATGTAGTTAGGAGATTCGTATGTTAAGATGATGTCGTCACGACTTACAGGAAGAGAAGTGGACAGAGGGAGACTAACAATAAAATTTGCTCTTGTCATGCCTTCAGGAAGATCAACCATAGGATCTCCTATCATACTCGGCTCTACGACAACAATATCACCTACCGTGATGATTATTCCTCCCGTATGAGATGATTGACCGACGTATTCGATTCTTGAAGGAAGAACAGGTGTATTGTCGGAAGAAGGTAACGATTTCATAAGAGATTTGGTACTGAGACTAGGGGACAACAGAGGACCAAAGAAAACACTTTTCTGAATGCCTTCCGCAAAATCATCTACGATGATGTAGATAGTATTTGGCGCATCGATGGTTTTGTAACCTATGGGATTGTGTTTCGCCATCAAACTTGCATAATCTGTCAAAGGAACGTTTTTCTCAATGGTAACGTCCTTGACGAATCTCAACTTTTCAACTTGTTTGTCGAAGCGCCCGAGAATCTTGTAATCAGGTAAAAGCTGAAGTTGGATGTGTGTGCCGTGGGGTCTATCATATGGAACGACGATATCCAAAAGTTTTACGATCTGGGGTGTGAGTACGTCATAATAGTCACACCACAACTCGTCGTTCTTCAGGTAGATTTGTGCACAATAAGGAAGTTCATTGGCGATGTACGAAACGATCGTAAGTCGGGGATATTTTTCTACTCCATTAGAACTTGTACTGATAATCCACCACAGTACGCTCATAAATCCCATACCAAACTTACCGATAGAAGGGGGAGGTTTATTCCCTAATTTAATAGCGTCAAGACGACGATAAGAATCAATGGAATTTGTGAATAGTTCCATGATACATTGAGATGGATCAGAGAAGATTCTCGTAGCGGCAACCTTAATGAGATTCTCAGAGATGTCTTGTGCTTTGTACCCACAAGAAGAACCAGCATCTTTCACCTCCCTTTCAACAAAATCTTGAGTATTACCTCTAAATTGACCACATACTAAACTGGAAATCTTAAAGCTAAACAATTCCGGCATTTCAGCAGTGCGAGAAGTTGACGTGTTAGTTTCGGGAATCTCAGTACGAGCGTCATTAGAAGATGCAGCGATGCTTTCAGGAATCTCATCTGTCGAAGAAGCTTTGTTTTTTCGAGGTCTCACCGGTTTCACAGGAGTTTCCTTGGGTTTCCTTTGGCGCTTTACTTTGGTAGAAGTAGACGCTACATTATCTTGAACATCAGAAACAGTAGTAGTAACTTCAGAAGGAACATCCTTATCTATATCACTGCATGGGAGATCTTGATGAAGATTGAAAGCGTTCTTATATAGAATACATAGAACGCTGTAAGGTGTAGTCTTTTTAGCAGACTTAGCGATC
>Ga0172372_10012440_pt1 | contig 10660 bp, 11 predicted proteins | sample LakKiv5m_2_FD_114544 | JGI IMG/M metagenome (GOLD analysis project Ga0172372, IMG submission 114544) | Freshwater microbial communities from Kabuno Bay, South-Kivu, Congo - kab_092012_9.5m | ecosystem: Environmental > Aquatic > Freshwater > Lake | place: Democratic Republic of the Congo... | reverse complement strand
GATAATAAGGATAACAACAAATGAGTAGTAACAATATTACCGGGGTGGTTACCGATCACCTTGTAACTGCCTTCGAGTTCTTTAATAATGAACTGGGAGCTAACCTCGACACTCCCGTCTTCACTTTGATTCCCAATCGAGGCAGACAGTCCTACTATGGATGGTACTGGGCTAACCGTTGGAAGGATGGCAAGAAGACGCTTCCAGAGATCAATATCACCGCTGATACCCTCAAACGATCGGTAGAAGACATTTGTGAGACTTTGATCCATGAGATGGCCCATTATAAGAACAATGTGAACAAGATTGAAGATTGTAATGCCAATCAATATCATAACAAGCACTTCAAAAAGCAGGCTGAGGCGTTTGGGCTTACCGTGGAACGCATGCGCAACAAAGGCTATGCGTTAACCAAGTTGGGTGAGAAGGCCCATGGCTTGGTCAAGAAGTATAAGAATGTAATCATGAAAGGTGATAAGAATCCTTTCCACTCCTATAGAGTGTCAGAGGAGAGGTCTATCACAAAGAAGTCTGACAAACGCTTTGTGGCAATCGATAGAGGATTGGCATCAGAAGCAGAAGACAAGTATGGAGACACCATCAAGAACTTGGTGGAAGCTCTGTTGAGGTCTTATGTGTCTGAGCGTTCATTTGAACGGTTACAAGAGCTTGAGGAGATAGCATGAGTGTGGAGTTAATTGTCAGTGTGCTGGCCACCATTGCCATACTCTGCTTTCTGTTGACCTATAAATTCTAATCCTGTATAATATATCTACATGACACAAACCATTAATGGAATTGAATATAAAGTAATCCCTTTAGAGTTTAGGAAGAAGGGGTTCAATTATAAACAAGTGAAGCGAGATGGTATGAAAGCCATCTACCACCAATCCCGTGAGGGTAGTGGTATCAGTAACTACGAGGTGGTTAAGTTGGGTAGACATAATGGATATAATATGGGTGGCTCGTACATCGAACCTTCTGAGACTTATCCAGGAAGTTCGTTGTGGGGCATTATGGGGTGGACTTGTCAGAGTCTAGATAAAGCTAACGAGAGGTATAATGCTCTTAACAGCTGAAGAATACTTTGAACAGAAACGTAAACAATTGGACAAGTATGTGGAAGGTGAACACAAATGGTTTGGTGATTGCAGTACATCTTTACCTGACCTGTCTTGTTACCCTCACCCCCAACCTTGGTACCTAAATGGATCACTTAAAGATACTCTTTACCATACTCGTTAGTGTAGCCATCTTTATACTCATATGTAGTGTGGGTATGTATCTGGCCAAGTGGACGATATCCTTTATCGGTGACCATCCTGTTATCTTTATACTACTGGCTCTCATTCTACTAGTCTACTTTCTAAACAAGTAGGTGCTCGAGAAGAATGAGGGGTGCTCAGAAACACCCCTGTGTTCTAGAGACACACCCTTATAGACAACAAGTACGGGAATTTGTATATGTAATAGAGTTGGGGTGTGGAAGTTCTAAGTGCATGCTAAAAATTTTTTACAAAATTTCTATGAATTCCTATAAGGTTTTTTGTATACAGTAATATATAATAGAACTGTGCGCCCCGATCATACAATAGAAGACCGTAATCAGAAATCTTATATTGCTGAATACTCTGCCCCCGTTATCGTTGTACCCCAGCTTTCTAGCTTCAGGAGCGATAAAGATAACAATCTTAAACACAAGATAACCAGTCGATTGGAAGATCTTCAAAAAGAATACAATGATCTAGTAGATCTTTATCATTATAATGCGTTTATTGATTCATTTAATTACAGTTTTATACCCGTCCAAGGCCAAACCTACTATCTCTATGATAATGAAGGTCACCGTTTTATGTCGTTGATATCACCTTTTGACTTTGTGGTTAAATATAACTATCTTGGATCTTGCCGTTACAACGGTTTAGGTTATTTCGATAAGATAGATTAATCAATTAACTTGGTTACAGAGAATGGTACTGCAGATGTTAACTCTGTATTACTCAGTATGACTGCATTACTATGACTGGGTATTAACCGTCTATACTGTTCTAAAACATGGTTATAATACAGACTATCCCTTTGATTATGAAGCTTTTTAAGGATACTCTCACACTCATCTATCCTTAGCTTATTAACCTTCTTTTTACAGTGTTTCTTCTTATCCGAGCTCATTTGTGTATATTTATTTCAGTTTAAACGGTTAACACCCACTAATAATGCTGTTGATTAGTTCTTGGGCTTTCCGAAGCGAACCGGCCGTACCAATAACGCGATCTCCCTCTTTAACTAAAAAAACGTTATTATCCGGTAGTATTGTGTACTGCTCATACCGGATACCCTGTTCTAACTGTACTTGATGTACTTCTATTAAAGATTGTAATGTTTTATTAAACCGAGACATAGATTCTATTCATCACCACTGGTTATGGGATCATGAGAATTAGGCCACCCAAAGGCCAAGTAATATGCAGGCGCAGTCTTTTTCTTGATCTTTTTTTTCTTTTTCTTTCGTTTCTCCATCAAATAGTATTGTTTGAACGTTTGCAAAGTATTATTATTTATTTTTCAGAGCCGGCCTTCCTATGCATATGTGTTGACGTAAGAGTTGTTACAAGTAAGTACTTCATTGTGACTTCACAAGAACGCATCAAGAATGTATTTTTAGATACTAATTTCTATTACAATGTGGAACAAGTGCAAATTGATTTGTTCATTGATGCAGTACACAGAATCACATCTGCAAAACCGGTCATGATTGAACTGGGCGTTGGCCACAGCCCTACTTATTCACAAGCATTCCATGCATTTTTTCAAGGACAATGCTTGAACATTTGTACAGACATATTGCAAAGACAAATTGCATCATGTAAAAAAGTATTTCCCCAAGCTGTGTATCACCATGGTTATACAGGCATGCCTGTGCATTACAGTGAAGACTTGCCAGAGGCGTCAGAACCACTCACGTCTCTGCAATTGAGCGCCATCATGGCTTGTAACAACATTGAACGCATTGACATGCTGCACATGGACATACAGGGATCAGAACCATATGTTTTGCAAGAAATAATGCACAACAAACTGTATACCAGCATTGACAACATGTTCATATCAATTCACAACACTTTTGATGAATGCAAACAGTTGATTGACAGTTGTAACATTTACAAATGTACTTATGCACACCCCACATGTGGGGGGTATGGAGATGGGCTAATTGTTGCAGAACACGTGTGAAACTTTTTTAAAAAATAACTGGCCTGGGGTTGTTATTTCCTGTAACCTTACAACATATGAGCCACATGAATAGTAAAACTAAATACAAAACTCGTTTGGTTACCCATGGTGCCAAACTCAATTCAGTACTCGGTAAAATTATGACGGCTATTAAAGAGCGTCAACCGGATACCAATATTGATTTGACCTACCTCAAGAAAGTATATGTCAAACAAAATGGTAAAGATCCTTACCAGAATATTGAACTGGCAGTTATTCCTCGATACGAGAGAGAGGAGTTGGGCATCTCCTGGCTCCCCTATGGTCTCTCTATTGACCGGATTGATTCAAGGAAAGGTTATTTCCGGGGCAATGTGCAGTTTGTAGGTACTTTGTTTAATAAAGTCAAACAAGATCTTTCTAATCAAGCTTTGTTTGAATTGGCTAAGACTATTCTTAAAAACCGTAGACGGTACAATTCCATTCACAAAAAGATTAAGGAGATCCGGTAATGGCTAAGATTATAGGGTATGGGAGAAATAACTGTAATGCTTGTAACAAGTCTTTGGCGAAAACATTTCGTGAGCAGACCATCCGGCCAATTAAAGCCATTGGTGCCCGTCACAAACCCTCCCACCGCGCCCGCCGCTCTGATTACGGAAGTAAAAGAGCCTAAATAATTAGGTGAAAGGACCCCGGGCTGGTCATAATAAAAAGGTAAATCACCTTACCGTTACTGAGTGTGAGACAATTCTATTCAAATTAGAAAACCAAAAAGATAGCCAGTATTACCGCGATGTTTTCAATCACTTAAAGAAATTAAAGAAAAAAGTGTAGATTGTGCACCATTTTACACATAGTGAATTAAACTTAATATTGATTTTCCTTTACGAGAAGTTCATTTATTTCACCTTTTAACATGAAATAAATGAACCCATTCTATATGAATGAATCCTAAAGGGATTCCCGCTTGGGTCAAATCATTAGACATTTGTATTAACTTAATGTTGCCATTAAGATTGGACTATATCTTCGCTAAAAAAAGCGCTGGGCGCTATTGAATGATTATCGTTAGGCTCACATTCTAGTCTCTACACCTTCATACTCCCTTATCCTAAGTAAGCTTGGCTCGGTATTGTCTCAGAGAGAGTTTCACCGAATTCACCCAGTCTCTACATTTTTTCGTTGAAAAAGAACTATAATTATTTATCTTGCGATAACTGAAATTGTATAGTATTGTAAGCTATTTCCAGAAACTACAGCTACATCATTGTAATAAGTACTACCTAAAGATACTTCTCCGGAAATTGTTGTTAAAAGTAGAAAATTTGTAAAAAACTTGTCATAAATTTTCATCTTATCATCTTCATCTACTATCAAGCGATCTGTTTGTAAAGTAAAAGTTGGCAGGGTAGTATAAGGATCGGTTTGTTGTGAGCAGAATAAATTTATTTTTTTACCCCAATTTTTATGAGTAGGCGCGGAAGAGAGAGTAGATTCATGTATTATTTAAAATAATCAAATTGTGACCGTGTCCGAGTTGGGGTAGGTGTAGCGTTGGTCATGGTAGGGGGGGGAGTGGGCCAGGGTGTGTATGAGGGGGTGGGGGTATTTTGAGGGGTGGTTGTAAAGGAGGGAGTTGGTGTGGGGGTAGTCGCAGTTGAAGTAAACGTGGGGGTAGGGGTAGGTGTGGGAGTGGGGCAAAGCCCGGGTACAGGGTTGGGTGCAGTATCAAATATGTCCCCTTCTTGTTGAATCCATCCGGTGTTTGGTACTATACCGGCACCTGCATTATTTGTCCAAGCTGCCATGAATATAGCGTAAGGACCAAAAATATCAGCGTCATATGTATATGCTAATTTCCATAATCCAGGAAAGAGATCACCAGAAATAACTACATCCGGTGTTACTACATACCACCAAAGACCACCCACACCTTGATTAAAATTTCGTGAATAAATACCAGGAGCTATTTCATTGTAGGTACCTTCCAGACTTAATCCGAAATATTGGCCGTTAATAACACAAATATCTCCCAATGGTGCGTTGCTTGGAGTAACGGTTACGGTGGGTGTCTGGGTAGGAGTTTCAGTAAGTGTGGGTGTCTGGGTAGGAGTTTCAGTAGGGGTGGGGGTTTGCGTTCGAGTGATGGAAGGAGTAGGTGTTTGAGTTCTTGTTGGAGATGGTGTGGCTCCCGGAGGGAGTGTAGGGTTAGGTGTTTCTTGAGGTGTGTAGGTAAGAGTAACTGTGTGAGTTAGAGTAAGGGTGGGGGTTAGGGTAAGAGTAAGTGTGGGAGTATATGTCGGAGTTTCAGTAAGTGTGGGAGTATATGTCGGGGTCTCAGTAAGAGTGGGTGTCTGGGTAGGAGTTTGGGTAGGAGTTTCAGTAAGAGTGGGTGTCTGGGTAGGGGTAGGTGTAGGATCAATAGGAATTTCATTTGGGTATAAAAAACCGGCGCCGAGTCCGTAATATTCGCTCCATCCTTCAAACGGTACATACCCGCCTGAAGATAGAGCCGGTGAATAAAAGTATGTATTTTGAGATTCATCGTTTCTAAAAAACATTTCAATAATATTTGCTAGAGTATTTACATCGTTTAGAGGATCGCTAGAATCTAACCAAAAATCCATCGCTTTTGCAGTACCAGGATTTCCTGTGGCAAGATCTCCTAATATTAATTTAAAATTAATATCTCCCGGGCTTAGTACTGTACTGGCTCCGCTTAAGATAAAATTTCTATAATATTGACCCCCGCCAAGATCAATAATATCAGATTGATACATTAAACCACATCGAGGACTTGATATTAAATAATAAGTTGTATTATACCAAGTATCTGTCCATCCACTCCCTACCAGTCTGTAAGGTAAAGTATCGGGTGCATCATCCCATATATATAAGATTGCCTCTCCTGTAGTACCATTATCACCGCTGGGGTAATTGTCTACAGCATAAAGCCGCCAAGTACCGTTAACAAGAGCATTTAAATAATTTTCAAATACAGTAAAATCTGCACCGTATGGGCCTGCAGGTAAATTAGGATCTGCATCAAAAGTATTAATATTAACATCGCAGTTATTATTTCTAAGCCTAAAATGACTAAATGGTATATCGAAGAGAATAGTAGCATCACTTGCAAGTATTTCCGCATCTTGATCGTATAAAATATATTTACCGGTAATAGGAAAATCCGGCGAAACGTTTTGAAATGTTTTAACTAAACCGTTAGTACCATCTGGGCCAACAAGTACCATATCTACATCATTAGGCCAATTATGAGTAAAATTAGTTATTTGTAAAGCAACTTTTTTTACATCACCAACAACTCCAGTAACAGTAAAAGTCATTGGGTAGGGGCTTGCTTTATTTGCGCTCGGATTGGCCGGTAAAGTCAGACTGGATTGATTTGAAGTAAATTTATAAAGGGCCATATTATATATATCTCTTGTTTTTAATTATAAAGGTCATGGTTGAGTTGGTGTTAGGGTAAAGGTGGGAGTAACAGAAGGTGTTAAAGTGAAGGTAGGTGTTATGGAAGGAGTCAATGTGAGGGTAGGTGTTATGGAAGGAGTCAATGTGAGAGTGGGGGTAACAGAAGGTGTAAAGCATGGTCCATGGTAAATAGATGGTGCCGGGTTAGAACTTGAATCAACTGATATCCATCCTCCGGTAGGCACCAAATGTGAGGAATCTAGATTAATATATACATCAACTTCACCTCCACCACTATCCCAATCTTCAACATATATTCTCCATGGTACTGCACTTAATTGATCAAATTCTACAGCTATTGTCGAAACACCGGGTACAAAGGTTGGTCCTGAATAGTAAAAATTAGTACTAATGTTTTCAGTAGGGCCACTATAGTCACCATTCAACGCAGCATACCCTGCATTAAATGCGCAGAAATTTTGTAAAACTGGAGTATTTGAAGGGGTGGGTGTAGGGGTCGGTGTTGGAATATTTGGCACGTCATTGCCTTTACCCATTTGTATTTTTAATACACTATATCCTATTTCACCGGCAGAAAGATATATTCCTTTTGGTGCTGGGCCTATAGCATTGTAGTTCCAATGGTAACTACATAGTGCGGATTTAAATTGATAATACCAATAACCGACGGGGGGTAATGGTGAATATGCCGGCCAACCATCGTACCCTTCCTTACTTGGATATCTAAGCTTTGATGGTCCATCCAGAGTGGCTCGGGTAAATACATCAATACCCGCCGCAACGCCACCCGTGGTAGGGACATCTAGATAGTAACGAGGCCCCCGCAAGGCAGGATCTCCAGCCCATGGATCATGAATAAAATGTATTGCCGGTCCATCTATTTGATCGGGGGTATAAACACCGTCCAAGCTCTTAATTTTTTTATAATATTTTCTTCCTGCTTGCCCTGTTACACTTCCGTATTCGTCAATTTGAGAGGTATAAGTACCATCAATTTGCCATTCTTGCTCAAAACCTGGGCACAAAGAGACAGGAGGCATATAGTTCGGTACACACATTTGCGAACCATCCCAATATTGCGCTACACATTTGTCTGGAACAAAAGCCCAGGTTATATTAATATCAATAGGTGCGAGAGTTGGAGTTGGTGAAGGAGTAATAGAAGGTGTTGGGGAAGGCACAGGCGCAAAGATAGTATATGCACTAAGATTATAAATATTAACTAAATTTTGTGAGCCTACGTTTCTACCGGAAAGAGTTACTGCGGCGTAATTTGAATTTATATCAATATTTGTTCCTAGATAATATTCTTCTCGAGTATTTGTTAAAGTATAAAAAAGTGTAGGTGGGTTCATTATTAAATTATAAAATTCAATAAAACCGGTTGTTGGTTGGTAGTAACTATTATAAGGCCTACTCAACATCAAAGTGATTTGTGTAGTTTTATTATTAGTTCTATTTGTGATGGTATCCATTGCTAAATCACCAATAGTTTTATCTAGATGGGAAGCGCTAGTGTTTTGTAAATTACTGCTGTTAATAGATCGCATCAGAATAGGTTTTTTTGATAAATTACCGGTGACTATTGGTACGTTATATATGTTTACACAATTATGAATTAACCCCGGTTGGTTATTATAATAATAATCAAATGCAATTGCAAAATAACAGCCTTTATCACTGTAACTCTTACCCGCTAACCTAGTTCCGTAATTAGTAATGGTTATTGCTGTATTGTCGAGAGTTAATGGCGCGGTCAAAACATACCAAGGTGCAACAAAATCATATGCTATTTCTCTATATATGTGTATCAACTTAGTATAAGGATCAATTATAAAATGGTGGGTATCTGTGCTTAATACATTTTCTGCATATCTACTATAACCTGAAGTAAGAGTACATAATGTATCGTATGTTGTTTGTACTATGGTTGGTTTGTCAGGATTGTAAAGGTAATAAGGTGGCCCTGCTGATAATGGTACCATTTCATCTTCTAGGTAATATTCATAAGGATTAATAAACACTACTTGTTTTCTAAATCTAAAAGGTGTATTTGTTGTTGATGATAATTGATAACAGTATGTTGATTGAAAGAGACCGGATCCACCACCTTTACTATTAAAATAAAACGGTTCATTACCTTCAGGCAAATTATAAGAGGCAATATTTATTACAAAAGCTGTAAGGGGTGCTGTTCTTATTTTGTAGTCGAAGAATAATGCTTTTTGTGAATATTGCCACCTTCCCTCCGGGTTAGATTGACCAGGAAGAGGCACACCAGGTGGTGTAGGGTACCAATATCTTGCCTTATAATCATTACGTTGAAAATATGTTACAAAAGGAACAGAATAACCGGACAATTCACCATTATCACCACCACTATCTCTTGCAAGTTGCCCATCTTTAAAAGGTCTTGACCTACCCAAACCGGTATATATGTCTGGCGCATAGCTTGAAGAGCTAAGCAAATCAAAAACAAAATTTAAACTACTTGACAAAACTTCTGCAGTATTGTTGTTATTTTTTCTAAAAATCTTTAAAGTTCCTGCTGCAGTGTCAGGTACTGTGAGCAATTCATCACATATGTAATGTCTTAAGCCGGCTGATTGTGGTACTACATAACTCTCACAGTTTATATCCTCCGTTACTTCTATCTCACCAGTATTGGTGTTAATATTAGCTATACGAACTTCTTTCCATTGATTATTATTATATAACCGAGTGTAAAGCCATTGATAAAGATAGGTAGAGTCAAAATTATTATCTATAGTAAATAATTCTCCTGGTCCTCCTTTATCAGAGAGACTATACGTTTTGGTTGTGCAATCATAAGCAGTTATATAAAGTTTATTTCTTTTTGCCAGAGTAGTGAGTTCTTCTGCCCCGTTAGTAAGATCCCACGTAACATCATAACTCGACAAAGGATATTCAGGTACCATAGAAGTTACTTTAAAAGGTTCCGCCCAACCATCTGGTGCTTTTTTACCTGAATTATTATTTGTTGTTAATAATTGTGTAGTAGTAAAATTAGAGCTTAAAAGATTTGTTGGTACCAAAAAGCTATAGCCAAATATATCTTCATGTGCAGTCATTGTATTCAAATAAACATAGCCCACATTATCACTCCAGTCTCCGGTTAATGCTGAAAAAGAACTTAGCCAAGTACTGTTCAGATTTTCACTGCCTTGAATAACTTCTGATGCAAATATCTCACCTGTATTAATATTTCTTTGATCTATTTTTATTAAAAAATTATAAATTTGCGGTGGGGTATTTAAAGCATACAACGCACCGCTGAGAACAACATTAGTTCCTTGTTGAATACTATTCATTAAAGAGCTTACTCCATCATTAAATGTAAAGGATGTTAATTCTTTTGAAAATGTTTTTATAGGAATACGGCGCGGTGTATTTGTGTTATTTGCATATCCTACATTTTCTATGCGTGCTGGGGCAAACTGATCTACAATAGGGTACAGTAATTTTGTTTTAATTTTAACATCAAAACTCGGTGACGGGTATAAATTCGGTCCAAGAGGTGCGTATAATTTTCTACTATTAGCATTATAGGAAAGAGAATATGTTTTTGTTGTATGGTCATAGCCAATAATGGGCACTTTACCACTATAAGAAATATCATAGAGTGTTTCCGATTTACTTGGAGTAAAAACATAAAACGGTTTTTCTAATTCAAAATCAAATGTGCCATTATCATTTATTTTAAGCCGATTATAATCATATATACACCAGTATCTTTTATCTAATACTTGAAATACATAAGTTGACGATAAAGTCGTACCGGGTATAGAAATCCATGGTAATGCTGACGGCTTTTCACAACATGTAGTAGGAACAAAAGGCATATTTTTTATTTATTTTTAATTGCTAATCTTTCAAATAATAATATTATGGACCGCCATCTTTGCCGCTTGGGCAATCTACACACGGCGGTGGAGGTGGTGGTGGAGGCGGAGGCGGTGGCGGAGGCGGTGGT
>Ga0172372_10012439_pt1 | contig 10661 bp, 8 predicted proteins | sample LakKiv5m_2_FD_114544 | JGI IMG/M metagenome (GOLD analysis project Ga0172372, IMG submission 114544) | Freshwater microbial communities from Kabuno Bay, South-Kivu, Congo - kab_092012_9.5m | ecosystem: Environmental > Aquatic > Freshwater > Lake | place: Democratic Republic of the Congo... | reverse complement strand
ATGCAAGAGCCTCGCTCATTTCTGGACTTGCCCATCTTCTTTGAACTCGGAGGGGAACCTGGCAAACCATGGATTGCCGGATTCCATCCGGTTGAACTACGGTTTGTCTTGGCAGAAGTGGAGGATTTGGCATATCCCATTGAGGACGAGGCGCTCAAAGAACGATGGAGTGAACTATCCATGGGCCCATCCATGTACTTCTACACTGCTCGGTTGTTTCGATTTTCAGATGCCGATGCACTCGCAGACTACGCAAGGAAATCCATGCGTTACATCGACACCCCAGAAGCACCGGGTCCTTATTATTGAGATCACTGAACATGAGAATCATCACTTGGAATGTCAATGGCATCCGGGCCATTGCCCAAAAGTCCTTCGCCGCAGACTTGGACTTGCTTGCCCCCGATGTGTTGTGCCTACAGGAGACCAAGGCCCAGACAGATCAGTTTGCCGAAGTCGTTGAGAAAATCCCCGCCTTGGAAGGATACCATTGGTTGCACGATGCTGCGGAGAAAAAAGGCTATTCTGGAACCGCCATTTTGTCCCGTACACCAGCCTTGTCCAGCTGTTTGGGGCTCGGGGTTCCGAAATTGGATGGGGAGGGCAGGATGGTCACGTGGGAGTTTGAGAATTTCTATCTGGTGAGTGTTTATACCCCCAATTCCAGCGCCGAACTCAAGCGATTGCCCTTCCGGCAAGCCTGGGATGTCGCATTTCGTTCTTATTTGCGGGATTTGGCCTCGCGAAAACCAGTGATATGTTGCGGTGACTTGAACGTTGCACATCAACCCATTGACCTCGCACGGCCCGCTGCGAATTACAACAAAACTCCGGGGTACACGCAGATTGAGATTGACGGCATGGGTTCCTTGCTCGAATCTGTGCCATTGGCGGATGGCTGGCGGGTTCGGAACCCGGATCGCGTAGGCTACAGCTGGTGGAGTTTCCGGGGCGGAGCTCGGGAGCAAAATGTGGGCTGGCGATTGGATTACTTCTTGATCTCGCCCGAGTGGCTGCCCCGAATTGAGTCACTGGAGATTCGAGCTGAGATTGGAGGTTCTGATCATTGTCCAGTCGTTTTAGACCTCCAAAGCTGACTCCTAATAAACGGCGAATTCCACAACCACAAAAGCAGGCTTCTCGTCTGTGAAACGGTTTTGAAGGCTAGACCTTAGGACGGGCATCTTCGCTTCATTCTAAACCAATTCCAATGAAGACGAAGATGAAGTGGGTGTTCTTGTGGGGTAGCTGCTGGGCCAGTGCTGGGATGTTGGGACAAACGACTGGCAGCCCTTCAGTGGGGTGTACCGGTGATTTGAACTTGGATGGCCAGGTGAACCTAAACGACTTGATTGTGATGCTCGCACACTATGGCACCACATGCCCTGTTCCAGAACCTGTCCTACCCGCAACCCTCTGGATTTCAGAAATTCACTACAATCCCAGCACGCTGCAAGGGGATGACTCCATTTGGGAGTTCATTGAACTTTACAATCCCGGAAGCAGTGCCATCGCTCTGACCGGATGGACGGTTGGGAACGCCGTGAATCTCTCCTTTCCTAATGGGGCTCAGATCGCCCCGATGGGGTTCGCCGTGCTCTGCAGAAACGTGGACTCCTTGCTGACTTTGATACCTCCCGGCGTTCCTTGTTGGGCGTGGACGGCCACATCCAGTCTCAACAACACCGGGGAAACCATTGAGGTATATCGAGCAGATGGTTCCTTGGCAGATGCAGTGGCCTATGAGGACAACGATGGTTGGATGACGGCACCCGACGGTGGCGGTCCCAGTTTGGAATGGATGGACGTGGGCTTGGACAATGATGAGGCCGCTTCCTGGGCTGCTTCTTTTGTTTTCGGCGGCACGCCTGGTCGAGCCAATTCGATGTGGGGACTGGGCGACCCAGAATGACCCCAATGGTGATTCAGAGCGGAGGTCAGCTTGGGATTGCCAATGACTTCCGCTCTCCGTTCACCACCACTTCCAACGGTTCTCCCTCCAACAAGGCTACCGAGGTGCCGGTCGCCGAGATTTGGACCGAAAGCAAGCGACCTCGGAACAAAATCCGGAACTTCAAACCATTCCATTGGCTCGGAAGGTTGGGTGAGAAATGGGGAATGCCATCCTTCACGCGGAATCCCGCGAATCCTTCCACAACCGACATCCAAGTGCCTGCCATCGATGTGATGTGCAAGCCTTGGTAAGCTTCCCGGTTGTAATCATCCAGATCCAATCGCGCGGTACGCAAGTAAAGGGCGTAGGCTTCGCTCAAGTATCCCAACTTGGTTGCCAAAATCACGTGGACACAGGGCGAAAGGCTGCTTTCATGTACCGTAAAGGGTTCATAAAAAGCATAATTCTCGCGGTGTGTCTCCTCGTCAAAATGGGACTCAAAAAAGTAAAGACCCTGCAAAACATCCGCCTGTTTGATGTAGACGGACCTCAGAATTCGGTCCCATGACCAGTGCTGATTGATGGGGCGTTGGGCGGGGTCTAGGCCTGAAACAGGAATGCGTTCTTTGTCCAAGAAGCCATCTTGTTGCAAGAAAACACGGGTGCCCTCCCATTGGGGCAGGCACATCAAATCGGCCTTTTTCCGCCAATCTGCAATCTCCCCTGTTGCATGCAATTGGGTGTGATCGCTCCATTTCCGAAACAAATCTGGTTGGCTTGCCGCAACAGAATCTACCGCATCGGCAGCATAGCGCAAACACCAAGCTGCGATGTAGTTCGTGTACCAGTTGTTGTTGACGTTGTTCTCATATTCATTGGGGCCCGTCACGCCAAGCATGACATAGGCCTGACGTGAATCCGCCCAATGAACCCGTTGCGCCCAGAATCGAGCGATGCCGATGAGCACTGGCAAACCATTTTCAGCCAAATAAGCTGAGTCACCGGTGTACTCGATATAGCGATAAATGGCATAAGCGATGGCACCATTTCGATGGATTTCCTCGAAGGTTATTTCCCATTCGTTGTGGCATTCCTCCCCATTCATGGTGACCATGGGATACAGCGCAGCACCACATGTGAAACCCAATTTCTCTGCATTCTCAATCGCCCGATCCAAGTGGTGGAAGCGATAAAGCAACAGCTGGCGTGCCACGCCATGGGGATGGCTCGCCAGGAAGAAGGGCAGACAATAAGCCTCGGTATCCCAATAACTCGCACCACCGTATTTCTCACCCGTGAACCCCTTGGGGCCAATGTTCAAGCGAGCATCGTCTCCCCGGTAGGTTTGGTTCAGGTGGAAAATGTTGAAGCGGATGCCTTGTTGGGCAGAGTCATCCCCTTCGATCACTATGTCCCCGTTATTCCAAATGTCCGACCATGCTGCGGCATGATCCTGGAGCAGCTGATGCCATCCCTGTTGTGCGGCCCAATCCGCTGCCGTGAGAGCAGCCTCCTCGAGACCCGCACGCGGAACATGTAAAGAGGAACAAAGACCGACAAATTTCTCTAGGACAACGGTTTCACCGGAGCGAAGGGAACCCTGAAATCGCCAGGCCACACCCTTCTCCTTTTGATCTGGGGTGCCATCCCATCCCCCCTGCGGCCCACGGACCCGGGCTACCATCGCCGTACCCACAGAAAACGCCGTTTTCCGGGTGGTATTTTGCAGGTAAGCGGAACCATGCGCGAGACCCGATGCTACGACATCCACATCCCAAAAGACCTCCTCCCAGTTCGTGTCTTCATTGCGAACATCCCCATCCAGACCCGGAATTACTTCGATGTCCACCTCACCAGATACTACCGTTAGCACCAACCGAATGGCCGCGACATCGGGATGGGCCATGGAACAAAAACGCTCGGCGTGCAACGACAAGGTGACACCCTTCGCCGTCCGCCATTCCACTGAACGCTGCAACAACCCAATCTTCATGTCCAGAATCCGTTCGAACTTCAGGACTTCCTTGATCCTAGCCAGGTCCCACTCCTCCCCATCTATCACCCAACGAACTGAAATCCAATTTGTTGAGTTAAGAACCTTCGCGAAATACTCAGGGTAGCCATTTTTCCACCAACCGACCCGGGTCTTGTCTGGATAGTAAACGCCAGCGACGTAACTGCCCAACAGGTGATCACCCGAGTAAGTCTCTTCGAAATTCGCTCTTTGACCGAAACGGCCATTGCCTATGGAAAAAATAGACTCGGAGCGACGCACATCATCCGGATTCCAACCACGTTCGATGACCCGCCAAGGGTCAACCATCAAATAGGGATTCATGATTTTGCTTCTGGTCGGTTCAATTGCACCACCAACTGACTCCATAGGACCCCTTGAAATCCCGGAATCACCCAATCGGCATTCGATAAATGATCTCGGCTCCCAACGCCAATCACCGGGAAACCACCACTTCTCGCCGCCTCAATGCCCGCCTGTGCATCTTCAAAAACCACGCATGTGGCGGGAGAAAGTCCCAGCCGCTGCGCACCTTTCAAGAAAACCTCCGGATCCGGCTTGGACAATGTCACTTGGCTGCCATCCACCACCACTTCAAAGGCATCCTCCAGGCCGATGCGCTTCAAGATCTCAGGCGCGTTTTTGCTGGAAGAACCCAGGGCTTTCCGCACGCCATTTGCTTCCAATTGGCCGAAGAAATCCAGTACCCCAGGCAGAACATCCTCCGCAGTCATCGATGAGACCAAATCCAAGTAGTGGACATTCTTCTGCTCCATCAACTGGAGCTTTGTGTGGGCATCCAAGGAGAGATGCCCCAGAGACAGAATGACCTCCAAACTATCAATCCGAGACAATCCCTTCAACCGCTCATTGTCCTTCACACCAAAAGAAATTCCCAAGGTGTCAGCCAAGGTTCTCCATGCGATGAAGTGGAAGTGCGCTGTGTCTACAACCACGCCATCCAAGTCGAAAATGCACGCTTGATACGAAACGCTCATGGGCCGATCAAAGCTTGGGCAAAATGAAATGGGCGTGGTATCGCGCCAAACCATCAATGGGTCGCTTTTCAATGGTACCCACACGAATGTGTCCCTGTTCACAAACCCGACGCAAAACATCCGAGAAGTGAAATGCGACAGAGCCCACGAAATGAACAGGGACCTCTCGGTAGTTCGCATAGCATTTGATGTGGACGTCTACAAAAGCCTGAAAACCCTCCTCCAACCATTGAATCACCTGGGGGACATCGCGGTGTTTGGCCAAGAAAGTCATGAATCCCGCCAGGAAAACATTCGCGTTGGGCTCCTTGTAAACCTTATAAATGAGGTCGTCCTTAGAAAAGTGGTAGGTTCTCTCAAAATCCTCATGCACAGCCGGATCCAACTTCTTGTACATGTAGTGTGCCAGCAACTTCTTGCCAAACCAACTTCCACTGGCCTCGTCTCCCAAAATATAGGCCAGCGCTGGCACCTCTTCTGAGACCGTTTCCCCGTCGAAGTAACAGGAATTGGAGCCCGTGCCGATGATGCAGGTGATGCAAGGCTCGCCCTGGTAGGTTGAAAAGGCTGCCCCCTCTAGGTCGTGTCCCACATGGACCACAGCCTTGGGAAAAACCTGCTCTAGCCCCGCTTGGATGATGCTGCACATCTTCGCTGTGCTGCTGCCTGCGCCGTAGAAATAGACCCGATCGATGTCCGAGGCCAAGGTCATCGCCTCCTTGGATGCGCGCATCTCGTTCTCTACCAATTGGCTATCATGGAAGTAGGGATTGAACCCCATGGTGTGGAATTCGGCCAGCACGCGACCCTGTGCATCGATGCACATCCAGTCGCATTTGGTCGAGCCACTGTCTGCAACAAGAACCTTCACGCTTCAAAAATTGGTGCCGTGATCAAATACGTTGTGCCAAATCAGCCACCCGCGTGGCGTATCCCGCCTCGTTGTCGTACCAACCGAACACCTTGACCAAGGTGCCAGAGCACTTCGTGAGTTGGGCATCGAAGATGCAGCTGTGGGTGTTCCCAACAATGTCCGCGGATACGATGGGGTCTTCGGTGTACTCCAAAATGCCCCGCATCGGTCCCTGGGCAGCAGTTTGCATGGCTGCGTTGACCTCGGCTGCTGTCACAGGTTTGCGCACCAGACAGGTCAGATCTGTTACCGAACCCGTCGGGGTAGGGACCCGAACCGCGAGGCCATCCAACCGGCCCGCCAGATTGGGCAGCACCAAACCGACCGCCTTGGCAGCCCCCGTGGATGTTGGGATCATAGAGAGCGCGGCTGCGCGGGCTCGGCGCAAATCCGAATGGGGTGCATCCTGCAGCCGCTGGTCCGAAGTGTAAGCGTGAACCGTGGTGATGAAGCCCGATTCGATGCCCCAGAGGTCGTCGATTACTTTCGCCATCGGCGCCAGGCAATTCGTGGTGCATGATGCGTTGGATACCACCTGATCATCATCGGTGAGAATGTGGTCATTGACCCCCAATACGATGGTCTTCATCTCACCTTTTGCCGGAGCACTCAAAATGGCCTTCTTTGCCCCCGCTTGGATGTGCAATCCGACCTTGTCACTGGAGGTGAATACACCCGTGCTCTCGATCACAGCGTGCACATTCAGCTGGCCCCAAGGCAACGCCAATGGGTCCCGTTGTGCATGGATCTCGATGGTCATTCCGTTCACCACCAGGTGGCCACCCTCCACGCGCACTTCACCTGAAAAACGACCATGGATGCTGTCGTACTTCAGCAAATGGGCCAGTGTGTTCACATCGGTGAGGTCGTTGATGGCGACCACGCGCAGGTCTTTTCTCTCCAACATTTGGCGGAAGGCCAAACGCCCAATCCGACCAAATCCGTTGATGGCTACATGTTTCATAGGATCCGTGTTCAATGTCGATTCAATGGTATCAAATGCTCAGGATTTGGGCAATGCGCACCTCATCCTCTAAAGATTGTGTCTTGTTCAATATGGCCTCAGAGAAAGGAGTGAACACCACTTGGTCGTTCACCAATCCCGCCATCATATTGTGCTTTCCAGCGATGAGCGCTTCCACGGCTGCCACCCCGAGCTTGGAGGCCAGCACCCGATCGTAGCAGCTGGGGTCCCCTCCCCGTTGGATGTGTCCAAGCACCGTGATGCGGATTTCATAGGCCGGGGAAATTTCTGAGACCTTGCGGGCGATTTCATACGCCCCCCCCTCTGGGTGCCCTTCGGAAACCATGACGATGCTCGAGGTTTTGTTCGCGAGCTCCCCTTGGTCCAGAATGCGGTCTAGTCCTGGGATTGTAATGCCCGTTTCCGGGGTCATGACGGCAACCGCGCCGGTGGCGATGCCCGTCTGCAGCGCGATGAACCCGCTGTCGCGTCCCATCACCTCCACGAAGAACAGCCGGTTGTGGCTGTCTGCCGTGTCGCGGATTTTGTCCACCGCTTGCACCACCGTGTTGGTGGCCGTATCAAATCCGATGGTGTAGTCCGTACCGGCCAAATCGTTGTCAATGGTTCCCGGAATGCCCATGACAGGGAACCCGGTCTCTTCGAACAACTTGATGGCGCCCGTGAACGTGCCATTTCCTCCGATCACCACCAGCCCATCCACGCCGTGTCCTACCAGGTGGGCGTGCGCCTGTGCACGGCCCTCCGCATGCATGAAAGCCTCGCACCGAGCAGATTTCAGGATGGTACCACCCCGCCCGAGGATCTTGGCCACCGAGCGGACATGCAGCCTTTTGAAATCCCCGGTGACCAGCCCCTGGTAACCTTGGAATACCCCGACCACTTCTGCATTGTGGTAAACACTGGCCCGAACCACTGCACGGATGGCGGCATTCATTCCCGGGGCATCTCCACCGGAGGTGAGAACAGCAATTTTCTTCATCGGATGTCCTTTGCAATCAACCTGTCTGGGGCGAGGACCATTGCATCGCAACCTTCGGAGCGCGCGAAGTTACGCAACAGATCCAAGCATGCACCATGACCGGCCCAACAACTCCATGGGAAATGCTATCTTGCGGGGCCTTGGGTCGGATGCCCCGGGATGTGAATCAACATGGATCGCCTCGCCCACTTGCATGTCTCGGTTGACTGTGTCGTCTTCGGTTACCATGACGACGGTTTGAAAGTGCTCATCATCGACCAGCGCCTGCCCAAAGGCGTTGATTTGAATCCGGGGCTGGATTTGCAGGCTGCGCTGCCGGGGGATTTGGTGCTGGAGAACGAAGGGCTCGAGGAAGCCGCCGCGCGGGTTCTGTTTGAGCTGACCGGCCTCAAAGATTTGTTCCTGAAACAGTTTCACGCCTTCGGTGATCCCGAGCGCGTGCGGCAAGAGAAGGACCAGAAGTGGCTGCGGGCGTTTCGGGCGAATCCGGACATCCGCGTCATGACCGTGGCCTATTACGGTTTGGTCAGCCTGCAGGACCATGTGCCGCACCCAGCGGGATTTGCGGGCAATGCGCGGTGGATGGATTTGGGTCGGGTGCCGGGTTTGGCCTTCGACCACAACCGGATTCTGGAAACGGCCATCGATACGTTGCGGGAGCAATTGGAGAGCCACCACATCAGTTTTGAATTGCTCCCTAAGAAGTTCACGCTGAGTCAGTTTCAAGCTTTGCATGAAATCGTTTTGAACAAGAAGTTCGACAAGCGAAACTTCCGGAAAAACGTGAAGCGCATGGGGCATGTGGTGCCGCTGGACGAGAAGCAGCAAGGGGTGCTGCACAAGCCGGCGCAGCTGTTTACGTACCAACCGGATCTGCCGAAGGCATGAGGGGGGGCAGGCTGGTGTTGCTGGGTTGGGTCCTGTTGGGGCTCGGGGGCGTCCAGGCCCAGGTGATGTGGCAGCCGCCTCTGGTAGATCCCTTCGTGCCGGACGAGGTGGCTGTGGTCCGGTTGGAAATCGGGGCCGGCCTGGACGGCATCTTGCACCCCGACAGTGTATGGTCGGACCACCTGTACCCGGGGACGCTCATTTACGAGCGGGGGGACGTCATCGACACGGTGGAACAGGTTGGGGTGCGGCTGCGGGGCAATACGTCCCGGATGGCTGCGAAGAAATCGTTTAAAGTGGACTTCGATGCGTTTGAACCGGGCAGGGCTTGGCGGGGTTTGGCCTGCCTCAACCTGAATGGCCAACACAACGACGTGTCAGTGTTGCGGGCGCGCATGGTGCACGAAATGATGCGGGAAGCGGGCATTCCGGTATCACGCACTGCCCACGTGCGCCTCTACATCAACGGTGAATACCGTGGCCTCTATCTCAACACGGAACACATCGATGCTGCCTGGCTCGCCCAACGGATGAACCACGCGCACGGGAACCTCTGGAAGTGCACGTACCCCGCTCCGCTGCAGTATGAAGGCCCCAACGGCAGCGACTACCAATTCACGCCGTCCTGGAGCAGCACCCGGGTTTATGACCTCAAAACGAATGAGACCGCCGATGACTACAGTGCCTTGGCGCGGTTTGTGGACATGTTGAACAACACCCCGCTCGCAGAACTTCCCTGCGCTTTGGAGGCCGTTTTCGACGTAGAAGGGTACTTGCGGGTGGCTGCTGCCGAGATTTTGGTGGGCCATTGGGACAATTACATCGGAAACCAGAACAATTACTATCTCTACGAGAGGACGACGGATGGGCGCATCCAATACCTGCCTTACGACATGGACAACACGTTGGGGGTGCAGTGGTTCGGAAACTGGGCGAACCAGAATCCCTATGCATGGGCGCCGGATCCGGGTCGCCCCCTGTACCAACGTTTGATGCAGGTGCCGGCTTATCGGGCACAGTTTACGGCCCATTTGGCGGACTTGTTGGCGAATGGCTTTGACGGGGCGACGTGGGGGGTGCGCGGGGAGGAACTCATCGATTTGGTCTCGGATGCGGCGGAAGAGGATGTCTACCGGACGCTGGATTATGGGTTCTCCTTTGCTGATTTTCAAGCTTCTGTAGGCCAAACCTGGGGCAACCACATCGCCTTGGGCATCGTGCCGTATGTGAACCAGCGGCGCATGACGGCCCTCGCGGCGCTGGATCCGGTGCCGGCCTCGACGGGGCGGCTGCTGGGCTGGGCATCGGGACCCGTTGCAGATGGGGTGCTGCGGGTCGAAGCGCGGGTAACGCCACCGGCGGCATCGGGCACTTGGTGGGGGGAGGTAGAATCGCCGGATGGGACGGTGTTCACCGTGCCCCTCACGCCGGTGGCGGGGATGCCGGGGCATTGGGAGGGATTTTGGGACGTCACAGGATGGGCGCACGCCGTGGTCCGGGTGCGGGCTGAGTGGTCCGACGGCACGGAATCGGTGTCGCCTTGCGCGGGACAATGGGTTTGGACTTCGCCCCTGTCAGGTCCCATTCGGTTCAACGAGGTCATGCCGGAGAACAACAGCTACGTCCTCGATGCCGCCGGAGATGCCGATGATTGGGTCGAACTGGTGCACGTGGGGGGCAGCGCCATGAACCTCGGAACGTTCTTCCTCACCGACCGGCGGCTGGAGCCCGCGCGCTGGCCCCTCCCCCAACTCACGATGGACGCAGGCGACCACCGGGTGCTGTGGTGTGACGACGAACCGGAGGAAGGACCGTTGCACGCCACGTTTCAGCTGGATGCCGATGGCGACGATCTCTGGCTCATGCGCAAGATGAACGGTGCGTGGCGTTGGATGGACCGCTTCGCTTGGACGGCGGCTGTTCCGCCCAATGCCAGTTGGGCCCGCATCCCGGACGGAACGGGACCTTGGACCCTGTGCACCCCTTT
>Ga0172372_10012438_pt1 | contig 10661 bp, 7 predicted proteins | sample LakKiv5m_2_FD_114544 | JGI IMG/M metagenome (GOLD analysis project Ga0172372, IMG submission 114544) | Freshwater microbial communities from Kabuno Bay, South-Kivu, Congo - kab_092012_9.5m | ecosystem: Environmental > Aquatic > Freshwater > Lake | place: Democratic Republic of the Congo... | reverse complement strand
TTTACCCGGCTTTTTATTTTTATCATTAGGCCCGTAGTACGCTAATGCATTCGTGCCTAAAAAAGCTACAGCCAATAACGACGCAATGAATTGCTTTTTCATATGATAGTTCTAATTAAATTTTAAAAATCGTACTTAACCCCTAAACGAATCGTTCGAGGCACACTAATATTGAACGGATTATTCACCTTCATGGCGTAGTAATCGCGGAAAGCTTGTTCATCTGTTTGGTTTTGAATGGATGTTTGGCTTGCTGCAGCCGCAAGGTATCCATCATCGTCCCAGTTGCCAGTTGCTCGGTAAATTCCAAGTACGTTGAATTGGTTGAATAAATTCGTTGCACGAATGTAAATATTCAAATTGGAAACCTTTTCCTTGTCCTTACCCTTAGCATCTTTGGATTTGTGCGTGATTGTTAGGTTTTTGTCTAACTGCATATCCAAGCGATACGTCCAAGGCATTCTAGAGCCGTTTACAGTACCGCTAATACCTGCATTCAAATTACCAATACCTTCATCGGTAATGAATGTTTGTGCAGAATACGGATAACCAGAATTGATGTTCGTGAAGATGTTCAATCCTGTATTTTCCAACAATTTAAAGTCGCCTATGGTAGGTCCGTTGTAATCTTTTCCTTCCCCGTAGCGGTAATCGAAGGTGATGGCAAAGGCATGACGCTGATCAAAACTGTAAGGGAAGATGTTTCTTAAATTCGGTATTCCTGCGTTGATAAAAGCCGCCATTGAAGTTGCATCAGAACCGGTACCGTCAGCAAACTGCAGCGTATAATTGGCGGTCATACGAACGTTGCCTGTTTGACGTAAATCATAGGCTATGGTCATCCCCTTAACGGTTCCAAAATCGCGGTTACCGAATGTTTTATACGAAGCAGGATACGCCATGAACATGTTAATCAACTGTACGTTGTTTCGCTGTTCGCGGTAGAAAGCCGAAATCTTCAAAGAAGATGTTGGTCCTAGCACTTGTTGGAAACCTAACTCATAGTCGATCGTGGTTTCAGGCTTCAAATTCGCGTTACTGATTACAGCATTACGCGACTGAATGTACTGATACTCGTAAGGATCAAATCTAAATCCGGAAGTTGGACGCTTCGTTAAGATGTCGTAGTGTGCGAAGAATGACGCTTTTTCAGAAATCGGGAAGGAAAAAGCAATACGAGGCATTACGTTAACTTGCGCTTTATAATCTTCGAATGCCGACGCATCTGGAGCTGTTTGTCCTGGATTCAACAACCAAGGTGCAATACCACCGGCGCCTTGAATCACTTTAGGATCTTCTACGGTTGTTCCGACAGCATTGAACCATTCGGCTTCGTTACGGAAACCATTGATAGCGGTTGGATTCGAGATATCATTTACATAAACTATATAATCATCCCCCATACTTTCAGGAATGTTCACCCAAGCATATTGCCCTGGATCGTTCGCTTTTAAAGCTTTTGCTTCTTTTACCGTGCGTGCGTTGTAGAACAAATACGGATCCTTAAGTACCGGCTGATTTGCATCGAATACGTCAACCCTTACCCCCACATTGAAAACGATATCCTTGAACGCGAATTTATCCATAATGTACCCCGCCATATAGGTAGGCTGGAAGGCTCCAATGAAGCGCTTGTAATTACCGTTTTCGTCGTATTCATTAAAATACTTGTTGATGTCGGTAATTCCTTTGACTTTTTTCCCAGTATGGTCAAATCCATAGTAGGAAACGAATGAATTACCTTGGTTCATTAATTCATCCGGGGAAAACATGGAAAGGTTGTACATGGAAGGATCGTACATGTCGATGTCTACGAAGTCGTTTCCACCGGTTGCAAGGTTAAGAGCCTTTCGTACATTATAGTCAAAAAATGACTGGTTGTCGTTATTTAATTGACCTCCGAATTGTCCATTATTATTGTGAGCGAATCCAGAATTTAATCGATCATAGGTAATCGCCTTAAAAGAACCAGAATCGGTAATGACTCCCGTTGAATAATCCAATTCACGGATGTGGAAATTCATCAACTGTCGAGCAATGGACCAAATACTGGTCGGACCTTGGTCACCGTTAGACCAACCTCTATCGATGCGTTGCTCGTATTCGAAACCAAGGGAAACGCTGTGATTTCCAATGACAAGAGAACCTGCACCGGTAACACGAAACTGGTCGTTTTCAAACTTCCCAAAACCGTTGTAAGGAGCACCGATGTTGGACCAAATACCATAAACGCTTTGTGGAGCATCTCCATTTCTAAGGGCGTTTCCTTGTTGGATTTGGAACAAATTCTCATATCTCCCGAAAGGCGATCCTTCGTAAATATTGTAGTACTGCGTTGTTATTGAAGCAAGAGCTGCATTGGTTTCTGACGGGGTGAATTCCACTTCTAAATCCTTAAATCCGTTATGTTCCCAACGTTGTAAATTATTATTGAACTCATAGGACGGAGCCCTTCGTGTTTTAAAGGTGCCCACATGACCGTAGTTGAAGATGTTGTACATGTGCTTCGAATCGTACGAATCGCGCATCGTTTTGGAGAAATCCACCATTAAGGTGTAGTTCGCAGACTTTATTTTACTGTTTTTATTGTCATTGCTAAATCTTTGAGAAATCTTACCATAAACACGGTAATCCAAGCCTTTTGACTGTCCAAAATTGGTGAAATTCAACAAAGACCCAGTGTAAGAGTATGCAGAACCGTTGAAATAGTTCATAGAACCCCCAAACTGTACGTTAACAGTAGGACCGGTATTCACATCAATTTTTCCTTGCCCTGAAATCGTTGTGTTTCGTGCGTTCATTCTCCAAGGAACTTTTTCAAAATCCGTTTCACGAAGGAACAGAGCGTTATGAAACGTTCCAAAACCTGTAGAAGTGGGACGCAATGGATTCGCTAATAGAGAGTCGCGAACATCTTTTTTAATCCTCCAACCACCACCTGCTAATGGACGGTTATCCAATTCGTCTGTAAGGTTGGCAGAAATAAGAAAGCCCAATCTTGGTTTTGTTTTTTCACCTGTTGAATCGCGTTGCATCCAAAGAGGCCCCGACAACATACCTTCCAAAAGGTTGTATCCATATTTATCCAAACCGAACACCTTTCCGTCGTAGCCATTCGGATCTGCTCCTTTGAAATAAAACCCTGAAGTAACCGCCTCAATACTCCCGAAGTACACTGCAGAAGGGCCTCTGGTTGTCACAGAAATGATACCACCCGTTACGTCACCGTAGTTCGCTGGAACACCTCCCGTAATTACCGAAACTTCTTCAAGTGCAGCCTTCGGTAGATTGGTTGACCCCCTTACTTTGATACCATCAATGAAAAAATAGGTGGCATCGGATCGAGATCCTCGAACCGAAATTGCACCACTTCCCTCGTTCGTGTTAACTCCACCCACGGATTGAGCAACACCCGCTGCAGAACGAACTGGCATTCGACTAATATCTTCTCGTGTAACGATCGCGCCTGAAGCGCCTCCGTCTTTATCAATCAACGGAACCTTGTAACGGGTCACTTTTACTTCATCTTTCGTTAATTCGTTTTCGGGTTTTCCCAAGGTAAGTTTTTCCAAAAACGTTATTTTATCGGAAGAAATAATAACACCTTGTTCCAATGCATCCTGGTACCCCTCTACTCGGTTGGTAACTTTAACGTCATAAGAGCCTGGAAGAATACCATTGATTTGGAACTCTCCATTATCGTCAGTGAGTGCATTTCCTTTCATTGATGCCCCGGATAAAAGGTACACTTTTGCGTTGGCGATTACGGTACCTGTTTTATCGTCTTTAACGACACCTTTCAAGGTTCCTAAACCTGATTGTCCGAATAGGTAAGTTGCTGTAAACAAAACTGTTACCGCCAAAAATGATAGCTTTTTAATCATAAAATGAATTTTAAAAGACTAGATTAAAGTTAAATTTAAGTTGCTAAATATAGAAAGTTTATCCATGTTCTCAAAAAATGGCTTAAAATAACCTAAAAAAATCCTCACTTTTGTGGCATGCGACCATCGTGCTATGAAGAAGTAATTCATTTTACCATTCACCAAGAATTATTGTGCATTGTGCTTTGCCAATTGAACGAATTTCAGGAAAACGATTTTTTACTCGATGCTGAACGACTTGAATACTCGACAATTCGTCATGAGAGGAGAAAAAAAGAATTTGCTGTTGTACGAAAGATGAAACATAAATATTTCCCCAACGAAGCCATACTTTATGCCCCCAGCGGCAAACCCTATTTAGAAAAATCCTGCGAAAACATTGGGATAAGCCATACGAAACAACATGCGCTTTTCGCCTTTTCAAAAGCTTTGTTTGGATGTGATATAGAAGAAAAAGATGACCGTTTGTTGCGGATTGAAGACAAATACACCACCCCTGAAGAGTGTTCCATTCTATTGCCTTTTGATTCTGTTGACCAACACTGCATGCTTTGGACTTGCAAGGAGGCAATTTATAAATTAATAGGGGTAGCAGGAATACACTGGAAAGAACAATGTAGGTTAGTGGAAGTACATTTTCCTGTAATGAAGTTTGAACTTTCACTCAATAACCAAGTGTCCAAAATCGATTGTTATGTCCAAGAGCGCTTCAACAATGCATGGATTTCTATTGCTTATTTAGCCCATGAATAACACCTTTAACCACCTGATAAACGGCAAGCCCAAGATTGCCATATTAATTGACCCTGAAAAAAACACTGATGCATCAGCCTTCAGCGCACGCCTCCAAAACTATATTGCTGGATGTCCGGACCTCTTTTTGATTGGTGGAAGTACCGCCACCAGGCATCAAACTGAGCAATGTATCGAGCGGATTAAAAAGGTAAGTAATCTTCCCATAGTATTATTTCCAGGTAGTTCCGAGCAATTTTCTTCCAATGCACATGGCGTGTTGTATTTAAACTTCATTTCAAGTAGAAACCCTAAATACCTCATTGAGGAACAAATCAACAGTGCGGAGGAGATTTATACCTCTGGTATAGATTGTATATCAACGGGTTACCTATTGATCGATGGAGGTACACGAACCAGCACAGCGCGGGTTACCCAGAGTACCCCGATGAGCCAACAAGATGTCTCTTATATTTACTCAACAGCCTTAGCAGGTTGTTTGATGGGGCACTCCGCGATATACTTGGATGCAGGAAGTGGGGCAACGCATCCTGTTTCAGAGGCCATTATTACTGAAATTGCGGCCATTGCCAAGTTACTCATTGTAGGTGGAGGAATTCGGACCGTACCATCCATCCACAAGGCTCATGCGGCCGGGGCAAAAATCGTTGTGATTGGAAATCATTTAGAGGAAAATCCTTCTTTTGCGCAAGAAATAGCGGCGTATCAACAACAGTTTCAGGCACATTAATGGTTCAAGACCGCCTTAAAACTTAAATCCAAGCTTTCAACGTTGTGGGTTAGGGCTCCGACAGAAATAAAATCTACCCCCGTTTCAGCATACCTAACGATGTTCGTTTCATTGATACCCCCTGATGCTTCAACCTCAAAATGCTCTGGAATACTTGCAATGCATTTGGTGATTTGCTCGGGCGAAAAATTATCGAGCATAATGCGGTCAACAGAAGAAAGTTGAATCACCTCCTGCAATTCCGTTACACTCCTTACCTCCACTTCTATTTTTAAATCCAACCCATGATCTTTTATATAATTCACCGCTTTATTTACCGCTTGTGTTATACCGCCGGAAAAATCAATGTGGTTGTCTTTCAGCATGATCATATCGTATAGTCCCATGCGGTGATTTAATCCGCCTCCGATGATAACGGCTTGTTTTTCCAACAATCTAAACCCTGGGGTTGTCTTTCGAGTATCGAGAAGCCTCGCCTTCGTGTGGGCTATTTTGGCTTGCAATCGAGCAGTTTTCGTGGCAATACCCGACATGCGTTGCATGCAGTTGAGCATGAGTCGTTCTATGGATAATAAGTTCACGGCCTTCCCCCGAACCTTAAAAACAATATCACCAACCTTTACCGAGTCCCCATCATGTATAAAGCATTGAAAATCAGCGGCTGCATCGGTCAATTGCACCAATTCTCGAGCCACTTCAATTCCTGCAATAATGCCCTCAGATTTAACCAGTAATTGCGCTTCTCCCACTGTATCTAGTGGAATTGCTGCATGGGAGGAGTGGTCACCTGATCCTATATCCTCCTTTAACCATTGCTTTAGGTAATCCTTAACCATGTAGTAAAGGTATTAAAGTAATTGCATAAACCAGGACCAAGGCCTATCTTTGTCGGGTGAACAACATACCTAACCTGCAAAAACGTGCACTTTTACTAAGTTGGATTTTTTTCACATTGACTTCATTCATTTGGGGACAAGAAAATCCTATAGAATATTTAATTTCGGATGAATTCAACCCGAATCACTTTGAAAAAAAGCTAAAATCCTCTAAGATTAAAGCGGAAGAGCGGCAACTATTACAGGCCTACCAATACCATGTCAATGGGGAATTGAGCAAATTCAATAAAACGATGGAGTCTTTAATTCAACGCGATAATCGCTTTGTCCAAGACCCCATTTTTAGGTGTTTCTTTCACCTTGAAAAATCCATTTTTTTTGAAGACAAAGGACAGTTTGAATCTGCCAAACATGAAGCATTGTTAAGTCAAGCTGCCGCAAATTCTTCCCAGAATAAAAATTGGGAGGCATGGTCTTACGCGCGATTAGGTAGGCTCTACAGTAAAGAGAACAAGAAAGATAGCAGTGCTTTTTACCATAAAAAATCCATTGAATTTGCCAAAAGATCGGCTGGAAAGTTGACCTTGGCTTTGGCTTTGCATGAATTTGCTTCAAGTAACAATCGATTTTTACAAGTCGAGCAAGCGGTGAACCAAGAATTATTGGCGCTGGAATTGGTCCAAAAAATCAAGAACGATTATTACACCTCAAAATTCTACCAATTCATTGCTATGCTTTCGTTGGAAGCAGGAAACTTGCGTGAGTCCGAAAACTACTTATTTAAGAGTAATCAAAAGAACAAACGCAACGCCAATCGACTCATAGTCTTTGACAATGAGCTGCTCAATTTTCGGCTATTGTTACAAAAATCGTTGCCGGGAGAGGTCATCACCTATTTACCTAAAACGCTTAAATCCCTTCAAAAATATGGGATTGACGCCTCCCTTGGAGAGGCCTGGTTGATTTACGGTCAAGCGCTCAGTTCCAACAGAAAGAGTGAAGACGCTATGCGTGCCTTTACCCAAGCACTCTCCTATTTTGAGCAACACACTTTAGCGCACAAAATGGCAGAGACCTATTTTTACATTGGCCTTGATTATTCCCGAACCAATGCATTAATGGAGGCAGAAAAACAATTTCAAAAATCCATCAACATATACAATAACCTGCATGATTTAAGGGGGTTGAATGACAACTATTTCGCGCTTTCGGAAATTTTTGAAAGGATGGGTAAATCGCAACGAGCCTATATTTATCTAAAAAAGTATACTGATTTCCTCAAAAAATCTTCCTTTTCGATTGACTCAAAAGCCATAGAAGAATTAACGCAATCTAATACAAGGGAAGAACGTGAGCGGCTTATCAATACGCAAGAAGAAGAATTATCGAAAGAGCTTAAAGAAAAGGAAATCCTCCAATTACAAAGTGACCGACAGCTTTTAGGAATTGTCATTGTGGTGGTTGTGTTTTTCCTATCCGGGCTCACCCTCTTTTTTGTCAATCGTCAACGAAATACGCTGCAGGAGCAACGCGAAACAGAAATGGCACAGACCCTGCTAAGGTCACAAATGAATCCGCATTTCATCTTTAATGCGCTGGCGGTTATTCAAAGCTACATTTACGAAAACACCCCCGAAAAGACCTCTAGTTTTCTTGTGAATTTCTCGCGATTAATTCGTTTAATTCTTGAAAATTCGCCGAAAGAATTCATCACCATTGATATTGAAAAAGAGATTTTAACCAAATACCTCACTACCCAAAAATTGCGTTTTGAGGACCGGTTCAACTTTGAATTAACCATTGATGAAGATTTAATTGCTAAACGAGCATTAATTCCCCCCATGATTACGCAACCATTTGTTGAAAACTCTATAGAGCATGGACAACTGCATACGGTTACAGAAGGGTTAATTCGCATTAAAATGTACGAAAAGGAAGGCATGCTGGAAATTGAAATTTCGGATAATGGGGTTGGACGCGAAAAATCTGTCCGGATAAAAAGAAATACCAACCACAAAAGCATGGCGATGGATATTACCCGAGAGCGCATCCACATATTGAATAAAAAGTACAAAGGAAAGGGGAGTTTAGAAATTTCAGATTTGGACGAAGCAACAAAAACAGGAACGCGTGTATTAATTTGTTTGCCATTGATTTACGAAAATATTATATTTGAAAGAAATGAAAAAAGTCTTAATCATTGACGACGAAAAAAGAATTCGTGATTTTGTAAAACGAATGATTGATTCTTTTGGGCTGAATGTGGAAGTATTCACCGACGGAGAGAACGTTGAAACCGGAATGAACGCCATTAAAACCCTTAAACCGGATATTGTTTTTTTAGACATTCAAATGCCGGATGGAACGGGATTCGATTTATTGAATCAAGTGGGAGAAAAATCGTTCGAACTTATTTTTATTACGGCTTTTCAGGAATATGCCATTATGGCTATAAAATTCAGTGCTCTAGACTATATTCTGAAACCTATTGATGCAGAAGAACTGAAAACTGCGCTTCAAAATGCAATCGATACCATAGAATTCAAAAAAGAAGAAACGCAATACGAAGCACTCGTCCACAACTTAAATAATCACCAAAAACGAAAATTGGTACTCAAAACACAAGAGAGCGTTCATGTCGTGGATCTAAGTGAAATCATTCGTTGTGAAGCCGATAAAAACTATACATTCTTTTACCTCAACAACGGTAAAAAAATCTTAGTATCAAGGACCTTAAAAGACTTTGAATTACTTTTAGCTAACCACGGATTTTTCCGAGCACAACAATCGCACCTCATCAATTTGGAATACATTGAGCGTTACGATAAATCCGAAGGAGGGTCTGTTGTAATGAAAGATGGAACTGCGGTGCCTTTGTCCACCGCTAAAAAAGACCAGTTTTTTCAACTGTTAGAAAACCTTTAACCCAAAGCAACTCTCAGATCGTCGATCAAATCTTCCACATCTTCTACGCCAACACTTAAACGTATTAGACTATCTACCACTCCGCTTTTTTCGCGTTCTTCTTTAGGAATCGAAGCATGCGTCATGGTTGCTGGGTGACCGATCAATGACTCAACGCCCCCGAGCGATTCTGCCAAGGCAAATAAAGACACCTTTTTAACCACTTGAAGCGCATCTTCTAGGTTATTTCCTTTTAGGGTAAATGAAATCATGCCTCCAAAACCACGCATTTGCTTCACTGCGACCTCATGGTTGGGATGAGAGGTGAATCCTGGCCAAAAAACCTTATCCACTTTCGGATGTGAGGCCAAAAAATGGGCTACTTTTTCTCCATTAAAGCAATGACGTTCCATGCGTAAATGCAGGGTTTTAATTCCACGAAGCACCAAGAAAGAGTCCATAGGAGCGGTAACAGCACCCGAGCTGTTTTGAATTCTATAAATTTCTTGAGCAATAGATTCATCTTTGGTGATAAGAGCGCCCATAATCACATCGGAATGACCTCCTAAGTACTTCGTTACGGAGTGCATTACAATATCAGCCCCTAAATCCAAGGGAGATTGCAAAAACGGGGTTGCGAACGTATTATCTACGCACAACCATGCTCCAGCCGAACGAGCAATTTCAGCGGCCGCTTGGATGTCAATAATATTCATCATGGGATTGGTTGGTGTCTCTACCCAGATTATCTTCGTATTCGAGTTCACCTTTGCCTGAATGTTGCGAACATCCGACATGTCCACAAAATGGAAAACGAGACCGTACTTTTCAAAAATGGTCTTAAATATACGATACGAACCACCGTACAAATCATGGGTTGATATGACTTCATCGCCGGGATTGAGCATTTTAATCACGCAATCAATAGCCGCCAAGCCTGAACCAAAACACGCTCCAAACTTTCCATTTTCAATCGCCGCCAGGTTTTTCTCCAAGGCATGTCTGGTTGGATTTAAGGTGCGTGAATATTCATATCCTTTATGGTTCCCAACCCCTTCTTGAACATAGGTCGACGTTTGATAAATGGGCGTCATGATAGCACCGGTTGCTGGATCTGGCGCAACTCCCTCGTGAATGGCTTTTGTGGCAAATTTCATGGGGGTAAAATTAGGAAATAATTGTAACCTATTGGCGAAATACTGTTTGTTGCAGTAAAGAACCCCTATGAAATCCTTGCTTACCCTTTTTGCTTTATTAACCTTTTTTTCCCTGATAGGTCAAACGAGTATTCTCTCGAATGTCACCCATGTTTTCGACATACAAGAAGATAAAATCACGGAATCTGTCCCGCAACTTCAATTGTTTAATATTTCTTTTTCGGATTCTCTTTTGGTACACAACGTATTCAACGCGGAAAACGAGCTTCAAGACAGTCAGATCTACCGCATAACCGCTTTCGAGGAGAACGACCACTTAATAACGTTCACCGCCCTTTCGGGTATTTCAGGACTCAGCTATGTTTATATGCTAAAAACCGATGAGGACTTCATGAGC